>OCVV011358438.1_pt1 | contig 103139 bp, 92 predicted proteins | sample 1539721 | NCBI WGS metagenome assembly OCVV01 (sample SAMN02144230, study PRJEB22623) | gut metagenome | biome: sheep rumen | host: Ovis aries | place: New Zealand
AAAGCTACGGGTATTGTGAGAAGAATTGACGACCTCGGCAGAGTGGTCATTCCAAAGGAGATAAGGCGCACTATGCGTATCCGTGAGGGCGACCCCCTTGAAATATATACGAACAGTGAGGGCGAGGTCATTTTCAAAAAATATTCAGCAATAAGCGAAATGAGTGAAAATGCCTCTTATGTTGCAGATATAATGCATAAAATAGCAGGCTGTGGTGTACTGATATTCGATAAAGACCATGTTGTCGCTTCGGCAGGTGTTCCGAAAAAGGAAATCGCAGAACGCAGAGCTTCTGATGAACTGGAAGAAATTATGGATAACAGGACGCAGTATTTCCGAAAAGGCGACAGCAGAAAAATTTTCCCTGCACAGGGTACTGAATATTTTGCATTGTCAGCCGTTCCGATTCTTGCAGGCGGTGATGTTTCGGGAGCGGTGGTATTTATTGCAAATGAAAAATATCAGGAAGTCACCGATTTGCAAAAAAGCCTTACCAGTGCGGGAGCGCAGTTTCTCGCAAAAAAAATAGAATGATACAATAGATTCACAACTGCAAAAATTGAATATACAGATGTTTAAAGCCATAGTATTTCCGAAACATATTCAGAGGTACTATGGCATTTTTATTGACTTTTCATTGACGGGTAAACCGATAAAAAAATGCTCCGAAGCGATATAGTTCTTCGGAGCTGATTGTTAATTTTTTATAATATTTTCACTGATGCATCTGAGATTCTTTTTTTGTAATAGTCTTTACACCAGTCAAATTCAAAGTTGCCTATTATTTTGAGGTAACTTTCGGCATTGCGGACGGCATTTTCTATTTCGGAAACGTCCTCGGAGCAGGCGCAGATATATACGCCTGTTATTAATATTTCGAGCAGTTTCATATCATGTGCGCCATGAGGCTTATAGTTGTTTTTCATGAGCATACTGAAAGCCATATTGAATTTTTTCAGCTTTGTATCTGAATCTCCGTCATAGGAGTAAGCGGCAGCGCAGTCGGCAAGAGCGAGGGCGATATACAAATCGGCTTTTTTCTGCGGAGAAACTTTTTCGGCATGGTTCTGCATGAAGTTAATATTTTCCGTTCTGAAATCCTCTGCATCACGCCAGTGGTTGAGTTTGCTTTTAGTTTTGAGCATCTGTATACAGTAGTCATATTTTTCGTCACCGCCGAGTTTTCTGTCGCTGAGCATATCGAGGTAAAATTCGGCATTATTGTTATCGTGTATCATATCATAGAGCCTTGCTGTCTGGAGAATATCATCATTTGCGGGTTTCTTGACATCATTCACGAAAGTATCCGCATATTCCTCGCAAAGCTGTTTAGTATAGCCTTTCTGACAATAGAGCTGATACAGTTCATCATATTTTTTCAGTTCGGCAGAAACGGACGGCAGAAAAGCTATTGCCAGTTTAGCCTTTCTTCGTTCCTGAGTAGACTGCATATTAAAAACTCCTCCCGATAATCATAATTTATATTTTAATCCGATAAAAAGTATTTTTTACAATTTAATTTTAGCATAAATACTCTAAACAGTCAATACAACTTTGTGAAAAATACTCAAAACTGTAAATATGCACAAAAAACGGCAATAATTTTTTACTAAAAATACTCCTGAATATTTAAGCTTATTTAAAGGATATGTGTTATAATATAAGTATAGTGGGTAACTGCGTTTATTCACAGAATACGAAAGGGGTAATTTTATATGAAAATACTTGTAGTTGAAGATGAGGTACAGCTTGCCGATGCACTTTCGGAAATTTTAAAGAGGAATATGTATTCGGTAGATACGGCTTATAACGGGATTGACGGTCTTGACAATGCGCTGACGGGCGTTTATGACGGAATAATCCTCGATATAATGCTTCCGGGAATGAACGGCATTGAGATACTCAAAAATCTGAGAAAAGAAAAAATCAGCACGCCTGTGCTTCTTCTCACGGCAAGAAGTGAAGTTGAGGACAAAATAAACGGTCTTGACTGCGGTGCGGACGATTATCTGACAAAGCCTTTTGTAACAGGTGAACTCCTCGCAAGAGTAAGGGCTTTAACCCGCAGGAGAGGTGAAGTAATGGACGACAATAAAATGTCATTCAACGGACTGGAACTCAATAAGAATAAATGTTCTATAATCTATCAGGGAAATGATATAAAACTCAGCCTTAAAGAATATCAGATAATGGAACTGTTAATCGCAAATCCTAAGCAGATTCTCCCGAAAGAACGCATTATAGAGAAAATATGGGGCTATGAAAGTGATGTGGAATATAATAACATAGAGGTTTACATATCTTTCCTCAGAAAGAAAATAAGCGTCATTTCCGCACCCGTCCAGATTAAAACCGCCAGAGGAATAGGCTATTCGCTTGAATAAATTAATGACAGCTCCCCGATTTTAAAATAAGGGGGGATTGGGGGGAATAAGCCGCCCCTTGACATGAGAATGAACGGAGCGACAGCGGAGTGAATGAAATGTCAAGCACAAAAGGGCGGCTTCCCCCCATTTAAGATAGGAGGTCTTATGTTTAAAAAAGTACAGCTTAAATTTTTCGGGATAATCGTGAGCATATTGCTGGCTATATTTATAGCTGTCCTCGGCTCTATAAACCTGATTATGAATTCCCTTATGGAAAGACAGTCACAGAACGTTCTCGAAAAAATCGCCGCAGGCGTTGAATATGATGATAAAACTTCTACTTTTACATTTAAAAGGGATTTTGAAAAAATGGACGACAGATTCGACAATAATATCCCTCCTCCCGATAAGCCTGCTGAGGAATCTGTCCCCGTTACAACCGTCATAACTACAACGGAAATTTTAACTACTGTAACCGAAACGGTCGTGACTTCTGCCGAAACTGAAACTGTTCCGCCTACTGAGGAAATTACCGAAGAACCAACCGAACCTCAGCCACAGGAGGAAGAACCCCCTCCGCAGGATAATCCCGATGATGAACCGCCACAGCCTCCCGAAGAAATTCATGAGGAAACTCCTCCGCCCGAACAGCCTGCCGCTGTTGTCACTCCGTCCGAAAATATTGAAGAAAATAATGATGATGACAATGATGATGATGACAGCGATGACGATAATGACGATGATTACGATGACGACAGACCGCCTTTCCCTGATGACCCTTTTAACCCGTTTGACCCGAATCAGCCACCCGATGAACGTGACGACTGGGGACATCAGTGGGACAGGGGCGAACATGAAAACCGTGGAGGAAAATGGGGATATAATCCCATTATGGCTGCATACTGCGCTTATATTCCAAGAGGAATTGCACTTCTTGCAAATACAACAACTGCACAGACTCAGCCTGCAACAAATGGAACTCAGCCCATACCGCAGGAAAATCAGCCCATGTATGATTTCAAAAGATTTGACAGAGAACCTGTCCCGAAATCTCTTGATACTATTGATTTCTTTATCGTAATGGCGGACAAGGACGGAAAATATGTCGCTATACATAATAATGATGATTTGTCCGAGGAAAACGCACAGAAATATATTGATGCAATTTCCGAAAAAGGCATAACAGGCGGTATGGTGAATAATTATCAGTTCCTCTCCGCCGAAAAAAGCAACGGCACTATTTTTGTATTCACCGATAAATCTGCCGAAATGAATATGTTAAGCAAACTCAAAAGAACAACTATCACAATAGGTCTGATAAGTATTATTCTTCTTTCCGTTGCATCATATTTTCTCAGCGGACTGATTGTAAAGCCTATAAAAGAAGCTTTCGACAAGCAGAAACAGTTCATATCAGATGCAAGCCATGAACTTAAAACTCCGCTTACGGTTATTTCAACAAATGCAGATGTATTGTCAGGCGAAATAGGGGAGAATAAATGGCTTAACTATATTCAGGACCAAGCAGACAGAATGAATGTTCTTGTAAACGAACTCCTCAACCTCACAAGACTTGAAAACAATACATCTAATTTTATCCTTACAGAGTTTGATTTGAGCAAGGCTATCGAAAATACTGCGCTCCCCTTTGAATGTCAGGCTTTTGATACAAATAAAAATTTTGTACTCAATATTGATGAGGGTATACACATAACCGCAAGCGAACAGCACGTCAAACAAATGGCTGCCATATTCATTGACAACGCTCTCAAATATTCAAAGGACGGCGGAACTGTAAGAGTTTCCCTCACTAAAGACAAGGATAAAAAAATTTCATTCTCAGTCTATAATACAGGCTCAGGAATCAAAGAAAGCGAAAAAGATAAAATCTTTGAACGCTTTTACAGAAGTGACGAATCCCGAAACCGTGCCGCAGGAAGCTACGGACTCGGTCTTGCAATCGCAAAATCTATAATCGACAAGCATAAATTCAAGATAAATATTGAAAATGATGAGGGAAAGAGTATCTGCTTTATTGTGAATATGTAGGGGGCTTGGGGGGAGAGCAACGCCCTTGTGATGAGAGTGAACGAAACGGAGTGAAGTGAACGAAATCACAAGGTTTAAAGCGTTGCGTTCCCCAATTCTGAATAACAGGCTTGAATATTTGAATTAATCATATACTTTTCAGCTTCATTTCACAATTTAAGCATTAATTTTACATAACAGCAGTCTATAATACTGTCATAGAGATAAAGAAATCACAAATATGGGAATTGGGAACAGAAAGGGTGTATTTTATGAAAAATATCAGTATCATGAAAAAAACTTTTGCGTTCCTTACAGCTATAATGACCGTTTCAGCACTCACAGCCTGCGGAAATAAAAACACCGAAACCATTTCGGATACAGACAGCCTTAACGAAGTTGCAACACAGATTCAGACCGAAAGTATTACAGAAGCAGAGACTTCCGAAACTTCCGAAACCGTGACGGAATCCGAAACTGCCGAAATTCAAACAGCTACTTCTTCACTTAAAGCAGAAGCCCTCGCAGTTACTTCGGACAAGACCGCAATAAGCGATTTGTTTTCCGCAAGAGATTTAAACCCCGAATATAACGCAACCGCTGAAATAACCCTCAAAGGCACTACCGCTGAGGTGAAAGGCTCAGGCGTTACCGTGAACGGCTCTGTTATAACAATTACAGCAGAAGGCGTTTATCATATCACAGGAAAACTCACTGACGGTCAGATAATCGTAAATGCCGATAAAGCCAAGGTTCAGCTCATACTCGACAATGCCGAGATAAGCTGTTCAACATCTTCTCCCATATATGGCATATCTTCAGACAAGATATTCATAACTCTTGCCGAAGGAAGTACAAATACTCTCACGGACGGGGAAAATTATACCCTCGATGAATCATCAGACGAACCCGATGCGTGTATATTCTCAAAGGACAGCATTACAGTCAACGGCTCAGGTACTCTCAATGTAAATGCAAATTACAATGACGGCATCAGAAGCAAGGACGATATAGTTATCACAGGCGGAAATATAAATATTAATTCCGTTGGTGACGGTATAAAGGGCAAGGACTACGTTGCAGTCGCTGACGGAAATATCACTATAAAATCAGGTCAGGACGGCATAAAGTCTACCAATACGGAAGATACATCTCTCGGCTTTGTATACGTTGAAAAAGGCAATATAACCATTGATGCACAGCAGGACGGCATACAGGCTGAAACTGTATTCACTTCAATAGGCGGAAACTTTAACATAACCGCAGGCGGTGGAAGTTCAAATGCTTCCAAATCCCATACGGACGATTTCGGAGGCGGTATGGGCGGTCACGGTATGGGCGGGGAAATGCCCGATTTCGGAGGTAACGGAGATTTCGGAGGATTCGGAGAATTTTCAGATGATACCGCAGATTTCGGATTCACAAATCTTGCTTTCACTCAGACCGCAGAAACATCAACTGATACTTCCATAAGCACAAAAGGCATTAAGGCAGGTACAACAATACAGATTAATGACGGTGTATTCATTATAAATTCTGCTGATGATACAGTTCATTCAAATGATAAAGTAAACATCTCAGGCGGAAATCTCACACTCGATGCAGGTGATGACGGTCTTCATGCCGACAATGAAATAAATATCACAAACGGAAATGTAAATATAGCAAATTCATACGAGGGCATAGAAGCTTCTGTTATAAATATCTCAGGCGGAATTACCGAACTTGTTTCCTCAGATGACGGATTCAACGCAAGTGACGGAGTTACTTCACAAGGCGGTATGGGAACATACACAAGCGGAGTTATTCTGAATATCAGCGGAGGTACTGTATACGTTGACGCAGGCGGTGACGGTCTCGATTCAAACGGAGATATGACCATAAGCGGAGGCACTGTTATAGTAAACGGTCCTACAAATTCAGGCAACGGTGCGCTCGACAGCAATAACAGCATAACAGTCACAGGCGGTCTTTTAATCGCAGCAGGCAGTTCGGGAATGGCTGAACGTCCTTCCGATAGTTCAACTCAGAACAGCGTTTCATGTACATTTGACAACACCTATGAGGGCGGCACACTCGTTACTCTCCTCGATGAAAGCGGAAAGGAAATAATCAGCTTTGCACCGTCTAAAACTTTCCAGAATATAATAATAAGTTCACCCGATATAAATTCAGGTGTTACCTATACATTCTACACAGGCGGAACATCTTCTTCCGAAAACAAATACGGATTATATTCAAATGGCGGATATAACAATGACGGCACAGAAAGCGCATCATTCACCGCAGACTCAGCAGTTTCAGCCATAGGCTCACAAGGTATGGGCGGCGGAATGAACGGTGGCATGGGCGGTCATGGCGGCAGAATGGGCGGCGGCTTCGGCGGTGAAAGACCCGAAATGCCCGAAGGCGGTTTCAACGGTGAAATGCCCTTTTAATTTGAAATCCAGAATTTTCATATAAACCACCCAAGAATGAGGGCGGCAGGTCATATGGCTTGTCGCCCTTGTTCGTTCTTCCTGAAAAATATAATCTTTCCTTATTTATGAATTTATATAATAATATTGCGATAAAATTTCATATTGTGTTCACAATTTCTTAAAAAAATTTTTGCAGAAAGATAAAAAACTAATTTGTAAAATATTATTATTATATTTGTCCCGACAGTGTTCAGCAGGGAATCAGCTATATTGTAAAAAATATTTATTTAATGGCTGTACGCTGATAAAGCTAAAAAATTGGCTATACTATGCGGAAAAACAAAATAATTAATTCTTATATCTTATATTTATATAGTTCATAATCATTATTATTAATTAAATATGTATAAATAAAAAATATTATTTTATTAATATTTACTTAATTTTATATTTTTAAAAAATTATAGCAATATAGTGCTAAAAATAAGCAATATAATCAATTGATTATATTTTCTGTTTGTTCTATAATACAATTGTAGGAGCGATAAAACAGCTTTTTTAGCTATTCTCTCCGCAAAAATAAGATACATTATTGTGTCCTGTAAAATTATGGCAAGTATAGTTTGCTCTGTCGTTTCGGTCTAAACTCCGCCGAAACATCTCTCCCTGCCATTAGTCTCAGCAGTATATTTTGTATAAAAGCCGATTATTAAACATTAATGCCTATAATATGTTTAATTCGCCTAAAACGGCTTACGGACAATTCAGAAATTGCAGAAATTTATTCAGTCGGACAAGGAACTATATGGGTGCTTCGTGTTTGCATCTGCCATAATGGTGATTTCGTATAGAGGGTGCGAATGAACCAAAAAGAAAGAGCGTTCGTCATTGGCAAAAGAGAGGGTGCCGATGCCGAGCGCTTTTTTCACCGAAAAAAACTCCGCATAAAGTGCGGCACTGATATAGCAGTATAATCCAAACTACTATATTACGGTCAAAACAGCGAGCTATGCAAATGAAATACCGATACTTCATGTTGCGTGAAGTATCGGTATTGTTCGTTATATATCAAGTCTTATCCGAAAATACTATCCAGTTTTGCTTCCAATGTCCCGTCCTTAGCGAGCGGCAGTGCATCACACCGGCGCAGATGATGCTTTTTGATCAGTTCCCCACCATGAATGCATCGGTCGCCTCCTGCACCAGAGTATCGAACTGTTCATTGACTTCGGCAGCGGTCTGACCTGTTTCACTCAGATGTGAAAGTGCGTCCTGCCGCTGTGCTTCCAGCGTTTTCTTCTGAATGGAATAATCGCTGTATTCCTGCGTAACAAGCCTGTCAGCCTTTTGTTCAAGCTGTTTTTGGAGCTTTTGTGCATCTCTCTTTTTCAGGTCAGCACCATAGGTATCATTTGTCACCTGCATCACAGGTGCAACAAGCTCTTTACGGAATACGTCCTGCAAATGGGATATCTGTTGATCTTCCGACGATTCCGGTGCTGCAAGTATCTCCTCGGTCTTGCGTTCCGGCGTTTCGGAAATATCGCTGTATATCTTGTCTCCGAACACGTCCTGTGCCGTTCCGATGACAAACTCGTCAGACAGTTCCACTTCACCCTCTTCATTGACAGACAGGTCTTCTCTTGTTTCGGGAGATACATCTGCCGGATTGCCCTCCGGCGCATTGAAGATATTGGCGATATTCCGGAACAGGAAATTCGACATAAAACCACGGCGGACGACTTCCGGAGAGCGTATCTTTCTCGGAATAGACAGCACCTTTTCTGCATCCGGCTCGATCATCTCGCCGTTTTCGTCCTCGCCGATGACGGGGAAGAAGTTGAGCTGTCCGATGCGAACAATATATTTTTCCGTGTGGTCTTATCCTGCAGCCGCCGCCCTACCAGCCCTCTGATCGGATAAGAATCCGGTTTTATCAGCTCTTCCAAAGGAACACTCCTCACATGGCTAAACCGGGAGTTATGCCTGCATACCTGATAAATGCGGTGATATACTATGTAAAGTATCTGGGGAGAAGATAGTTTTCTCAAAATAGATACTTTCACGAAATCCGCATATTTTAACAGGTATTTGCGTTAAAGGACATAACACCTAACAAGTGCTATAAGTGCGTCCTTGTTCTTAAAAATAAGAACGCCTACACCAACTGCAACTACAACTCCGCCGATGATGAGAACCTTTTTCTTATTACGTTCCCACCAAGTGGTTTCGGTCTTACTCTGTTCGTTCATAGTGACTCCTCCTTTAGATTTAAGCAACAGCAATAACTGTTACCAGTGTTCGAGCGTGTCCCTTGTTACCCATAAAGAGAAAAGCGAACCCGTTCATTATCCTGACTTGCGACGAACTATAAAGGTGAGTGATATGCTTTATGTACCACTCATACTCGGCATCGGTCATGTTTTCTTCACTCCTTCCTTCATACCGTGCCGTTTTGACCATATGCTGCCAGCTTTTAAAGCCGTCATAGTTCTTGACTCGTTCTTCGAGCCGCTGCATGGCGTGATGCGTGATCTTGATAGGTTTTCTTTGCGGATAGTTCAGCATTTCTATCACTCCTTTCATGTTGTGAGCTTATTATATCATTTCTAACAGAGAACGTCAATCGGATTCGGGACTAACAAGTCCCATAGTCAACTAAATCAAACGTTTTGTGAGTCATTAGAAAAGTACCTACTTCCTCTATGGTACTTAATCCAAGCGTAAATCCCGCACAGAGATCATTAACAGACAATTCTACCTGCATATCACCGTGAATCGAGAATGATACTTTATCTAAACCGACACCATTTTTAAATATACCTGAATTGTCGTATTTATGATACCACTCACCCCTCATAGGATATTCAGGCTTTATAATATCTTTCTTTTTGCGGTGATCAATAATATCAAGTTCAGGAAAGAATTTTTCGCTTAATTTCAGGTTTATTTCGTCTATGGTCAGGAAGTGCTGTATCTGTCGGAAAGGAAGGTTTAATATGACAGACAAGATAACAGCGTTGTATTGTCGTCTTTCACAGGACGATATGTTACAGGGTGAGAGCAACAGCATCACCAATCAGAAGGCTATCTTCAAAAAGTATGCGGAGGATAACGGTTTCAGCAATCCCGTTTACTACGTTGATGCTTTCACTACGGATAGGATACAGACAAATAAAAGGTCAACCTCCGAAAAATACGCAGAATTGCAACATTTTCGGTAGTTGACCTTAATTTTTATATTGAGTTTTGTAGTGAATACGGCTGATAGCCGGCGTTCACCTTCAAATAAAAGGTAGTGCTGACTTTTCCACAAACAACACTATGTAAACGATTGTCAGCAATCGTTTGTAAGTGCTTTCCATTGAAAGTGGGGGCTTTCATCTGTATAGTGTGACGAAACTGTGGGTAGTCCTTCCGGTTAGAAAAACAGCAGAGAGCAACTGAACTACTCTCTGCGTAAGTGAGTCATATCATACTGTTTGAGAACTTCGTGAAGGGGTACGAACTGTCTAAAACTCTTAGATATGTGATTTAGGAATACTATATATCTGATTTGTCCCTTTATGTTAATATCCCGCTTTCACAAAATGTGCAGATAGTGAAGGCGAAGTATAAACATCGTTAATCGTGCAATCCGGATTAGCGATTACAAAACTTGTAAGTCTGCTATTTTCACAGAATGCTTCATAACCGATTTTTCTGACATTTTCAGGAAGATATATATGCTTCAGCATAGAGCACGATTTGAACGCATAATCGCCAATTGTTATAACATTCTCGCCCAATGTCAAAGCTTGCAAACTTGTGCAATTTTCAAAAGCACATTTCCCTACCGATGTCACGCTATCAGGGATAATCACTGATTTCAATCCAGAGCAGCCATAGAATGTATACTCGGGAATACTTGTCATGCCGTTGCCCAGCACAACTTCAGTTAAGGCTGTATTATCGCAGAATATAGATGCTCCCAGTCTTGTAACGCTATCGGGAATTGTGATGGATGCGAGTGCATCACATTCCCTGAATTGGTTTTCGCCAATACTCACAACACCGTTACCAATATGGATTTCGGATAACTCAGCGCATTTTCGGAATGATTCATAACCAATGGTCGTGACAGAGTCCGGAATGTTAACACTTTTCAGCGCACTCCAACAATGCAAAGTGCCAAAAGAGAAGAAAGAAAGCGTTTATATTTCATTGTGATACCTCCGGGCTTAAAGCCCCAAATAATTCTTTTTACCCATAGATGAGTAATCTTTTCATCAGGCACAAGTCAAACACATCAAGCCTGTCATCTTCGCAGAAATTTCCGGCTTTCCAATTCGGAAGATGTGTGTTTGGCACAGCAAGCAGCCACTTCTGTAATAATACGACATCTGAAACATTGAATTCACCGTCAGCATTTACATCGCCGATAATGTTCATAGCGTAGTCGCTTAGCCTGAATGGGTCAATTGCATAAAGTGTTGTTTCGGTTCCGTTTGAAACATACCACCGAATATAGCCGTCAGACATATAATTCGGCTGACAATCAGACAGAGGGTAATTGAGTGTGCAAATATTTGAAAGAGTATTTCCGTTTCCATCAACTGATACAGCCTTCGTAACCTTTGTGTTTGATGATGTCTCCTCCCACATTATCAGGAAAAGCTCGGAACCGTATTTGATTATTTGCGGTGTTCTGACCGTAACTCCTGAATTTTCTGAATAGTTTGTAAGCCATACGGTTTTTGGATTTTTCAAATTTTTTGTAGCAATTGACAGCAAAATATTTCTTTGACCGTAAGGATAGGAGTCAAGAGACTGGTCAATAGAATTTGCGGCAATAATAATGTTATTTGTGGAAAGCTCAAATCCGCCGACGGAAGCGCCGGTTGCATTCGTGCTTCCTGAATGGAATGGATATGAAATCAGCGTGGATACTTCTTTAATACTTCCATCTGCACTGCATTTGCTGATACCGATTCCGTGCATAGCGCCTTCTCCGTGATCGACACGATATATGTAGCCGTTATCTTCCTTTACAAACTGATTGAAAGAGTGACTTACGAAGCCTTCCTGCTGGAAATTGGTAAGCGTAGAAAAAGTGCTGATAAAGGTCATAGATTCAAGAAGCTCCATTTTATCTGTATCTATTTTAAACGTCATATTAGACTGATGACCGATCTGAAGTTCCTGCCCGGTGTGAATAAACAGATAGTTGTCCTTCTCCGCAATGCGGCACGAGCTTGCATCAAACGGTATTTTTGTATCCGAAGAAGAAACAATGACCGAATCTAATTTTTTCCATTCCTTCGAGTATTTTTCAACACAGAGGATCTCACCTGTTCCGTTGCCTGAATTTGCTTTTCCGGAAACAACATAGTTATTGGTGCTTCCGCAGTAACAGCCGCCAAAAATTGAAAATTCCGGCGTGAGCTTTTTGCTTGAGATAGGGACAGTTCCGTTTTTTGAATAGCATTCAACCAACAGAGAATCACCAATATACTCAATTCTTTCAAGCTGTCCTGAGTCTGTTTCATTCAGATAGCTCTTTACGGTCGCATAATAAACGGAATAGTTGTTTTTGGACTCATTGGCTGAAACGGAACCACTGAGGGCAATAACTGCTTCTTTATCGGAGACAGGCGTGTCCGATCTTGTTACAGTGACTGTGCATTGTGCAGAGTATTCTCCGCTTTCGTCCGAGACAGTAATTGTGCATTTTCCGGGACTGATTCCGGTTACTGTTCCGTCTGATACAATTGCAATGGCATTGTTGCTGCTATTCCAATTCAGTGTGTTAGAAACAATAGGAGAAAAACGTGCCGTTAATGTAACGGATTCCCGTTCTTTGACAGAAACTGCATCGGGACTTAGTTCAATTCCGGATTCGGGGTACTGATCCAAATCAATCCAGTTGATATTCGTATTGTAGTTGTCCATGAATGTATACCAGCTCGTATCCGAGAAATGGCAGTACACATCAGTTACAGCAGAACCGCTTGTATAGAAAAGGGAGTTGCTGTGTTTAGGTGCGTTTCCTGTAAAAATGATTGCTTCCGCTGTGCGGCTGTAAAGACAGTTTTCACCGAGATAGGACACATTTTCCGGAATAACGAATCTTTTAACGCCCATAAGAGCGAGTGCTTCTGTGTAGATTGTTGTTAATGTAGATGGGAGAGAAAGCATTTCAAGATTACTTGCTCCTTCCATAGCGTAACTGTCAATGGTTGTGACTCCCTCCGGAACGGCATAGGAAATATCGCTCTTGGCATCAGGATAGAAGCAAAGAGAGGTCATATCCTTGCTGAAAACAACACCGTCCACCGAGCAGTAAGCCGGATTTTCGGAATCGAATTCTACTGACGAAAGAGAATCGCAGCCGTTAAAGGTTGTGAAGGAAATATTTGTCAGAGAAGCAGGAAAAGATATATTGTCCAGCTTGTAGTTGCGAATGAATACATACGGAGCTATGGAAGCCAATGACTCTGAAAATTTTATGGTTTCAAGCTTCTTACATTCTGAAAAAGCGTATCCGGAAATTGTGGTCACATAGTCGCTCATAGTGAATTCGGTCATCTGATCGCATTCATAAAATGCAGCTTCTCCAATTGATGTTACGGTTCCCTCCATAGAAGCAGACCTGACAGCATGGCGTAGATAATACCATGGGATATTGTCCTCTGCCTTATAGCATTCCAGCGTATACGGACTGTAGCCTGTATATACCGGCATAGCTCCGCTTCCGGATACCGTCAGATGACCGGAGCTGATATCGTAATTCCAGTGAATGTCGTCTCCAAATGTTCCTGTAAGTTGATTGGTCGAATAAAAATGATATGAATTTGATTCTGCGTATTCGGCTGCATAGGAGCCTTCCTCCCCGAAAATGACAGAATCATCACCGTTGACGTTCCACATGATGTCCTCACCGATAGAAACAACACTTTCCGGAATATAGACACCATATACATGTGAACGATAGAATGCATCTGCAAGAATTGTTGTTACAGGCAAATTATCAATTTTAGCAGGAACGATAATATTCGGTTCATTTCCCGTATAGCCTGTTATTGTGATATTGCCACGATTATTCAGCATATAGGTAAAGTCTCGGAAAGTAAGCGTTTCGTCTGCATTTGCACGCATAGTAGTGCTTTGAGTTGGGATTGCACACAGGCACATTACTGCGGATACTACTAAGGCAATTACTTTTTTCATAACAACACTCCTTTAAATATGTGTGATTTGACTCAAATTTGTCGTTTTAAGTAATCACACATCATAACATACAAAATAATCTGTAAATCATATAAATACTTGATATACTTATCCTTGTTACAAAAGGCACTTTGTTCATTTTGAAATAGTGCATAGCACAACACTTCCTAACCCATATTACTTCTTGCTTATATTTTATTTAAGGCTCTGTCCGGACTTATGGTTGATTTTCTTTCAAAAGGCAATAACCGCAAACTGCTTCCATATGTCCACAGATAAGGCAAACCTCCAAAATTTCCTATTTACAGATATATGAAGTCTGATACAATTATCAACCATTTATTGGGGCAGAGCCTAATTGTTAAAGATAGAACACAGACATCACTTTTGCAAAATCAAACGTCTAAGCAGACAGAGATCAAATACATCAATTCGACCATCCTCGCATAAATCAACATTCTGCCAACAGGTCAGTTCCGGTGATGCTCCGAGCAACCATTTTTGCAGCATAACAGCATCGGCAATGTTTACATTACCATCAAGATTTGCATCTCCGATTATTTTTTTGGGAACTAATTCATCAAGATTGACGCTATACCATATTATTGATGAATTTTCTTTATCTGCAATTGCCCATTTAAGGGTCATATCGTCGACGATTGGCTGAATAGACGTATCTGAAAGACGTGAATTATATATTGCAGTTTCGTTTCTTAAAATATTTCCTACTTCATCAATTATGACATATCTGATACTATCAAATTCATCGTTTATGAATTTTTCCCACAATACGCAATACGCACCTGTTTTAAGTGTAACTACTTTAACATTTCCGGCTTTTTCAATATCATTGCACTCCATAAGCCAGATCACATTTCTGTCTGCAATACTATCATTTACTACATCTATTCTTTCAGTTCCGTTTACCAGATCATCGGTGGTGAACAGATTTTTATCAATTATTCTTACAAAAACATCATATTTTCCTGTAAGAACATCAGAATTTATTGATAAATCTGAAGAATAACATTTTTCACCCTTTCCGACAAGTGCAAAAGTCGAACTTCCTTCGGCGATACCTCCCATATGAAGAAAGGTAGTGTTTCGGTTAAGGAAACCCATCTGCTCATATTTTCCACTTGAATGAAACAGTATATCTCCTTTAGAAATAAAGCCGAATCCACCATTTGAATCAATATAATATCTGTTCATATTTATTCCTCTTGAATGGTCTGCATCACCCATCTGAATTGCAGCAAGTCCAAAATCAGTTTTTATCATTGAAACACCTAACGAATGGGAACCTTCATAATCAGAAAAATCTATCAGGGTCATATCCGATGCATTTATTGCCGCAAATTCAGAACCCTGATGAATTATTCCGTCATTTGAATAAGAGGCAGACCATTCGGTATCATACAATACTCCCAAAACGCCGTTTTTATATTTAATGTTTGCATTACCACTGTTGAACGGAAACTGAGCAAACGTTTTTTCAATTGGCAGCCCAAGATAATCTATTTGTCTGCCATTCATATCATATTTGCAAATGATAATGTTTTCTGTCTGAGGATAATTTATTACTTCATCTTCAGTCAGTTTTTTGCCCCATATAATGTAAATATAGTTATCATCTCCTATTTCAGCAGCACCAAATATAAAACCCGGGTTACTGATTTTTATGCTTTTTGATTTACTGTCTTCGGGAATTATATTGATGAGATCTTTTTCTCCATAAACAGCAAAAATATTTCCGTCCTTATCCGTTACCTCCTGTAATATGTCAATACGTTTAAATCCATTGTTATAATTTTTAAGGGAATTTTCTTTTGCCATGTCATTAGGATCTTTAGTAAAGGTGTTGTAGTTTATATTGTCCGGAGTAACAGATTTGTTTGATGCCATATTGCAGAGACCGTTTTCATTATTCTCAATATCCTGTTCAGGCACTGTACGTTTATTATTTCTGACAAATACAACCTCAGGGTATATATCCTGCTTATATATGATGTCATTTTTAAGGTGATACGGAACGGAAAATTCTTGCAGATTATAGCAGGCTGAAAAAGCATCTTCTCCGATTTTTACGGTAGAATCGGGAATATAGATATAGGTGGCAATACTTCCGTAAAATGCTCTTTTACCTATTTCGGTGATATTGTCATGTAAAACGATATTTTTAAGGTGCTGACATAAGTCAAAGGTGGTGTCTTCAATAACGGTTATGTTTTTGGGAATTGTTATTGAAGAAAGAGAGGCACAATTAAGGAAAGCTCCTTTTTCTAATTTCTCTAAATTGTCGGGCAGTACGATATTATCAAGTTTCCAACAGCCTTCAAATGCACATTCCCCTATTTCCTTTACGCTTTCGGGAATATCCACCCTTTCAAGTTCAAAACAATATCTGAATGTTTCACTCTCTATTCTTTCTACTCCTTCGGGAATAACAACTGACTTCAGCTTTTCGCAGTAAGAAAATGACTGTCCGATTGATTTTATACTTTTAGGGATTTCTATTGAAACCAGTTCTTTGCAGTCCGCAAAAGCATAATCATCTATCTGAGTAACGGGAACACCATACAAATTATCCGGAATAACAACTTCTTTTGCAGACTCATCGCAATCATATACAGAAATATGATCCCTGTAGATATAATATGTTAAATTACCGATTTTACGTTCGTTTATATCTCCAATTTCAGCTCCGAATGGAGAGGATGTAAAAGCAAAAGGATGTATATAGGCGGCATTATTTGGAAGCTTAACCTCACTCAGATTCTGACAATAACCAAACGCTGCATAACCTATGCTTGTGACACTGTCGGCTATATCCGCAGATGTTAATGAATCGCAATATCCAAAAGCGTACTGTTCTATAGTTGTAACGCCCTCAGGAATAGTAATGGATTTCAGTGATTTACAAGCAGAAAAAGCATATTCATTGATATTTATAAGGCTGCTTGGTAAATCAATTGATTCTAATGCACTGCAATTTGAGAATGCAGTTCGTTCAATTTCTGTAACACTGTCCGGAACGCTGATTGATACTAAGGAACTGCATCCATAAAACGCTCCTTCTTGAATAGTAGTTACAGTATCCGGAATCACAACTGATACAAGCTTTTCACGATAAGCAAAACCATCGACTTTGGTAACCGGCAATCCTTTAATACTGCCGGGGATAATTGCTTTTGTAATTGTCTTTTTGGTTTTATATAATTCTGCATGATCTTCAAAAATATAAAAACTAAAGTCGCCATCATCATAAGATTCATATTCTTCAGCAGCTATTACATACAATGCGTTGTCCGGTGTTAAAAGAGGTGTTACTCCAAACTCCAGAAAACATGTTAAGCCAATCAATAAAGTAATGATACTCTTCTTTTTCATATTATCCACTCTTTTCAACAATCAAACGTCTAAGCAATATCATGTCAAAACAATCTATTTTGTCATCTTTGCAGAGATCAACATTTTGCCAATTATATAAACTTTCGCTGCCCAATAACCACTTTTGAAGCATTACCGCATCAGCAATGTTTACAGCACCATCATTGTTTGCATCACCTTCGACCGATGAAAAAGTGGTATTGTAGTGTATTGTAATATCCTTACTGAAATATTCCGGCAATTCCAATTCACCCTCACTGCCTGTATAATAAATGTCTGTTATAACGCTGTCATATACAAAAGCATTTGATGATATCTTCACCGTAGATTCAGGCAAAACAATAACATTGCTTTTATAGGCTTGCGGACAATAGATAAGACATGATTTATCCTTATTATACAGAACACCATTCTGACTTGCATAGGACTGATTGTTTTCGGAAACACTTATACTTTCGAGATTATTGAAATAATAGTGAAAAAGGTCACTGTCAATGTTGACGTTTTCAGGAATATACAGACTTTCAATGCTGTCTATACCATAAAAAAAATCATATATATATGTTCCTTCCTTAACACGCAATCTTTTCTTTGATGCAGGTACGAAGGTAAGTTTATTCTTTTCATAAAGTGCATCGTCATAGACAAAAATACTATTGTTGGCAGGATCCACTGTTATGAGTGAAAGATCGGAACATCCAAAAAAAGCTCGATCGACCGTTCTCACATTTTTAGGTATGAAAATGCTTGTTAGACCTGTCATTGCTTCGCCATCATGTAAATTGAAATCAGCAAAGGCTTCGGCACGTATATACATAAGAGACTTAGGCAGTTTTATGGATCGTAAAAAACATCCTGCAAAACATTCTTCTCCAATTTCTATCAATCCTTCAGGCAACTCAATGTCCGTCAGACTGTTACAAGCATAAAAAGCCTGAAAATCCAAACTTCTCAGCGAATTTGGCAAGCTAATGGATTCAAGTTCAGTACTCCATGCAAATGCATCATTTGAAATGCTCATGACCCCTTCTTCAACGATCAGATTTTTAATGAAATAACTATAGCTCCGCCATGGTGTTTCAGCGCAATTCTTTGATTGAACAAAATGTTCCATCATGCCGGTTCCGCTGATCGTCATCACACCATCCTGAGACAAATTCCATGTAAGATCGTCACCACATATTCCGGATAGAGAGGCATCCTGCACTTTTTCAGATTCCAGATCATTAAACCGAATATAATTGGAGTTTGCATATCGCTGTGCTTCCGTATCGGCGTATCCGCTTATTGTAAAAATGGTATTATTAGAAAATATTGCAGATTCTTCAATTGAAGTAACAGATCTTGGTATTTCAATTGTTTGCAAGACAGGCTTGCTATCATAATATTCTCCGTAAAACGAATAGCTTTTTATGACTTTACAAGTATCCGGTACAGTGTAAGCAGCTTCATTTCTTCCCATAGGATAAAGAATAAGCTCTGTGCCATCCTTGTTAAACAAAACACCGTTATGGCAACTTAAAAATTCAGAATCATCAGAAACGAAAAAGTCAGTAACACCTGTAGAATTACTCATATATTTACTGCATCCTGTAACAGGGACTCCAAAAACTTTATCAGGGATCACTACCGTACCCTGATATTGGGGTGAAATACTTTGAATTTCGGCATGATCCTTGTATACACAATAATTAGCACCGCCGTCTTCAATATATTTACAGTCATAAACCATAATTCTGCATGAAAGATAGCTGCTCCAGCCATTAGAACCAAAATCAGGATTCTTAACAGCTACACCGAAACTTGATCCCAATTCATCAGGCGCACGGAAATACACACGAAGCACACCGCCGTCAGAGAAACCGTCTTTTTTTGAAATTTCTATACTGAGTTTTTCCCCATCGTCCTGTACAGAGCCCAGACCTTGAAGCATTTCGTATTTTTCAAAGGAAAGTCCTGTATCATATGAAAGTTCAAAACTGCCGTCATACAAATTCAGGCAATTGGAAAAGATAATGTCGAAATAGAAAAGCTCGCTGCAAAACACAGTTTCTTCCGATGCCGTAATTGAAATATCAACATGATAATCCTCATTAATATCAGAAGCAAATACATTGATCTTTTGCTTTGAATGATTAATCGTTGTATTCACACCGCTTAGCATTAAAAGCACTAAAACAAAAGCAACTATTTTTTTCAAGAACATTCATCCTTTCAATTTATATTTTCTTTTTCAACTCTTCTATGTGAAAAGAGCGCAATTATGCCTTGCTTGCTTGCGCAATTGTACCGCATGGTCATAACCGTGTCAACCCTTTCTGCCTAAAATTCACAAAGAATTTACATTTGGTAATTTAATTTCTTCATCTATATTCGTATTATATCACACTTTCACACAAAATGCAAGAGGTTTGGAACGTTTTTTGAACTTTTTTCACTGGAGAAATACTCAAACTAATACAGTTTGTAATATATCGTTATATGTATACAAAACTTGGTTTTGATGCATACGAAAACACATCATTTTTAATCGGCATTCTTCTCCGCAGTCCGTATCGTCCTCAGTATCTCTTTCTGCAAACTGTCAGGCAGAAACGCTGCAGCTTCCTTATAACCGCACTTCAGGCAAGTGGGCAAGACTTCAAATTCATCTACCCCGTCTCCGACTCAATCGGATTCGGATTATCGAATATGTGAATCAAGCGAAGCATTGCGCCATGCGGGTACTTTTGGCGCAGGGTGGCTGTTTCATGCTCATTCGGAAACGGTGTTTTTATCTGTTGTATCCTGCGCACCTTCTTCCGACTGATTCAGGTTCTGACTCTGGTTTTCAGATGATTCCGTTTTACTGTTGCGGAATGCCGAACTGCCTGTCAGATTGCGGAGCAGAACCTTCCGTGCAGCCTTGTATTCCTCGCCGATCATGCCGAGCCGCATGTAGTAGCAGCTTGTGGTCACAGAATGTTTCAATTCCATCGCATAGCGGTCAAGAATCTGAAAAAGCATATTGCGGGACAGCTTTTTCTCCTTTTCATTGTATTCCCATACTGGTCTCTACGGAAACAGGATACAGCTTCGGTTGCCTTTGTTGCTGTCAGGATCAGCATAGAAAGCCTCAAATCGGAGACTGGTTTCTCTCGTCATAATTGCAGCGACCGCTTCACCACAGAAAGAATACTGCCGGTCATACATATCCGCCGATTCATCTTCGGGTACGAAAAACACCTCAGAGACTTCGGGAGACATATCATCGCCCTTTATCTGATCGTATATCCGTTGCTCTTCTTCACTTTGGATCAAGGTTGTTTTGTGTGCGTCAAGAAAACTGAATACGATACCGGGGTCAATCGGGTCTTTCAGCCAGATGCCCATTCCTTCAATTGAACGTGCCCTTTTTGACGGCTGTCCTGTTACAAGCCGCAATGCACGGTCGAGCGCATCAAGAGGGTCCATGCCCTCTTTCTCGAATTGAGATACATACCACCTGAATTCAATCACACGATTGCGGTCACTGCGTTCCTTGGCTACATCCTTATCGTATTCTTCGCAATAGAGACCTTGCCTCCCCGGAAGCCTGCCTTCAATCAGTGAATAGCCCATATCATTCAGTCTGCGAATCATGCGCCCGTGATTCCGTTTTCTGGTTCCGCCGCCGATTTTTCCACATTCCGGAAACTCTACATATTCATATAAATTGCGTTTCTTCGGCATTATAAATGACTCAGGCACTCCCATTTTCGTGAACTTTTCGACCAGATAGTTATAATATTCGATCTTGGAAAACGAATCAGAAATGTCATACCACTGTTCACTGTCACAATCCATAAAAACATTTCCCGGAATCACAATCTCTGTCAAGGGCTTCACATCAATTCCTTTTTCTTTGCATAGCCATAAAATCGCTTCAAATCCCCTGTAAATAGGCAGATTTCCAATGTCTGCGCCAATTTCAATCAAGTCATATTTCTTATGATTCGCAGTATCTTCATAGATGATTCCCATCATAGGTGTGCGGATACAGGCAAGCTGTCTGATCTCATCAAAAGAGATACCTAATTTGCCGCACAGTTCAGACAATTGTCTTTCCGGAAGAATCGGCGTGGTCAGTGTTAAGCTCAGCATATTGTATTTCTCCTTGCATCGGTCATTGTACGCAAACACAGATGTTAGTCATCAAACAAATCATTTTCATCATACGTTTCAGCGGATGCCGGTTCGCTGTAAAGCCGTTTTACTGCATCATACTCAACATGAAAAGTGCTGCTCTTATCAGCGATTATCAATTTTCCCTCCATAGAATCCTTTAAGGCATCCCAATCGAAAGAATATTTGCAGCCGACACCCCACGGTTTTCCATAGCGATCAGCGTATTCGGCGGGCAGCTTTGTACTGCTTACGATTTTCTCTGTGTCCCTTCTGAAAACAAATGAATCAAATGCCGCATTTCCGATTATCGGCATTTCGGACGGCGCAGGCACAAAGCCCTTGATGCTCTCATTCGTATATGTGATACGATAGGTTTAAAACTGATTCCAAAACTCAGGTTTTCCAATTTCCTTTACAAGCATCTGTCCTTCCTTATGCTTGTTATCATTGGTAAAAAGTGTATACAGAAAGATGCCCGCAAGAAATTGCGGCAAAATGACCCCAACATGATCCGATTCAGCTTGTTCCGGACTCATACCCATACAGCTTTCAAAAGTCTGCTTGTTATTGCTGTGCAAGGAATCATCGTTCGCAATTACATATTTATGTCAACTGTAATTTCTGTTGACGGGAAATTGTATTTGCAGTTCATGATTTTTGAGATGATCTGATCTTTACCCGAACTGCGAAAATTATGCTTCTTATCAATTGTTTCAACAAGAGCGCATACCAGTGCGATATTGTTCGGCTAAGAAGAACAATGGAGCTATCATCTCATCTGTGCAGCATGGCACACCTGAAATCACAGAAAAGACAACCCTCGGAGAACTTCTCAGTATCCTGAACCTGACAAGTATAAGCCGGAAACCGAGCAGTGCGCCGACAAGAAAAAAGCTCTGTGAAACTGCCGAAGTGCCGATTGCGGTCGGGTATGGATGTGAAGTATACAGCAACGGCTGGGCAGTTTATGAGAACGGTATCGGACGCACTGTCGTATGGCTGCCGAACTGCGCAAATTTCACATATCATTTTGGCGAACTGAAGCCATATGAAAAGGAGTATCTGAAACAGGAAGATAGGATCGATGAGAAACTGCTTCTGTCAAATTCATGGATTCTTGCTGTAACACTGATCGGCGACCACAGGGTAGAGCGAAACAATATGAATCGGACAGGCAGCCGCATCGGAACAAGAGTATACAGCAGTGTTGACGAAAATTGTGATGAAATTGACGATATGGAAAAAGACCGGAGATGTAATCACACTACTGAATTTGAGATACCTGACACCCTCGCAGATAGGCAGAGTCCTCACAAAAATGATGGCACAGGATAACCGCATCCGTACCAAAGTGCCTCATAATGTACGACACTATCTTCTTCCGCCGCAATGGCTTTATGATTTCAAACAAGATACTGATGATGACGCAGCTTTCCTGTAAAGAACATCATCGTATCAACAGCAGAACGCTCTACAGCAGTTTAATCCTTCTCCGCAATTCCATACAGCCACAAGTGCGGAGTGGTAGATGTTAGTTCTTATTATACTCTTTTTATAAAATGTACTTTAATAATAGAAGGGGATTGGAATAGAGTAGATATAACAGAAAAGAATAGGAACTTCACTCTAACGTCCTAACCGGAAACTGCCGTTTCAGGCGGGACGACATGACGAAAAATCCAGATTCTATGCGGTTTTTTGCATCTGTGCCTTTGGAGCGAATGATGATAAGGCTGTCTTAACCTGTTAATGCTGAAATGCTGATATGGTGTCATTTGAAGCTGATTTAGGCAGTCTATTGACCGGTGCATCGTGATGACAGGGCTGCACTCACAGCCCCAATGCCGCATTTCGGCTTTCTCCTGCCTTAACATTGCCTTAACATTTTGGGGCAAAAACGCTCAGAAGGTTAAGGTAAAAAAAGAGGGCGTGAAGCCGGCTTAGCTACACTCCTATTCTACCACGAACCGAAGCCCTTATCAAGGGTGAACAGCCGCAATTCAGCAGCGTACCGGCATCTATGCTCGGCTTCTTGTGCAGTTAATCATCTTCCGCACCGCAACAGCATGATGACCTTCTGCCCCTCACCAGATCAGCACTTGTGAACGGTTCACATCATCTGCGACGGTGAAAGTCAGCGGTTGAGCAGCATCTAAACGCTGTCACCACGCCTCTTTCCCGTTTGATTTCTGTTTGAAAAAAATCAAACAAAATTCAAAGAAAATCAAAGAAATCAAACGAATTCAAACAGCAGCACTACTCTCCGATCATAGATGACGGAGTTTCGGGAACGACGTTTGAACGTGACGGCTTCAAGGCTATGATGGCAGATGTTGAAGCAGGCAAAGTGGGAACGATCATCACCAAAGATTTGAGCAGACTCGGCAGAGACTACCTGAAAACCGGTGAGTACATTGAGATCATATTCCCTGACTATGATGTCCGCTATATCGCTATTAATGATAACGTGGATACTCTCAAGAGCGAGAATGAGCTGATGGCTTTCAAGAACATTTTTAATGACTGGTATGCCATGGATACGTCGAAGAAGATTCGTGCTGTATTCAAGGCAAAGAGGCAGTCAGGCAAACCGCTTTCTCTGCCTATTTACGGGTACAAGGCATCTGAGGAAGATAAGCACAAATGGATCATTGATGATGAGCCTGCAGCGGTTGTCCGCAAAATATACAAGCTCTGTATCAGCGACTATGGTCCGACTCAGATTGCCCGTAAGCTGACAGAGGAAGGTATTCCCAATCCCACAGCTTATGCAATTTCGCAGGGAAGAAACCCGGCTAACAAGAATTCAAGGCTTGACCGCTGGTGTACAGAAACTGTCATTGACATTTTAGAGCACCCCGAATACATAGGTCATACGGTGAACTTCCGTACACGCCGCAAATCCTACAAGAACAAGCGTAAGATTGAAAATCCGAAAGAGGACCGGCTCATCTTTGAGAATACCCATGAGCCTATCGTCACACAGCAGGAGTTTGATCTTGTTCAGGAGATGCGTAAGAATAAGCGCAGAAATCAGAAGCAGGAAACTGTAAATCCGTTTTCGGGCATCTGTTATTGTGCTGATTGTGGGAAGAAGCTGTATTTATGCCGTTCCAAGAGTCTCAGCGAAGACCGGGAACATCTGAAATGCTCCACACATTCAGCAGATAAGAATAGCTGTTCTTCACATTATATCAGGACTGTGGTGCTAAAGGAGTTGGTTTTGAATGCACTGAACAAGCTCCTTGATAACGTCAAGGACAATGAAGCTGAGTTTGTGCAGACAGCTATGGACAACTCTGCGTCAAAGCATTCCTCTGATGTATTTAAGGCAAAGAAAGCTCTTAATCAAGCTGAAAAGCGTATCACTGAACTTGACAGGCTGTTTGCAAGGCTCTATGAGGACAATATCTCAGGAAAAATCTCTGACGAGCGTTTTGCCGTACTGTCCGCAGGATATGAGGAAGAGCAGAAGAAGCTGAAAGTGAAAGCATCAGAGTTTACTGCTTTTATTGAAACAGCAGAGCAGAAATGTGCTGATGTGAACTCCTTTATAAAGGTTGTGCAGAAGTATGAGCATATCACTGAGCTTACGCCTGAGATCATGCATGAGCTTATCGAGAAGATAGTTGTTTACGCTCCCGAAAAGAGCGATGGACATCGTACTCAGCAGATCGAGATACACTTCCGCTTTGATGTTGCTGTCGCTACGACTGTTGCTGACAGCAAAGAATACGACAAAAAGAAAAAGGCTGCGTAACTGCGATGTTACGCAACCTTATCTTCAAATCACATAAACTGCTTTATGTGCGCCGCACTAATGCGGAGCTTTTCTTTTATTTGCTGAGTTTTTTCCTTGTATAGCCTTCTTTTATTTTGAGTTCGCTTCTGTCTATGGCGAGTGCATAGTCAGGAACATTTCTTGTTATGGTAGTTCCGGCGGCAGTATATACAGCTTTTCCGAGACTTACAGGTGCGATGAGGTTTGTATTGCTTCCGACAAAGGCATAATCCCCGACAGTGCATCTGCTCTTTGAAATTCCGTCAAAATTGACTGTCACAGTTCCTGCACCGATATTTGCTTTTTTGCCGATATCGCTGTCGCCTATGTAGACGAGGTGCGCAACGGCAGTCTTTTTGCCTATTGTGGAATTTTTTATCTCAACGAAATCGCTTATTTTAGCACTTTCGCAGATTTTGCTATGCGGTCTGATATGCACATAAGGTCCTATTTCGGCATTATTTTCGATTACGGAATCATAAGCCTGAGATGTATTTACAATAACATTGTCTCCGACAGTACAGTTTTCAATAGTTGTATTCGGACCTATGATGCAGTTGTTTCCGATTTTAGTACCTCTGCGGAGAATAGTGGAGGGGAGAATCTGAGTACCGATACCGATTTCAACATCTCTTTCAATTATAACGCCGTCTGTGCAGACAAATTCGATACCGTTTTCAAGATGTTTTTCGATAACCATATTTCTTGCATAGTCATTGAGTTCGAGGAGGTCTTTTCTGTTATTTGCGCCTCTTATTATTTCGGGGTTTGAGGATTTGTATGCACCTGCGTTCTTGCCTTCCGAGATAGCTATTGAAATAGTATCTGTGAGGTAATATTCATTCTGGACATTATTATTTTTGAGTTTGCCGAGGAGTGATATTAAATCTTCTGTTTTAAACCAGTATGCGCCTGAATTTACCTCTTTGATTTTTCTCTGTTCTTCGTCAGCATCTTTCTGTTCAACGATACCGCTTATACCGTTTTTGGAGCGGATAATTCTTCCGTAGCCGAAAGGATTTTCGAGTTCAGCGGTTATGACTGTTACAGAATTATTATTCTGCTTATGAAGCATGAGGGATTCCTTTATAGTTGTGCTGTCGATAAAGGGTGCATCTCCGCACAGAACGAGAGTATTTCCGTCAGTATCCTTTTTAAGAAAAGGTATGGCCTGCTGTACAGCGTGACCTGTGCCGAGTCTTTCAGCCTGCAAAGCTGTTTCATATCTTCCTTTGAGATATTCGTCAATCATTTCTCCCCTGAATCCCTTTATAACGCATATATCCGATACTCCCGAATCTTCACAGGCGGATATTACCCATTCAAGCATAGGTTCACCGAGTACCTTGAAAAGTGGTTTAGGCATATCAGCTTTCATTCTTTTTCCCTGTCCTCCTGCGAGGATAACTGCTTTATTCATATAAAAACCTCCTGTTTAAGGTCGTCAAATCTGCGCTTTTTGAGCCTTACGCTTTCATTCACTCCGCTTTCGCTCCGTTCATTCTCAGCGTAAGAGCGCAGATTTTCCTCCTGTTTGAAAATATATTAACTTGTTTCCAATTATGAACTGTGAATTATAAATTTAATATAATTATTGCAGAAATTTTCCTTAATTGCAAGTGATTTTTGCTATATTTATTTTTTTTCACAATTTTTTGTGTAATATGCTACAAAATAAACCGAAAATTTTTATGTATTGGATATGGTATTTTTTTACATAATATGGTATAATAGTAGTTAAGCAGGAGATATCACTCTCCGCTCAAATGTAAAAATGGAGGTACACAACCAATGGCTACAAAATACTGCTACCTTTTCTCAGAAGGTAATGCAAACATGAGAGAGCTTCTCGGCGGTAAGGGCGCAAACCTCGCTGAGATGACAAACATCGGCCTCCCTGTTCCTCAGGGCTTCACTATCACTACCGAGGCTTGTACTCAGTACTACGAGGACGGCGGAATCAGTGACGAAATCGTTGCTGAAATCAACGAGTACATCACAAAAATGGAAGAAATTACAGGCAAGAAGTTCGGCGACAAGGAAAATCCTCTCCTCGTTTCTGTTCGTTCAGGTGCAAGAGCTTCAATGCCCGGCATGATGGATACTATCCTCAACCTCGGTCTTAACGAAACTGTTGTTAATACTATCGCTGAAAAATCAGGCAACGCAAGATGGGCTTGGGACTGTTACAGAAGATTTATCCAGATGTATTCCGACGTTGTTATGGAAGTTGGTAAAAAGTACTTTGAAGAACTCATCGACAAGATGAAGGAAGAAAAGGGCGTTACTCAGGACGTTGAACTCGATGCTGACGACCTCAAGAACCTCGCAGGTCAGTTCAAGGCTGAATATAAAGCTAAAATCGGTGCAGATTTCCCCGATGACCCCAAGGAACAGCTTATGGGCGCAATCAAGGCTGTTTTCCGTTCATGGGACAACCCCAGAGCTAACGTTTACAGAATGGACAACGACATTCCTTTCTCATGGGGTACTGCCGTAAACGTTCAGTCAATGGCTTTCGGTAACATGGGCGATGACTGCGGTACAGGCGTTGCTTTCACCCGTGACCCCGCAACAGGCGAAAAGAAACTCATGGGCGAATTCCTTACAAATGCTCAGGGCGAAGACGTTGTTGCAGGCGTTCGTACTCCTATGCCTATCCAGCAGATGGCTGACACATTCCCTGAGGCTTATGCTCAGTTCGTTGAGGTTTGCAATACTCTCGAAAATCACTACCACGATATGCAGGATATGGAGTTCACTGTTGAAAACAAGAAGCTCTATATGCTCCAGACAAGAAACGGCAAGAGAACTGCTCAGGCTGCTCTTAAAATCGCTTGTGACCTCGTTGCTGAAGGACATAAGACAGAGCAGGAAGCTGTTGCTATGATTGACCCCAGAAACCTCGATACTCTCCTCCACCCCCAGTTTGACGCTAAGGCTCTTAAAGCTGCTACTCCTATCGGCAAGGGTCTCGGTGCATCTCCCGGAGCTGCTTGCGGTAAAATCGTATTCACAGCAGATGACGCTATCGCTTGGGCTGAAAAAGGCGAAAAGGTTGTTCTTGTTCGTCTCGAAACTTCTCCCGAAGACATCACAGGTATGAAGGCTGCCGAAGGTATCCTCACAGTTCGTGGCGGTATGACTTCACACGCTGCCGTTGTTGCTCGTGGTATGGGCGAATGCTGCGTTTCAGGCTGCGGCGACATCAAAATGGACGAAGCTAACAAGAAGTTTGAACTCGCAGGCAAAACCTTCACAGAAGGCGACGCTATCTCTATCGACGGTACAACAGGTAACATCTATGAGGGTATTATCCCCACTGTTGATGCTCAGATTACAGGCGAATTTGCTACAATCATGGGCTGGGCTGACAAGTACAGAACTCTTAAAGTAAGAACTAACGCTGATACACCCGCTGACGCTAAGCAGGCTCGTGAACTCGGTGCTGAAGGTATAGGTCTCTGCCGTACAGAGCATATGTTCTTTGACCCCGCAAGAATTGCTGCTTTCCGTGAGATGATTTGCTCCGATACTGTTGAAGAAAGAGAAGCTGCTCTCGCTAAGATTGAACCCATGCAGCAGGCTGACTTTGAGGCTCTCTATGAGGCTCTTGAAGGTAACCCTGTTACTATCCGTTTCCTCGATCCTCCTCTCCACGAGTTTGTTCCCACAGAAGAAGAAGACATCAAGGCTCTCGCTGATGCTCAGGGCAAACCCGTTGAGACTATCAAGAATATTATCGCTTCACTCCACGAATTTAACCCCATGATGGGTCACAGAGGCTGCCGTCTTGCTGTAACATATCCTGAAATCGCTAAGATGCAGACAAATGCTATCATCAAGGCTGCTCTCAATGTTAAGAAGAATCACCCCGACTGGACAGTTAAACCCGAAATCATGATTCCCCTTGTTGGCGACGTCAAGGAATTCAAGTTCGTTAAGAAGGTAGTTGTTGAAACTGCTGACGCTGCTATCAAGGCTGCCGGCGCAGAGCTTGAATATGAAGTTGGTACAATGATTGAGATTCCCCGTGCTGCTCTTACAGCTGACGAAATCGCTAAGAATGCTGACTTCTTCTGCTTCGGTACTAACGACCTCACACAGATGACATACGGCTTCTCTCGTGATGACGCAGGCAAGTTCCTCGGCGCATACTACGAGAAGAAGATTTTCGAGAACGACCCGTTTGCTAAACTCGACCAGATTGGTGTTGGTAAGCTCATGAAGATGGCTGTTACTGACGGTAAGGGCGCAAATGACAAGCTTCACTGCGGTATCTGCGGTGAACACGGCGGCGACCCGACATCTGTTGAATTCTGCCACAAGATTGGTCTTGACTATGTATCATGCTCACCTTTCCGTGTACCGATTGCTCGTCTCGCTGCTGCTCAGGCTGCAATTGCTAACAAGTAATCAACTCGGCTCAGGCATCATGTATTTATCTGAATAAAAATAAAGCCCTCGCAGTTTCGGCTGTGGGGGCTTTTTAATAGTTATAGAAAATTGTGTTTATGAGTTTTCATAATTACTGAATACTTCTGAGACAGAATTGGTTCTTTTCTGGAGAATCCATTCGCCTGAACTTGTCAGACCGTAAAAATTGCCTGTCGATATATCCCATGCGATTGAACCCTGATATAAAATTATTCCCGCAATACCGTTAATATCAGGGATTTCTTCTGCGGTATCAACATCAATTTCCATGCGGACAACTGACAGACCTCTTTCATATCTTATAAATTCTTCACTTCTTATTGAAAGCATTTTTAACTCCTTTCTGCAATTGGTTGAAAGTATTTTTTGCAGGAGAATTTTCCTTGCATAATAGGTTTAAAACAGGGATTTTTTCAATGCAGAAGCGTTGATTATTTTTTGAATTTATAAAATTTTATTCTTTTAACTTTTTTCAGATGAGTAAATTCTTTAAAATAAAAAGACGGTCTTTTGACCGCCTTTTTGTTATTTATTAAAAAGTTAATGGAAGTGAATCAACTGTACCTGAAAGATAGGACTCAATTGCAGCGGCATCATTAACTGTTATACCGTCGCCAGTGTTGTAAACATCTGCATTGACTTTCTGCTCATCTGTGAGGTCATACTTCTGTGAGTTTGCAACATACTGCATAATTCTTACTGAATCTGAGATAGTTACCTTGCCGTCGAGGTTTACATCACCGAAAAGCACTGAATCGTCATTAATTTTTATATCGTGGAGCTTTATTTCTGCGTTTTCAGGTTCTTCAACAGATACACAGAATATACCGTAGTATTCCTCACCGCCGATTGATGCTTTTATATTTATGGGATAAACACCAAATTCTGAATTTACAAACTGATGTGTGTCGATTGTTACGAACTCAGGGAGGTTATTCATGTTGCATACGAAATGATCATCAATGAAAATCTGTCCGCCTGTAAGGTCAAGGCTTTCGCCATATGCATAGAATTTCTTGTCGGGAACTTTTATGTCAAGTGTGAAATTTTCTTTCTCCTGTTCAATCATAGGAGTTCCGTATACAAATTCGTATGCATCTTCACCGATTTTCACATCTTCAATCTCAATATCTGAGCCTTCGCTCTCCTCAACGCATACGCAGAACATACCATAATATTCTTTGCCATTGAGAGCTACTCTTACATGTATAGGATAAACACCCGGAATACTGCTGCTGATGAACTGATGTGTATCTACTTCAACTTCTGCACCTTCTATGTAGCAACCCTCTGTGTAATCCATGTAGCAAAGGAAAACATCATCAAGGTAAATTTTTCCGCCTGAAAGGTCAAGTTCTTCGCCCTCTTTGTAGTATTTCTTTTCGGGAAGTTCAAGGCGGATACCTTCATAATCTCTTTCTGCGAGTTCCTTCATGATAAGGGGTGTTCCGCATACGAAATCATCTGATGCTGATGCGCTGATAACGGGTGCTGCGCTCATGCAAGCGGCAATAGCGAGTGTAAGTGCTGACATAACAATTTTTTTCATTTTAAATTACTCCTTTTTAATAAATAACATTTTTTTCGGTTTTTGGCACATTAATGATTTTATGCCTTTTTTCAATTGTGATTGGGTTTACAGGCGTATGAAACTGATTTTTTCACTTCCTTATTTTACTTTTTGTATTTGAACTGTGTTTCTCACCGTTCTGTATATATATTCGTCAGGACAGGGATTAAAGGGACAGCAATTTTTAAAAAAACATTGATTTTTCTTTATTTTGGCAAATAGTACAATTTTTTGTAATGCAGTCAAATATTTATATGCTTTTTACAAATAAATTGCTTCATTTTTGTATAAAAATCCAAAACGTTTGTTTATTAACTATCTTGCTTTAACATAAGAGGGTTTACATACTGCTATTATTTTTATCAGATAATTTATTCATTTTCTTTAATGTATTCCAGCGAAGTTTTCATCATATAATCCTCGACAAACAAATCATTTTCGGAGAGTTTTACTATAAAGTTCTGTATATATTCATTGTCAAGCCATGCAAATTCTCCGCCGAATCTTCCGAGTTCAAAGTATTCATCACCATACAAAAGATATAAATAACGCTCTCCGTAATCTGCCCAGCCCCCTGTCTCTCTTTTCATTTCACATTCTTTAAAACTCTCAGCATTTTCAGCGATATATTTTATATCGTTGACTAAACCGTCATTTTTTTCATCAAGATATTTCTGATGACCGTTTTTGATTATTTCGTCTGCCTTTTTGATTAACTCATCGTCTTTATCCTCGCCTGTATATTTGCCGAAATCTTCTGTATATTCATTTCCGTTCATATCAATTACATTTACCGAAAGATTTGTATACCAGCCGTAAGTATAATCAATGTATGTATCATAATTCACCGATACAAGAACGGGTACGGAATTATTTCTCACAAAATCCGAGAGAGATCTTTTCAACATACAAAAGTCGAAAACGTCTATTATATCATCATTGTTGAAATCTGATGCCTCCGCTGAGATTTCAACATCAGGCTTGTTTAAAAGCCATTCCTGCAAAGTTACTGCATCAGCAATATTGAAATTTCCGTCATTATTCACATCACCGATAAGCACATCATCAATATAATTCCGATAACTGAATATCCCATTATTTACAGTAAGCCTGTATGTTTCCCCGTCTGCGGTTACATTCACATCACCGTCAGACAGAGCCTTTATTTTGTAGAGGTTCTGTATATCATCATGTTCAATTGCACTCGATACCCACTCACAGCCGTCATATACGGCGATTTTTTCATATGATACTTTAACCATGTCCGTAATATCTTCTTCATAGCCTGAATTTACGCAGAAATAAGATGTAACATCATTTTCAGAATACACATTTGTTATGTAATTTTCACTTCTGATAAAGCCGTTCACATAGGAAAAATACCTCTTGTCAGGAAAATCAGTCAGATTCTTGTTTTCATAATTATAAGTCTCATAAAATCCTGATTTTCCGTCATAATCTACTTTTATTTCACCGTTTTCAACTTCCACTATGTAGTTATAGATTTCGGGATAAGTCACCGTAATTTCGGGTACACCGTCAACAGGTTCTTCAAGCCAGACATATAACTCTTCTTTTCCCTCGATACTTACAACATATCTTCCGTCATTTTCGGGCGTGAATATAAATCCGTAAGTTTCACGCTTAACATCTGATTCAGCGTCAGAACTAACTGTAAAGCTTGTTTTTTCCGCATATATATCCCTGTCAAGAAAATATACCGAATCTCCGTCAACTCTGTACATATCATAGTATGCATTTCTGAAAGATTCATATTCAAATTCTGTCTGCGGATAGATGCTCTGTTCTGCGTATGCTGTAAAATTTGCACATGGGATTAATGCAAGACCTGCAATTAAAGATATTAATTTTTTCATAAATAATACTCCTTATTTAAATTTTAATGCGGAATTAAAAAGTGCAGATTTCTAATTCCGCATTTGTAAATGATTTGTCCCCTATATATAAATGTCAGAAAAATGCCCAGTTTTTATTTTTTTCTGAAAATTTTCGGAAACTTTGTATGTATGCACAATTCTATTATAACATATTTATATAATTATTACAATAAAAAACGGCTCTGTATTTCAGAACCGTTTTTTAATTATTTCATGAAATAGTATATCATTCCGTATATTACTGATGCTGTACAGCCGTAAAGTATTACAGGCCCTGCAATCGTGAATATTTTCGTGCCTACCCCCATGACAAGCCCCTCAGATTTCGCCTCTATCGCAGATGAACTTATAGCGTTTGAAAATCCCGTTATGGGAACGAGAGTTCCTGCTCCTGCGTGTTTTGCGATTTTCTGATATAATCCTGTACCTGTCAGGACAGAACTTGCCCCGACAAGTATTATTGATGTCCATGCGCCTGCGTCCGTTCTGTCAAATCCCATGCGCTCAAAAACTGAAAGTATTATCTGACCTATGACACATATAAGTCCGCCCACTGCAAATGCTGTACTTACATTGACTTTTGAATTTGATTTTGGTGAGGCTTGCTTTGTCATTTCACTGTATATCTGCGGTGTTATTTTCATTTTCACATCTCCTTTTTGGTATTATGTGAAAAAGTAAGAATAATATTCTTGGAATCCGTTTTTATAACCTCATATTTTCTGTGATATAATCATTTCAGGAGCATATGAATACGTTCAAGAATACGTCCTTTGTCCATAAGTTCAAGCTTTCTGAAATTTTTTATAAGCGCAGTTTCAATATCAGAAAGCGACGACTTTGTAAGACCTCGTTTGTCATCGGTTATACCTGCAATATAATCGAGCGAAACATTATAAAGGCGTGCAATATTTATGGCTATATTCAGCGGAATTTCACTCTCTCCACATTCATATCTCCTGTACTGTGTAAGATGCAGATATAATTTTTCTGCAACCTGTTTCTGTGTCATATCTGCATCTTCACGCAAATCACGCACCCTTTGGTAATTGTGCATAAAATCACCTCCGAAACTTTTCTGTTTCAATTTTAACATACAGCACAATTATGTATTGACGTGATTCGTATATTTGTGTTATAATATGAATAATAAACACTATTATGTGTTTTATATAAAGGAGGCTATTTTATGAAAAAATTAATCATCTCATTGACGGCTGTTTTATTCACTGTCCTTTCGCTTGTTTCATGTGGTGGAAAAGATGTTGAAATTGTCATTCCGTCAGGCATGGCATCTCTCATGGATTTGAGTGACTATTCAATTTCAGATGAAAAAGGCTACAAAAGCATGACGAAAAATGATGACGGAAGTGTAACGTATGTTCTGTCTGCATCTCAGCATAAGGAACTTATGAAAGAAGTTGACAAAAAAGCAGAAGAATTTTATGGAGATATTCTCGATTCAGAGGAGTATCCGAATATCACTGATGTAAAGACAAATTCAGACTATTCCGAAATCACAATAACGACAAAATCAACAGAACTTGACTTTCAGGAAAATCTTTTAAACATAGCGATATTTATGCACTCAGGAATTTATTCAATGTTTGAGGGAAATCCCGACAAAGACATAAAAGTTGAATTTATAAATGCAGACAGCGGAGATGTTATTTATTCAAAATCTTCAAAAGCAGATGAAGCTGACAAAACAGAAACTACTACTATAACAACAACTACCACAACTACTGCAACTACCACAACTACCACAGCAACAACAACTATTGCAACCACACAAAAAAATAATTCAGCTGCCAATAGAACAGAATATGACGGATATAATGAATCTGAAAATCAAAAAGTTCAGTATAAAAATTTATCTTTACAGATACCCAAATACTATTCAGAAGATAAAACAGATGATGACAGCATTCAATATGTTGTAAAAAATGGCTCATCAAATGTTGTTATTTTAAACATAAGTGCATCGGATTTTGATTTGGAGCTTACAGATGATTTTTTAAACGCCTTTTCATCTGGAATCAAAAAGAACATAGAAGAAGAGGGAAATTTCATAGGTGAGGTTCGTTCTGAAGTAGTAAAGGAGAACGGAAATACATATTGTATTTGGGCGACACATATTAAAAACGAAGATAATACATTGCTTGATTACGTTTTGGCATATTTGTTTGATGTTGAAAACAAAACTTCGTATAGGTTCATTTTTTATCAGTTAAGTGATTACAAATATTCATATGTGAACGATTTATTAAAAATACTTTCAGATGCACAAATTTCCGCACCTGCAAAAGCAGAAACCCCGGTACAGGCACAATCGCAGACATCAGTAAAAATAACAGGTACAAGAACAGGGAAAGACTTGTCGGGTAATGATATACTTATTGTCGACTATGAATTTTACAATGGTACAAACGAAAATCAGATGTTTGTAACTTATTTTGATGATAAAGCATATCAAAACGGTGTTGAATGTGATGATGTTGTTTTCAGCAGTGATTATGATGCAGACAATCTTCTCAAAGAAGTACAGCCCGGATATTCAATCACTGTAAGCAAGGCATATGTATTAACAGATTTTTCAACTGTCACAATATCAGTTAAAAAGCTTTTCAGTGGTGAAGAATATGTATCACAGACAGTAACATTTTAAACAAAAAACTCCGAACTTTTACAGTTCGGAGTTTTATTTATCAGCCTTTGAGGGCTACACGCCTTATTTTACCGCTTATAGTTTTGGGAAGTTCGTCACGGAATTCAACGATTCTCGGATATTTATAAGGAGCGGTATGTTTCTTGACATAGTTCTGAATTTCCTTTTTAAGTTCCTCAGTACCTTCCTTGCCTTTGACAAGCACGATAGAAGCCTTTACTACCTGACCTCTTACGGGGTCGGGAGCGGCACTTACACCACATTCAAGGACATAGGGGAGTTCCATGATAACGCTTTCGATTTCAAACGGTCCTATTCTGTAACCGCTTGACTTGATAACATCATCAACACGACCGACATACCAGAAATATCCGTCCTCATCTTTCCAAGCTGTATCGCCTGTATGGTAAACATTATCATGCCAAGCCTCTTTTGTTTTTTCCTCATCGTTGTAGTAACCGAGGAAAAGACCTGCGGGAATTTTTTTATCCGTGCGGATAACGATTTCGCCTGTTTCACCTGTTTTGACAGGTTTTCCGTTGGGGTCAACGATATCGACATCATAGAGTACGCTTGGTTTGCCCATAGAGCCGGGGCGGGGGTTCATGCCGACAAAGTTACCAATAGAGAGTGTAGTTTCGGTCTGACCGAATCCCTCCATAAGTTTAACGCCTGTTGCGTTGAGGAACTGGTTGTAGACTTCGGGGTTGAGAGCTTCGCCTGCAACTGTTGCATATTTTATACTGCTCAAATCGAACTTTGACAAATCCTCTTTGATAAAGAATCTGTACATTGTAGGAGGAGCGCAGAAAGTAGTTATATTATATTTTGCGAACATGGGGAGGATTTTATTTGCATCGAATCTGTCGAAATCGTATACAAACACACAGGTTTCACTGAGCCACTGTCCGTAGAGTTTGCCCCAGAGAGCCTTTCCCCAGCCTGTATCGGAGATTGTGAAGTGTATGCCGTTGGGGTCAACATTGTGCCAGTAACGGGCTGTTATGAAGTGACCGAGGGCATATTTATGGCTGTGTGTAGCGATTTTGGGATAACCCGTAGTACCTGATGTAAAGAACATGAGGTTAGGTTCACTTCCGCATGAAAGTTCATCAGGGGAAGTCGGACGCTCAAATACATCGCTTTGAGATGCGATTCCGTCATTGAAATCGAGCCAGTTTTCACGCTGACCTCTCACAATAATTCTTGTGATATCCATTCCGCATTCATCGACAGCGAGGTCAACCTGATGAGCAACATCGCCCTCACCCGTACAGACAATAGCCTTAACGCCTGCCGCCTTGAAACGGTATGTGAAATCGTGCTGGACAAGCTGATTTGTTGCGGGAATGACAATAGCACCGAGTTTATGAAGTGCGATTATTGAGAACCAGAACTGATAATGTCTTTTAAGGACAAGCATAACCTTGTCGCCTTTTTTGATTCCGATTGAGCGGAAATAATTTGCGGTCATGTTGGAATATTTTTTCATATCCGCAAAAGTAAAGGTTTTCTCCTCCATATCGTTTGAAACGTAGATGAGAGCCTTTTTATCGGGACATTTTTCGGCAAGGCCGTCAACTATATCGAAACCGAAATTGAAGCTTTCCTCATTTTTGAAGCTTATACCTGTGAGTGCGCCTGTTTCGTCTGTTTCGACATTCACGAACTTGTCGGCTATGGGGTTTTCGATTTTTGCGAGGTCAAAATTTGTAACGCCTGCGAGGATAGACGGTTCAAGGTGCTGGATAGCTTTCTGGGGCTGCTGGTTGACACCGAAAACAACAGCATAGAATTTACATTCTTCACCGCCCACTGCCCATTCGTCATGGGGTTCGCTGCTGTCGTAGTAGATTGAGTCGCCTTCTTCGAGGACTTCTTCATTGTCACCGATTCTTACTTTAAGTTTACCGCTGATGATTATATCGAGTTCCTGTCCCTCGTGGGTATGGGGGTGGGGTACTCTGAATTTTTCGTCAACATAGGGGATAGTTACGAGGAATGGTTCGCCTATTTTGTTTCTGAACTGAGGTGCAAGGCGCAGGTAGCTGAGACCTTTTCTTCTTGCGATAGGCAGACCTTCGCCTTTTCTTGTGATGTCGAAGCTTTTGATACGGGGGCTTTCGCCTTCCATAAGGTCAGTGATTTCGACACCGCAGGCATTGGCGAACTTGTAGATGAAAGAGAAGCTGAAATCCTTTGCTCCGCCCTCGTAGGCGAGGTATTCGTAGACTGAAACGCCTGCTTTTGCAGCCATTTCTTCGGGAGTAAGACCTACCGACTCACGGGTTGCCCTAATTCGCTCAGCGACCTCTCTTATTTTATATTCAGGATTCAAATTATTCATAGCAAGCCTTCTCCTTTCTCAGAATTTGCACTTTTGTGCAACCGAAGCGTTTTTGATTTTATGCTTTAAAGCATATGCACTTCAAGCTTACAGAGATTATTATATCACTGTAATTTCAATTTGTCAATACAAAATTTCACATATCGAATTAATTATTTTATATTGTATATATTTTTAATTTTTAATATGCGTGACTTAGGCAAAAAAGGACTTGAATTTTAAATATCATTGTGTTATAATATAAGATGTATTCTTAAAAACAGGCATTTAATGTCGGATAGGAGATAGTATGAATTTGACAGACCTTTATATTATGGCTCAGGAGGTTGAACAGCCGGGACTTTTTCCGTTCCCTTTCGGACTTCATATAATATTTACCATAGTGGCAGTAATATTTATGATTTTCCGTTTTGTAAAGGAAAAAAAGCCCTATCAGCTTATCATGGCAATAGCTTTTCCGATTTCACTTATAATATGGACATCTGAAAACAAAACCCTTTTCTATACAATCGGCATAATTGAAGCTGTTCTGATGCTCGCTGCATTTGTATCATCAATCTTGTTCAAAAAACCAAAGGAAACATCTGCCGCTGAACCGTCAGAAGAAGAAAAGGAAGAAAATGCATGAAAATTGTTGTCCTCGACTGGAATACCATTGCCGCAGACGGTGATATTTCATGCTCTGAACTTGAAAAACTGGGCGATGTCAGGATTTTCCCCATGACATCTCCCGAACAGACTGTACAGAATATATCCGATGCAGAAATAGTCCTCTGCAATAAAGTCCTCATAACAAGGGATATTATGGACAAATGCCCGAATATAAAATATATCGGTCTTTTTGCAACGGGTTTCAACAATGTCGATATTGAATACGCTGCACAGAAAAATATAACCGTCTGTAATGCAGGCTCATATTCAACAGATGCAGTCGCACAGCAGACCTTTGCATATATCCTCGACAGATTCAGCAGAATAAGAGACTATGACAATGCCGTTAAAAACAATGAATGGATTGATTCACCGACATTTTCATATTTCCCGATTCCCACGGCTGAACTTTCAGGGAAAACAATATCCATAGTCGGCTACGGCTCTATCGGAAAAAAAGTCGCACACATTGCAGATGCTTTCGGCATGAATGTAATCATTTCCACAAGGACAAAACCGCAGGACTGCCCTTATGAACTGACGGATATTTTCACTGCCGCAAAAAAAGCCGATATTCTTACCTTTCACTGTCCTCTTACTCCGCAGACAAAAGGTATCGTAAACAGTGAATTATTAAGCGTCATGAAGCCTTCCGCAATACTTATAAATACTTCAAGAGGCGGCGTGGTCAATGAATATGACCTCGCAGATGCACTCAATAACAATAAAATATCAGCCGCCTATCTCGATGTTCTCGGCAAAGAACCAATGTCACCCGATACTCCGCTCAGATATGCCGTAAACTGCATTATTACACCGCATACCGCATGGGCGGCTTATGAGACAAGATTAAGGCTTGTAAACATCGTGTGCGGCAACGTAAAGGCATGGCTTGACGGCAAGCCGCACAATAAAGTAAACTGAAAGAAGATATATATGAGAAATATTTCCGCAAAAAAAAGAATCGTCATAAAACTCGGAACTTCCACACTCGCCCATAAAACAGGTAAACTCAATATCAGAAGAATGACTAACCTTGTGCGTGTTATCTCTGATTTGCATAACTCAGGGCGTGAAATAATTATGGTCTCATCAGGCGCAGTAGGTCTGGGAGCAGGCAAGCTCGGACTTTCCGAAAAACCTAAGGAAACCAAAGTGAAACAGGCTGTTGCCGCTATCGGTCAATGTGAACTCATGCACGTCTATGACGATATGTTCGCAAAATACAGCGTCACAGTGGCACAGATACTCCTCACAAAAACTATTATAAATGATTCAGGTCATTGTCAGAACTTCATGAATACCGTTGATACTCTCGTTAAAATGGGAGTTATCCCGATTGTGAACGAAAACGATACTATCGCTATTGATGAACTTGAACTCGAAATAGGGGAGAATGATTCGCTTTCCGCACTTGTCGCAGACCTTTCAGGCGCAGACCTGCTGCTTATACTTTCGGATATAGACTGTCTGTATACAGATGACCCAAGAACTAATCCCGATGCCGTCCCGATAAGATATGTCGAGAAAATTACTCCCGAAATCGAAGCCGCCGCAGGCGGTGCAGGAACAAGCTTCGGCACAGGCGGTATGTCCACTAAAATCAATGCCGCTAAAATAGCCGCAAATGCAGGCATAGACATGGTTATCATGAACGGGCGTGACCCCGAAAAACTCTATGACCTGTTTGAAGATAAAGAAATCGGCACTTTTTTCAAAGGTGCGGAAAAATTATGAGGTGATTTATATGAGCTATATTGAAGAACTCGGAATAAAGGCAAAATCTGCCGAATCCGCAATTTCAACAGCGTCCACTCTTGCTAAAAATAATGCCCTTGCCGCTATCGCAAAGGCTCTTGTCGAAAATCAGGACGTTATCATCAGGGAAAATCAGAAGGATTTGCAGGCTGCTCAGGAAAACGGTATGTCTCAGGCTATGCAGGACAGACTTAAACTTGATGAAAAAAGAATAGCAGGAATCGCTCAGGGCGTTGAACAGATTATCGCCCTCACTGACCCCATTGGTCAGGTTATTGACGGATTTGTCCGCCCCAACGGTCTGCGTATCACAAAAACAAGAGTTCCGCTCGGCGTTATAGGAATTATTTTTGAATCCCGTCCGAATGTTACTGTTGATGCGGCTGCACTCTGCCTTAAAGCAGGTAATGCTGTTATCCTCAAAGGCGGAAAGGAAGCCATAAATTCAAATATAATCCTCGGAAAAATTATGCGTGATGCCGTTAAATCCGCAGGTATCCCCGAAGATGTAATTCAGGTCGTTGAAAATACATCAAGGGAAACTACAAATGAACTCATGCGTCTTAACGGTTATCTTGACCTGCTTATCCCCAGAGGAAGTGCAAGACTTATTCAGGCTGTCGTGAATACTGCAACCGTTCCCGTTATCGAAACAGGTGCAGGAAACTGTCATGTATATGTAGATGCCTCCGCTGATTTGAATATGGCTGTCGATATTACGGACAACGCAAAAACTCAGCGTCCGTCCGTCTGCAACGCTATTGAAAGTCTCCTCGTTCATAAAGATGTCGCTGATAAATTCCTCCCGATGATTGCGGAAAGATTCAAGGCACATGACGTTAAAATTTACGGCTGTGACAAAACTATTGCAATTCTCGGAGATTCCGTTGAAAAAGCTACCGAAACCGAATACGCAACGGAATTTAATGATTATATCATAGCTGTAAAAGTCGTTGACAGCATTGACGAGGCTATTGCACATATAAGAAAGTACAGCACAAGACATTCAGAATGTATCGTCACAAAATCTCTCGATGCAGCCGAAAAATTCAAGAAGGAAGTCGATGCCGCTGCCGTATATGTAAACGCTTCAACACGTTTCACAGACGGCGGAGAGTTCGGATTTGGTGCGGAAATCGGAATTTCTACACAGAAACTCCACGCAAGAGGCCCTATGGGTCTTTCAGAACTTACAACCGTCAAATACCTCGTTGAGGGCAGCGGTCAGATAAGATAAGGGAGAAAGAAATGTCAAGAAAAAAGAACAGGAAAAAAAATAATACCGCTGAAAATATAAATGTCAGCGATACAAATAAAAATAATCCGATAGACAATATGTCTGTTGATGACCTTCTCGCCGTTATTGAATCTGATGATAAGTCGGACAATAACCCCAATGAAATGAGTTTTGACGACAATTCCTTTGAAATTGAGGAAATACCCGAAGAAGAATCAGATGCGGCAGACAGCATGATTGAAAGTATAAGACAAAATGCCGCAGAACTTATATCTGATATTGGGTCTGCACAGGAATATACCGAAACTCAGGAGGGATATACTGACGGCTATTCAGAAGAATACACTGACGGCTATTCGGAAGAATATACAGACGGCTATTCCGAAGAATATGCAGGTGACTATTCCGAAGAATATGCAGGTGACTATTCCGAAGAATATACAGGCGATTATTCCGAAGAATATGCAGACGATTATTCAGAAGAATATACAGACGGCTATTCCGAAGAATATGATGACGATATCTATGAGGAAACCGAAATTTTACCTGAAGAATCAGATGAGAATTTCAGCGGTACTCTTGACGAAAACCCCGATGCAGTTGTCCGCAGTAAAACAATTACTCCCGATACCGAGGACGACAGCTCAAAAGGTATGGGAAAAAGAACTCTCTATGCCGCAATAGGCGTTATGTTCGCAATATTTACCTGTATCGGAATAAGCAGCGCACTCACTAAGGCAACAGGATATTTCGGAAGCTTTACCGTCAATGAGGAACAGATGCAGAACTTTAAATCTGTCGTGTATCCTGCGGTAATAATGGATATGCCTGCTTTCACAAATACATACGAACTCACCTCCGAACAGATTCTCACAGCCGCCATATGGTCAATGATAATGTCAGACGGAGTTCTTGACAATTATTCAAAGACTTTTGATGTTGTTTCCGTTCCTGCGGTAGATGTTGAGGCGTATGCCGTAAAGCTTTTCGGTGAGGAAATACCTGCACTCAATCACACCACAGTAGGTCCTGCCGAATCGAGATTCTATTACAACAGCGAGACAAAATCCTACAATGTCCCTGCAAAACCCCTTGTATATACATATTATCCGAGAATAAAATCCGTTTCAAAGGTTGATGAAGTTTATTCAATAATGGTTGACTATGTGAATGAACTTCCCGAATGGATTGAAAGTGTTTCTTCAAAACAGGTTGAGTTCAGACTCAAAGAATCAAACGGCGGATATATTATAACTTCCCTGAGAGTTGTAACAGCTTCACCGTCACTTTGATTACAATAAAATACATTTATTGACAAAAAAGATATTGACATATCTGAAATTATACTATAAAATAAAACTGATTGGTTTTAATGGAGGTGCAATATGAACCCTGACCCTTATGGGAGCGAAAAATTGATAATTCCGACAGAGTTCAGAACTGTATCTTTTCTCCTGTCGGAATAATTCCGAAGAAAGGAGAACTGTCCGCATAAAAACGAACAGTATTTGCCATGATAAATTTTTATATTTACAACAACGGCAGACTTTGCGAATGTGACAAGGCACAGTCAGGCTGCTGGGTGTCTGTCGTTGACCCTACTCCACAGGAAATTAAAGACCTTATTGATGATTTCGGACTTGACAGCGGTTTTGTTAAGTCCTCCCTCGATGAGGAGGAATCCTCCCGTATCGAAAGCGAGGACGAACAGACACTCATAATTATTGATACCCCTGTCTCCGCAATGAATGAGGACAATACAAAAATTTTCTACACAATGCCCATAGGCATAATTATTACAAAGGAATATGTTTTCACAATAAGCCTGCATGAAACTCAGGTTCTTGACGAGGCTGTAAGAGGTACAATAAGAAATCTGAGACCTTCTTTCAAGACAAGATTTGTTTTGCAGATACTTCTGAGAATTTCAGCACTGTTTTTGTTTTACCTAAAACAGATAGACAAAATATCATCAGCCGCAGAACAGGAACTCCATGACGCTATGAAGAATGAACTTCTCATGCAGCTTCTTGCCCTCGAAAAATCCCTTGTCTATCTTTCTACTTCTCTGAAAGCAAATGAAGTCACTATCGGAAAAATAAACAGAGGCAGAGTTATCAAACTCTATGATGAAGACCAGGACTTGCTTGAAGATGTCCTCATTGAACTCAAACAGGCTATCGAAATGGCAAGTATCTATACGGGTATTCTGTCGAGTATGATGGACGGATTTTCGTCTGTCATATCAAATAATTTGAATATAGTAATGTGGAGACTTACCATAGTCACGATAATTATGCAGATACCGAATATTATATTTGCTTTTTACGGAATAAATACTGTCGATTTGCCGATACCATATACTATTTTCCCGATACTGCTGGCAGTATTCCTGACGGCGGTTACGTCATTCATACTTATAAAATGGAAGAAAAAGTAATATAATATATAATTAAAGGACGGATATGCCGTCCTTTTTTATTGTAAATTTTTCACTTAAATGTAAGAAATTAACAGATTAAACAGGCAAAATTAGGTTAAATAGCTGAAAATGAATAAATTGCTTGACAAAATGCAATAATAGTGGTAAATTAATATTAGCACTCAGAGAGTGAGAGTGCTAAACTGCTTGACGCAGAAAGGAAGTGTGTGCCGTGGACGAAAGAAAGCTGAGAATACTTGCTGCCGTGGTTGACGAGTATGTAAGAACAGGCGAACCCGTCGGCTCAAAAGCTATCTCAAAACTCGGTCACATAAAAGTATCATCTGCTACCATAAGAAATGATATGGCTGTACTCGAACAGCTCGGCTACCTCGAACAGCCACATACATCAGCAGGAAGAGTTCCTACCTTTAAAGGTTACAGACTCTATATTGATGAGCTTATGAACGCTCCTGCACTTTCAGATGATGAGAAAAATAAACTCGACGAAATGCTCGGTGATGCGGATACACCCGAAGAATTACTCCTCGAAAATGCCGCTGCCGCCCTCACGGAAATAACTCAGTGTGCCGCAGTAGTGACAAATTCTGTACCGAAATTTTCAGTCATATCCAAAGTTGAAGTCATTCCCACAGGAAAAAGACTGTATGTCATTCTCCTGATTACTTCAAACGGCAGTATAAAAAATAAAGCCTGCCGCCTTGAATTTGACCTCAGCCACGAACAGCTTGATTTCTTTACAAAGTATATAGACGAAAATCTGCAAGGTGTCTCAGTTGAGGATTTGTCGGAGGAAATGTTTGATAAAATGGTCGCCGCAGTCAGTGCATACATGATTTCCCTTTCACCGCTTGTGAAAGGCATATATGAACTTTCCGAAGATTTGAGACATCAGGAACTTACCGTCAAAGGCGGAGAAAAACTTCTCTCCTGCGATGAACTCGATAAAATGGAAGTCGTCAAGTTCATCGGTCAGAAACACGAAATAACCGATATCCTCGAAGATACTTTCAGCGGTATTCAGGTTAAATTCGGTGCGGAGGGCAATATCGCCATAGGAAATTCAAGCATGATTGTTTCAAAGTACCGAAAGGGCGGTAAAGAAGCAGGCTCTCTCGGAATTATAGGTCCTATGAGAGTGGATTACAAGAAAATTATTCCCTATATAGAATATCTGACTCAGAAAATTTCATACCTGATGTCGGAAAATGATGAAAATATTGTTACGGCTGAAGATTCAGAACCTAAGCCGTAGAAAGGAGCAGCATATGGAAGAAAAAAACATAACTCCCGATTCTGAAAACAATACGGAGGAGGAAGTTGAAATTGATGAGGAGCTTGATGAAAAGGCTGTTGATTCCCTCTCAGAAGAATCAAGCGATGAGGAGGACGCAGTAAGCGAATATAACGATACAGCTTCTGAATATGCGGCTCTCGAAGATGCCCTCAATGAGGCTAATGACAAGTATCTCAGACTTTTTGCCGAGTATGACAACTACCGCAAAAGAACCGCAAGAGAAAAAACTGAAACCTATCAGAATGCAACTGCAAAATGTATTGAGGAAATCCTCCCCTTTATCGACAGTTTTGAGCGTTCACTTGAAATTGAATGTGCTGACGAAAACTTCAAAAAGGGTATGGATATGATTTTCAAACAGCTTCAGGATTTTCTCACAAAAATGAACGTCAAAGAGGTTGAATCCCTCGGCGCAGAGTTTGACCCCAATGTTCACAATGCTATCCAGCAGCTTGACGGTACGGATTACGCAAGCAACCGTGTTTGTCAGGTTTATCAGAAAGGCTACATGATAGGCGATAAGCTTATCCGCCCCGCTATGGTGGCAGTAGCACTGTAAATTAAAAGACAAAAATTAAATCAAAAAGCATATAATGCTTAATATACAGGAGGAATTAATTATGAGTAAAATTATTGGTATTGATTTAGGTACAACAAATTCATGTGTAGCAGTTATGGAAGGCGGTAACGCAGTAGTTATCCCCAACAGCGAGGGCGCAAGAACTACTCCCTCAGTTGTAGCTTTTACAAATAACGGCGAAAGACTTGTCGGTCAGGTTGCCAAAAGACAGGCTATAACCAACCACGACAGAACAGTATCTTCAATCAAGAGACATATGGGAAGCGACTATAAAGTAGCTATTGACGGAAAAAATTATACTCCTCAGGAAATTTCTGCTATGATTCTCCAGAAGCTTAAAGCCGATGCAGAAGCTTACCTCGGTGAAACAGTTACAGAGGCAGTTATTACAGTTCCCGCATATTTTACAGACTCACAGAGACAGGCTACAAAAGACGCAGGTCAGATTGCAGGTCTTACAGTAAAGAGAATTATCAATGAGCCTACCGCAGCAGCTCTTTCCTACGGTATAGACAAGGAAGAAGAACAGACCGTTATGGTTTATGACCTCGGCGGCGGTACATTCGATGTATCTATCATTGAAATGGGCGAGGACGTTCAGCAGGTTCTTGCAACAGCAGGTAACAACCGTCTCGGCGGTGACGATTTTGACCAGAAAATTATTGACTGGATGATTGAAGAATTTAAAAAGACTGAGGGCATTGACCTTTCAACAGACAAAATGGCTGCACAGCGTCTTAAAGATGCCGCAGAAAAGTCAAAAATCGAACTCTCATCTACTACTACTTCAAATATAAATATCCCGTTCATCACAGTTGATTCAACAGGTACTCCCAAACACCTTGACCTCACTCTCACACAGGCTAAGTTCAATGAACTCACAGCAGACCTTGTTGAAAAGACTATGGGTCCTGTACGTCAGGCTCTTGATGACAGTGGTCTGAGCATTTCTGAAATAAATAAAGTCCTCATGGTAGGCGGTTCTTCGAGAATCCCTGCTGTTCAGGAAGCTGTCAAGAAACTCATAGGCAAAGACCCATTCAAAGGTATCAACCCCGATGAATGCGTAGCACTCGGTGCAGCATATCAGGGCGGTGTACTCGGCGGCGATGTCAAGAACGGACTTCTCCTCCTCGATGTTACACCTCTTTCACTCGGTATCGAAACCGCAGGCGGTGTATGCACAAGAATGATTGAGAGAAATACAACTATCCCCACAAAGAAATCACAGGTATTCTCAACTTATGCAGATAATCAGCCCGCTGTTGATATCAATGTCCTTCAGGGTGAGCGTGAATTTGCAAGAGACAACAAACAGCTCGGAACATTCCGTCTTGACGGTATCGCTCCCGCTCCCAGAGGAATCCCCCAGATTGAAGTAACTTTCGATATCGACCAGAACGGTATCGTTCACGTTTCCGCTAAGGACCTCGGCACAGGCAAGGAACAGAATATCACTATCACTTCTTCTACAAATATGTCCAAGGACGATATCGACAAGGCTGTTAAGGAAGCTGAACAGTATGCCGCAGAGGACAAGAAACGCCGTGAACAGGTTGACAGCAAGAATGAAGCTGAAAACCTCGTATTCCAGTGCGAAAAGACTCTCGGTGAACTCGGTGACAAGATTTCCGCTGACGAAAAATCCAATATCGAAGCAAAGTGTACTGCTCTCAAATCTGCAATAGCTGCCGATAATTATGATGAAATAAAGAGCCTCAAAGATGACCTCCAGAAAGCTTTCTATGACATTTCCGCAAAATTGTATCAGCAGGCTAACCCCAACGGCGGCGCAGCAGGCGGCATTGACCCCTCACAGTTCGCTAATATGGGCGGTGCATCAACCGATAAAGGCTCTGATAACAATGATGACGGTGTTGTTGATGCTGACTTCACAGAGGTATAATATGTCCGCTGTTTCCGATAAAAATTTAAAAATATCTGTATGTTGATAACACTGACAGGGCGAAAATTTCTTTTCGCCCTTAAAGTGTATATGATTCATAATTCATAATGCATAATTCATGATTTGTGCGTATGAAAAATGGATTATGCGTTAAGGAGAGATATGTATGGCTGAAAAAAGAGATTATTATGAAGTCCTCGGTTTGCAGAAAGGTGCTACTGAGGAAGAAATAAAAAAGGCTTACCGTAAAAAAGCAAGAGAAAATCACCCCGATTTGCACCCTGATGACCCCTCATATGTTGAGAAGTTTCAGGAAGTAAACGAGGCTCACGAAGTCCTCTCAGACCCCCAGAAAAGAGCAAGATATGACCAGTTCGGTCATGCAGGCGTTGACCCCAGCTACGGCGGAGGAGGCGGAGACCCGTTCGCAGGTATGGGCGGAATGGGCGGCTTTGCAGGCGGCGGAATTGATGATATCCTTGAAAACCTTTTCGGAAGCGGATTCGGATTCGGAGGAGGTTCAACACGTTCAAGTGCAAACGCTCCCAGACGTGGCGCAGATATTCAGGAATCGGTTGTCATAAACTTCATGGACGCCTGCAACGGTGTAAAAAAGGATATAAAAATAAACCGCATGACAGTCTGCGATGCTTGTAACGGAAGCGGTTCAGGTGACGGTTCATCAGCAGATATATGTCCCGACTGTCAGGGCAGAGGAAGCGTAAAAGTTACTCAGAGGTCAGCTTTCGGTACAATATCTTCAACAAGACCCTGTCCGCACTGTTCAGGTAAAGGAAAGATAATCAAAAATCCCTGTTCAAAATGCCGTGGCGTAGGCAGAGTGAGAGTACAGAAAACTGTTTCAATTGATATCCCCGCAGGTATAGATGACGGACAGACAATCCGTCTCAGCGGTCAGGGCGACTGCGGTATAAACGGCGGTCAGAACGGTGATATTCTCCTCAGCGTATCCGTAAAGGCTCACCCCATATTCACAAGAGAGGGTTATGACATACACTGTGATATTCCCGTAACCTACATGGAAGCCGTTCTCGGTGCGGAAATAACTGTCCCCACTATTGACGGTGATGTTAAATATAATATCAGTGAAGGTACTCAGACAGGTACAGTATTCCGTCTTAAAGGCAAGGGCGTAAAGAAAATACACCGTGCCGAAAGAGGTAATCAGTATGTAAAGATATACGTTGAAGTACCTAAAAATCTTACAAAGAAACAAAAAGACCTCCTCAGAGAGTTTGAAGCATCTATGACTGATAAAAATTATTCTAAAAGACAGAGTTTCCTTGAAAAGTTAAAATCTAAATTTGATTTCTGATAAAAAAATCCCTGCGGAATATTCCGCAGGGATAATTTTTATTCAGCCTTTGCAGATTCTCTTGCTTTCATCCATGACCATGTTACAGGTGCAACAAAGAGTGATGAGTAAGTACCCGATATAAGACCGAATACAAGCGGTACAGAGAAGCTGAGAAGTGATGTATAACCGCTTACAAGTACAACAATTGTTACAACAAGCATTGTGCCGATAGTGGTTATTGAGGTTCTTATTGAACGTGTAAGGGACTGTGAACAGCCCATATTGATAAGTTCGTTAAGGGTAGCCTTTGGATAGAGTGAGCGGTTTTCTCTTATTCTGTCGTAGATAACGATAGTATTGTTTATTGAGTAACCGAGAATTGTGAGTATTACCGCAACTATATTTGAGTTGAACTCAAATCCGAAAATTATTGATGTTGCAAGAGCAACAAGCAAGTCATGGCAGAGAGCGAATACAGAGCATACACCTGCTGACCAGCCGCCTATTTTCCTGAATCTTACAGCGATGTAAATTATTATCACTATTGCGGCAAAGATAATTGCGATAAGGCATTTCAGGAGAAATTCACGTCCTGATGAAGGGCTTACGTCATTTGAATCAAAAAGTGAAAGGGCATTGTCAGGGAAATCAGCCTGAAGCTTTTCAGTAAGTTCATGCTGTCTGTCAGCATTGAGACCTTCTTCCGATGTAAATGAGACTGTAAGCTGTTTTCCGCCTGAATCGAGGCTTTCGCCCGACCTTACATTTACGGGAACGCCTGCGATTTCGCCTACGCTTGACTGTACTTTATTTGTATCAATATCGCCTGTATAGTCATATGTAAGAACAGTACCGCCCTTAAATTCTATTGCGAAGTTGACACCTCTTATAATTATGCCTGCAACGAGTGCGACAGCCACGCATATAACAATGGCAAGAATCATTTTCTTTTTTGAACAGAAGTCATATATTTTACCTGTGGGAGCAGGAGCGGGAGCATTGGTATTAGTTTTTTTCTTGCTCATTTTACATCACCTCCGTACAGCTTTCTGTTGCTGAATGCCTTGAATTTGGAGAGTGAAGTAACCATAAGTCTTGCGAAGAATACTCCGAATATGAAGTTACATACAACACCTGCGAGGAGGGTAAATCCGAATGAATAAACAACACCCTCAGTTGTTGCACCGAACATGAAGAAAATAGTTCTGTTGAGTATTTTTGAGAAGAAGCTTGACGGAACACCGAAAGCACCCATGAGTATAATTGCGATGAGTACGTTTGTTATATTGCCGTCGAGGATAGCGGAGAAAGCTCTTTTATAGGCTACTTTTATAGCTGAGTCGAGAGTTTTTCCTGATTTGAGTTCTTCCTTGATACGTTCGCCCGTGATGATATTTGCGTCAACGCCCATACCTACCGAGAGAATCATACCTGCTATACCGGGGATTGTGAGAGTAGAGCCGGGCATGAATCCGAACCAGCCTGTTACAGCGGCAATTGAACCTGCAATCTGTCCGCAAAGTGCGATAACAGCTACAAAACCGGGTACTCTGTAAAGGATTATCATGTATACTGCTATGAGAATGAAAGCGATGAGAGCCGCAAGAAGTATGGCATCGAGAGAGCCTTCGCCCATAGTAGGTGATATGGTCTTGAAACTTGAAGTTTCCATTTTAAATGGAAGTGCGCCTGAATTAATCTGGTCGGCGAGTTTCTTTGAGGTTTCGTTTGTAAAATTACCTGTAATAACGGCATTTCCGTCAGTGATAGCGTTATTTACAGACGGGGCGGAAATCATTTCGTTATCCATCCATATTGAGATTGGTGTGCTTGAACCTGCGAGTTCGGCAGTAGCGTCAGCGAATTTCTTTGCGCCGTCGCTTGTAAGTGAAAGGGTAACTACCCACTGCAAATCGCCGTAATCGTTGGGTTGTTCGGTATAGCCTGCATTTGCTATATCGTTACCGTTGAGGACTATCTCTCCTGTGGGAATCGGATTTCCCTCCTCATCGGTATCCGCATCAGTGCCTTTACGGAAAGTGAGTTCAGCCATTTCACCGAGTTCTTTAACGGCAGCTTCGGGGTCGAAATTGCTTTCGCCGGCCTGCCACGGGAAACGCACAATAATTCTGTCGCTTTTACTGTCGCTGTACACTTCGTTATCGTTGATACCGAGAGAAGTAAGTCTTGTCTTGATAATTTCGGTAGCGGCATCGAGCTGGGTATCATCTGCGTCATAGTTATCGGAGGGGGCGAAAGTAACGTCAACGCCGCCCTTGATATCAATGCCCAGACGAATATCGTCAACGCCTTTGATAACGGTTGTCCTTTTGTCACCGAAAAGGTAATCCAGTCCGATGACAGCGGAGACGGTGAACAGTGCGATAAAAGCAACGACAATGAAGAAAGTTGATTTTTTGGTCTTTTTCACAGTCATGCCTCCTATTAAATTTATGTCTTTACGACAATTATATTTATTGTACTATATTTTCATTAAAAAGTCAAGTATAAGGACAAAAAATCCTGTAAAAACCTTTAAAACTGCAAAGATATTATTTAAAGTGTTTCTGTGATACTTTAAGGCGGTTCATGGCACGGTTCAGGGCAGCCTGTGTCTGGTAGTATTCCATGATACTCTGTTTTTGTTTCATGAGTTCCTCGGCACGTTCACGGGCTTGTTCGGCACGTTTCACGTCGATTTCCTCAGGCAGTTCGCATGAATCCGCAAGAATTACCGCCTTGTCGGGCATAACCTGTATAAAGCCCTCGGAAATTGCGGCATACTGCCATTTACCGTCCGTCATATATTTAAGTTCGCCTGTGGGGAGTACGGTGACAAGCGGTTCGTGACCTGCCATTATACCTAAAAGACCGTCAATGGCGGTTATAACGAGGTGTTCACATTCCCCACGGAAAAAAACTCTGTCTGTTGCGATTATTTCGAGCTGAAAGGTATTAGCCACGATATGACCTCCTTATTCGTCATCGCCAATCTGTTTAGCTTTTATGAGAACATCGTCAATAGTTCCTGCCATAAGGAAAGCTGATTCGGGGTAATTATCCATATCGCCGTCAATTATAGCCTTGAATCCCTCAATAGTATCTTTAAGCGGAACGTATTTGCCTTTAAGACCCGTGAAATTCTCTGCAACGTTGAAGGGCTGTGAGAGGAATTTCTGAATTTTTCTTGCACGGTAAACTGCGAGTTTGTCCTCCTCATCGAGTTCCTCCATGCCGAGGATAGCGATAATATCCTGTAATTCCTTATATTTCTGCAAAAGTTCCTGAGTGCGTCTTGCGACGTTATAGTGTTCCTCACCGACGATTTCGGGTTCGAGGATTCTTGAATTTGATTCAAGCGGGTCAACAGCGGGATATATACCCTGTTCGACTATTTTACGGGAAAGAACGGTAGTTGCATCGAGATGTGCGAATGTTATCGCAGGGGCAGGGTCGGTCAGATCGTCCGCAGGGACATAAACCGCCTGTACAGAGGTTATAGAGCCGTTTTTCGTTGAGGTGATTCTCTCCTGAAGTTCACCGACTTCCGTTGCAAGGGTTGGCTGATAGCCTACGGCTGAGGGCATACGTCCGAGGAGGGCTGAAACTTCCGAACCAGCCTGAACGTATCTGAAAATATTATCTATGAATAAGAGAACATCTTTATGTTCACGGTCACGGAAATATTCCGCCATAGTAAGACCTGTCTGGGCAACTCTCATTCTTGAGCCGGGGGGTTCGTTCATCTGACCGAAAACAAGGGCAGTTTTATTTATAACACCGCTTTCCTGCATTTCGTTCCATAAGTCATTACCCTCACGGGAACGCTCACCTACGCCTGTAAATATGGAATAACCGCCGTGTTCGGTAGCGATATTTCTGATAAGCTCCTGAATAAGAACAGTTTTTCCTACGCCTGCGCCTCCGAAAAGACCGACTTTACCGCCCTTAGCGTATGGTGCAATCAGGTCTATTACTTTTATGCCTGTTTCGAGGACTTCAACGACAGGGCTTTGTTCCTGAAAGGTAGGGGCTTTTCTGTGGATTTCCCACATTTCATCGGCATTCACATCGCCTTTCTTGTCGATAGCCTCGCCGAGTACATTGAACATTCTTCCGAGAGTTTTTTCACCGACAGGAACTTTGATGCATGAACCTGTTGCAGTTACTTCCATATTTTTGCTTAATCCCTCGCTTGTGGCGAGCATGATACAGCGGACGATATGGTTTCCCATATGCTGGGCTACTTCCATGACACGTTTTTTACCGTTTAGTTCAACGGTAAGGGCATCTTTAATCATGGGAAGTTTTCCCGAAGAAAATTCAACATCTATAACAGGTCCTATGACCTGAATTATTCTGCCTTTTTCCATTATATTAATAATCACTCCTTTGCATGGGATTATTCTTCAAGACCGTTAGCACCGCTTACGACCTCAGTAATTTCCTGAGTTATAGCCGCCTGTCTTGCACGGTTATACATAAGCGAGAGGTCTTTAATCATATCCTTTGCACTTGTTGTTGCAGCGTCCATAGCGGTCATTCTTGACTGCTGTTCACAGCAGAAAGCCTCTACCATAGCACCGTAAATTATACCCTTTGCATATTGTGGTATAAGAAACTCCATAACCTTTTCAGGAGAAGGCACAAAAGAAGCCTTGGGGAGTTTTTTCATAGTACCGTCAGCGGCTTTTCCGAGATGTTTTCTTTCAAAAGGAAGAAGCCGTAAAGTTCTTGTCTCCTGCAAATTTGAATTTACCATATCTGTATAAAGCAGATAAACTTCATCGAGTTCATGGTTTTCAAATTTATCGAGTACGATTTTAGCGATTTCCATAGCCCTGTAAATGGTAGGATTCTGTGTAGTATAGAGAAATTCCCCGTCAAGCGAGGCTTGTTTGTTATTTCTCATTCTTCTCTGGAAGTGCATACGTCCCACCTGACCCATAACAAAGAGGTAGCAGTTATTTATATCTGCGGCTTCATCGAGTTTCTGTTCCGCATATTTAATGATATTATGGTTATAGCTTCCGCACAGACCCTTATCGGCAGTGATTACGATATATCCTTTTTTACGTTTTTCTTCGGGTATATTGGTACGTCTGTCGAAATAAGCCTGTCTTGTATGGGGAGTATGTTCGAGAACGCTGTCAATAGTTTCCTGTAATTTATAGAAATACGGTTCTGTTGCATCGAGTGATTTTCTTGCTTTTTTGAGTTTTGATGAGGACATCAGATACATGGCATTTGTAATTTTGAGTATCTGCTGAATACTTGCGATTCTCTCACGGATTTCTCTCATATTGGGCATAATATCACCCCTTATTCTTCAAAAGCCGTAACGATTCTTTCGATACGTTCGCCGATATCATCTGTCATAACTTTCTTGTCGTCTATTTCCTCGATAATATCCTGACCGTAGCTTCTTATATATGTCATTAGGTCTGATATATAAGTTTTCAGTTCTTTAAGCGGAATACTGTCAAACAGACCGTGCTGTGCGGCATACAGGAGGATAACCTGTTCATAGTGCGGCTTTGGATTGTACAGGGGCTGTTTAAGGAGTTCCGTAAGCATATGACCGTGATTGAGTAGGTCGGTAGTTGACTGGTCGAGTTCGGAAGAAAACTGAGTAAAGATTTCCATTTCCTTGAACTGAGCGAGGTCTATACGGAGATTTCCCGCAGCTTTTTTCATAGCCTTGGTCTGAGCCGCACCGCCCACACGGGATACTGAAAGTCCGTAGTTTACGGCAGGACGCTGACCTGAGTTGAAAAGTTCGCTTTCGAGGAATATCTGACCGTCAGTTATAGATATTACATTAGTCGGGATATAGGCTGAAATATCGCCTGCAAGCGTTTCGATTACGGGGAGAGCAGTCAGTGAACCACCGCCGTGTTCATCGTCCAGACGGCTTGAACGCTCAAGAAGTCTTGAATGTAAATAGAAAACATCTCCGGGGTAAGCCTCACGTCCGGGGGGACGGTGAAGAAGAAGCGACATCGCACGGTATGCGACAGCGTGCTTTGAAAGGTCATCATATACTATAAGGACATCTTTGCCCTTTGACATGAAATATTCAGCAATAGCCGTACCTGAATACGGGGATATATATTGAAAAGGCGCAGGGTCACTTGCTGATGCACATACAACTACCGAATAGCTCATGGCATTGTATTTTTTAAGAGTATTCACGACCTGAGCGACAGTTGAAGATTTCTGACCTATTGCGACATATATGCATATAACGTCTTTATCTTTCTGATTGATGATAGTGTCGAGGGCGATAGAAGTTTTACCTGTCTGTCTGTCGCCTATGATGAGTTCACGCTGACCTCTGCCGATAGGGAACATGGAGTCTATTGCAAGGATACCTGTCTGCAAGGGGACATTTACGGATTTTCTTTCGATAACTCCGGGGGCTTCACGTTCAATGGGGAAGTAGTCATCAGCCTTAATCGGACCGAGACCGTCAATAGGTGAGCCGAGGGCATCGACAACTCTTCCGAGGAGTTCATCACTTACACCGATACCTGCTCTTTTGCCTGTTCTTATAACGGAAGAACCTTCTGTAAGACCGTGGTCGTCACCGAGGAGAACTACACCGACAGTTTTTTCTTCGAGATTCTGGACTATACCCCTGATACCCGTTTCAAATTCAACGAGTTCGCCGTACATGACGCTGTTCATACCTCTTACTCTTGCGATACCGTCACCGAGTCTTGTGATGAAACCTGTTTCGGTCTCGCCTGATTTTACTTTGAAATCCCTTACTTCCGTTTTGAGTACGGAAATAATATCGCTTTCGCTTACATCATCATCAGCATCAACAATATCAGCGGCTTTTGACTGGAGAGTATCCTTCATCATACGCAGGCTTGTGCGGTAGCTTCTGTCGTATTCGACATCGCCTGCATTGAGAATGAAACCGCCTAAAATATCGGGGTCGTATTTATATTCTATGTCAACGTCTTCTTTTATGAATTTCTCCATGATGAACTTTTTAAGTTCAGCCTGCTGGGAATCTGTAAGGGGAGTGACATAGCGGACAATGGCTTTTATAACGCCTTGTTTTTCGAGGAGAATATCCGAATATTCATCAAAAACAGCACTGATTTTTTCGACAGCACCGCCTCTGAGTGAATTTACGAGGAATTTTTCCAGACTTTGCGGAAAAAGTCTTTTGATTATATTTCTTTTTTCCTCAGTTGTGACGAGGGGATTTGAAAGAGTATCAATTACATCGGGGCAGGCGGTGATGACATCTTTTGCGGAGTCGATATCCTCCTGCGGAATATCGAGCCTGACAAGTTCTTTGACTAAATCCTTATCGGTATCTTTCATTTCTTGTCACCCTCCTCTGCTGAAAGGAACTCGTCAACGAGTTTGCGGTTCTTTTCATCATCGAGGTTTGCACCTACTATTTTTGAAGCGGCTTCGATAGCGAGGTCAGCAATTTGCGTCTGAGCCTGCTGGAGGACTCTTTTGCGTTCATTTTCGATAGTTTTGCCTGCTGCGTTTACTATTTCCTCAGCTTCCTCCTGAGATTTTCTTATAATGGCAGCTTTTTCGTCCTGAGCTTCATCATGGGCTTTCATGATAATTTTCTTGGCTTCTTCCTTAGCTTCGCCGATAGAATTTTCGTACTGTTGTCTGAGTTCTTCAGCTTCCTTTTTAGCTTTTTCAGCGGAATCTATATCATTCTGAATAGACTGGGTTCTGTCGTCCATGAGTTTGTTTATAGGTTTGAAAAGGAATATTTTGAGAAGTACGAACAGTATGATTATATTGACAGCCGACCAGATAAAATTCCAGACATTTATATCGAGCATAGTACCGCTGAGTGGATTTTCTGCGGCGGCTGCCGTTATAAGAGCGAATGTACTTACGGACATTATTATCCTTCCTTTCGGTTAAATTTTCTGCATCTGATTATTTGAGCAGGAATATTATAAGGATTGCGATAACGAAACCGTAAATAGCCGTAGCTTCTGCGAGGGCGCATCCGAGGAGGAGAGCCTTGTTGATATCGCCCTTTGCTTCGGGCTGGCGGGCGATAGCATCTGCCGCCTTTGAAGTTGCGATACCTATACCGATACCTGCGCCTGCGCCTGTGAGAACTGCAATACCTGCACCTAATGCTGTGAGTGACATAATAATTACCTCCATTATATACTGCCATAAATTTTACGGCATAATTTTAATTTTAAACTTTTTATATTATTCTGCTTCTTCCATAGCCTCCGACATGAACAGAGAGGTAAGGAACACAAAGACGTATGCCTGAATACAGCCGTCAAAAATATCAAAGTAGAAACTGAAAACGAGTGGAAGTCCTACGGGGAGAACCATTTTTATAAGTTCCATGACTACGAATGCGCCCAGAACGTTTCCGAAAAGTCGCATACAAAGCGAGAGCGGCTTTATCAGGAGTTCGAGAATATTCATAGGCAGGAGCAGACCCATAGGTTCTTTGAAGCTTTTCAGCCAGCCTCCGAAGCCTTTTTCTCTGATTCCGCTGTACTGTATCAGCAGTATTGAAAAAATTGCGAGTGTAGCCGTCACGCCTAAATCTTTTGTAGGCGGGCGCAGACCGAAAAGACCTATTATATTGGAAATTCCGATATAAATAAGGAAAGTTTCGAGTATGGGGAGATATTTTTTACCTCTCGGACCGAGTATTTCGAGGAAAAAATTATTCATCCAGTTTATGCCTATTTCGAGAAGGCATTGTGAACCTGTGGGGACTTTTTTGAGTTTTCTCACCATAAGTATTGAAGCGATGACTACAATGAGCATAATCACCCACGTTATGACGCACGATTCAGGGACGGGGATACCTCCGAACACAGGAATTGTAAATGCCACACGACATTCAAGTTCTTCTTTGAGCTTTTCGCCTATATCCATAAAAACACCTTCTTTCTGTGGAAATATATGATAAAAATACAAAAACGGAGAGTAAATCTCCGTTGATTCAGTCAGGTCGGAATTAAACAAAGCAGATATAAAAATACACTTTTTCCGACAATATTATAATATAACAAAATCGTCTTAAAGTCAAGTGTTTCACAGAAATTTATGCAAAAATTATTGATTTTCGCTGTTTATTTCCTGAAGCATTTTCACGGCTCTGTCGAGTCTTTCGACAGCGTTTGTATTGAGTTTATCTGAAAGCCGCAGGCGGTCGAGTTCTTTTTTGAAAGAATTTAATTCATTTGCGATTTTCTTCATAATTTCGACAGTCTGCAAATGTTGTTCTTCGAGGGCGCAGACACGCTTTATGAGGGAGTTTACATTGGCGGCGAGGGATTCATTTGCGATATTTTGTTTTTCGCCTATTTCGGCTAATTTTGCGCCTGTTTTGAAAAGAGTGGGGGCTTCGCCGTCATAGGTTTTCATTTTTTCGTTTGTAAGCCTGTAATCTGACATTCAGTTTTCACTTCCTTTTGTTATATTAAAAAGTCAATGATTTCTCCAATAGTTGAGAGTATCTCTGATAGTCTGTTCCATAGATATTTCGGCTTTCCAGCCCGTATCACGGAAAATTTCAGATACATCGGGTTCAATTATCGGAATATCCGAGGCTCTCATTTTTTTCGGGTCACGGACAACGGATATATTTTTGTCTGTAAAGGAGAGGGCGGTATCGAGGATATACTGTATACTTACGGCTTTTCCACGTCCGACATTATATATTTTTCCTGATATGCCTTTTTCAGCGAGAAGCCTGTAAGCACGGACTACATCACGCACATCTGTAAAGTCACGCATGGCGGAGAGATTTCCGACAGAAATTTCGGGCTGACGGATATTTTTTTCTATTTCGGCAATCTGGCGGCAGAAATCGGATATAACAAAGATATCCGACTGACCTGCACCTGAATGGTTAAATGCTCTTACAGATATTATATCCATTTTATATGCTCTCGAATAGATTTTGCCAATCATTTCCTGACAGGCTTTTGTAGCGGCGTAAATATTTCCGGGGTTAAGGGGTTCGGATTCTCTGAGCGGGCAGGCATTTTCACGGATAAAGCCGTATTCTTCGCCTGAGCCGATTAGAACGAGCCTTATATTTTTAAAATTTTTTACAGCTTCGAGGACATTTATTGCGCCTATGACATTTATTTCAGTGGTAAGCTGAGGATTTTTCCATGATAACGAAACAGAACTCTGTGCAGCGAGGTGATATATACAATCGGGTGAAAATTCCTCTATAATCTGATAAACTGCATTTTTATCCGTTATATCGAGATTTCTGACGATACATTCCTGATTTATTTTTTCATTTGTCAGGCAGGTAGCACAGACCTTGTGACCTGATGCAGATAGTTCATTTATAAGGTATCCGCCTGCAAAGCCTGCGCCGCCTATTATAAGTGATTTCATAATTCACCTCTTAATCTTCTGTGAGGACTTCATGGAGTTTTTCGATGACATTTTTTTCATTGAAAACTTTTTTCGCACGCAGAGCGGCATTTTCACCGAATTTTTCACGCAGTTTTTTATTTCTTGCGAGGACATTTATTGCTTTTGCGAGCTGTGCAGGGTTTGACGGAGCGACAGTAAAGCCTGTCTTTCCGTGAATGCTCACATAAGGCACACCTGAATCAAGGCGTGTATTTATGACAGGTTTTCCGCAGACCATAGCTTCGAGCTGAACGATTCCGAAAGCTTCGCTTTTGAGTACGGAAGGCAATACAAATATATCGCAGTCCCTGTAAGCCTGTTTAAGCTGTTCATCGGGCAGAAATCCGAGGAAATGCACTATATCTTCAATATGATATTTTTTTGTCATTTCTTTTAATTCGTTTTCAAGTTTTCCCGTACCTGAGATAAAGAGTTCGCAGTTTTTGACTTTTGTGAAAGCCTTTATCAGCACATCAACGCCCTTGTAATATACAAGTCTGCCTGTAAAGAATACTTTTATGCTGTTTTTATAGGTACATTTTTCGGTGAGTACAGGGGCGGGCTTCACGGAAAGGTAATTTTCGGGGTTTATTCCGTATGGGATAACGATGCATTTATTCCTGTATTCATGCAGGTAGTCCGAACCGCTGATATGACCTTCGGTAGCGGTTATTATGCAGTCTGCACGTTCTAAAAGTTTTTTCATGACAGGTTTATAGAAAAACATAAGTTTTTTCTGCCTTACAATATCGCTGTGCCATGAAACGATTACTTTTCCCTTATATCCTGAAAGAATCAAAGCTATATCCGCAAGCGGAAAGGGGACGTGTATATGCACGGCGTCTGCATTTTTTGACATTTGTTTAAATAATTTTATAAATGAAAGGGATACAGGACATGAAAAATATGTTCCCATACTGCCTGCCCTTGTGACATGGATACCGTTTATTCTTTCCGAATAGGTTTTTCCGAAATTTTCACGGCATACAAGCACATCTGTTTCAGTATTTTCGATTTCGCTTAATTTTTCGGAATACTGTCTCACAAGACTTTCTATACCTCCGACATGGGGGTAATAGGCTTTATTCACTTCAAGTATTCTGATTTTTTTATTTGATTTATCTGTAAAATTGCTGAAATTCATCAAAAAAGCTCCTTATAGACATTATAGAGACATTCTGCGGATTTTTCCCATGTAAATTTTTTGGCACGTTCAATTCCACGTTTGCTGAGGTCTTTCCGCAGTTCGTCATCTGAATAGAGTCTGAAAAGACCGTCCGCAATACTTTCGCATGAATATGCATCGCATATTACAGCACAGTCAGCCGTAACTTCCGGCAGTGATGCGGAATCCGATGAAAGCACGGGTACTCCGCAAGCCATAGCTTCGAGGGGAGGCATACCGAATCCCTCATATATTGACGGAAACACAAAAGAAATCGCACCGCACATCAGGGGATTTATAAATTCCGAGGGGACATACTGGGTGAATATGACATTTTCCGAAAGACCGAGGTCTTTTACTTTCCGGAATATACTGTCATACAGCCAGCCTTTTGCGCCTGCAAGCACAAGAAAGGGAGGCTTTTCGTTTATCTTTTTTACAAAGATTGAGTAAGCCTCTATAAGTCTTTCAAGGTTTTTGCGGGGTTCGATAGTGCCGAGATAGAGAAAGTATTCACCGTTTATGCCGAGGGATTTTCTGACACGGGTAATTTTTTCGGGGTTGTCGCACGGTCTGAACTTATTCATATCAACACCGCAGTGTACAACTCTTATTTTGTGTTTATGTTCGGGAAAATATTTAATTATTTCAGTCTTTGAAAAGAATGAATCAGTTACAACAATATCTGCTCTCTGCATAGATTTTTTAAGTCCCGTATCGAGCATATACTTTGTCCTTGCCCTTACGGTTTCGGGGAAAGCCTTGTATACCATATCATGGACGGTTATGACAGTTTTTCCGTGGACACCGTAGGGAGCGATATAATTGAAAAAATGGGTTATATCGGCTTTTTCTCCGAAAAATGCGCTGTAAGGAATGGGCAGAAACGTGCTTGCGGCACGGTAGACATATCCTGAGAAGTGCGAACAGTTCAGGGATATATTTTTTCCTGCGAACGGTTTTATTCTTTCACGTTTTACATGGTGGTCTTTTCGGGAAAAATAGTTATATGAATATCTGTTTTCGGGGTGAAGTGCAGCCATAGCCATAGTCTGACCGGCTTCACACCAGCCTATACCCGTCATTTTATCGCTTACAAGCGGGACAGCATCAAAAGCAATATTCAGTCTTTTCATCTTTGCGGCTGATAATTTACAAGCTGTTCTCTTATGCTTGCGAATGCGGCATCGACAGATTTTCTGTTGAAGCCTGTAAGTCTGCGTCTTATGGGTTCGGCTGTTATTGCATCAAAGAGATTGAGTGCAGTATCTTTATTGATTTTTCTTTCATCTATCTGGTCGAGAATTTTTCTGAGACGTTCAAATCTTCCGAGAACGATTTCCATGTCATATCCAAAGAACGAAGTTTTAAGATCCATAATATTCCTCCCTTATCAAGAGGTCGATAAGCGTATGTCAGCAGACCTCTTGTCAGAAATTTTGGTTTATCTGAGTGCATTTTCTGTTTTGATTTCATTTTCGGCAATTTCAAGGTCGTTTTTAACCATTCTCTCGACGAGCTGAGAGAAAGAGATTTCTCTTTTCCAGCCGAGAGTTTTTTCAGCTTTTTCGGGATTTCCGAGAAGTATGTCAACTTCTGCGGGGCGGAAGAATTTTTTATTTACCTTAACGACAGTTTTACCTGTTGCCTTGTCAATGCCTGTTTCATTTATTCCCTCACCGTTCCACTGAATTTCGATTCCGACGTGTTTAAAGGCAGTTTCGACAAATTCACGGACGGTTCTTGTTTCGTTTGTAGCTATTACATAGTCATCGGGTTTATCCTGCTGGAGCATGAGCCACATAGCCTTAACGTAGTCCTGAGAGTGACCCCAGTCACGTTTTGAGTCCATATTGCCGAGTTCAACGCAGTCCTGCAAGCCGAGTTTTATTCTTGCGGCAGCCTGAGATATTTTTCTTGTTACAAATTCGATTCCACGTCTTTCGGATTCGTGGTTGAATAAAATGCCTGAGCAGGCGAACATATTATAGCTTTCCCTGTAATTTTTGGTAATCCAGTGACCGTAGAGCTTTGCAACTCCGTAAGGGCTTCTGGGGTAGAAGGGAGTAGTTTCTTTCTGCGGGATTTCCTGCACAAGACCGAACATTTCGGAGGTTGAAGCCTGATAGAATCTTGCATCGGGCTTTACAATCCTTATAGCTTCGAGCATATTTGTAACGCCGAGAGCGTCAATATCGGCAGTACCGAGGGGAGTATCCCAGCTTGTTGCGACGAATGACTGTGCAGCGAGGTTATACACTTCATCAGCCTGAGATATTTTCATAGCGGATATAAGGGAAACGGGGTCTGTCATATCGGCATAGATGAGGTTTACCTTATCTTTTAAGTGAGCAATATTGCCGTAATCGACAGTAGCTTTTCTTCTCCATATTCCGTATACATTGTAGCCTTTTCCGAGGAGAAGTTCAGCGAGATAAGAGCCGTCCTGACCTGTGATGCCTGTGATGAGTGCGTTTTTCATAAAAAATCTCCTTTTTTTGATTTACACAAGATTATTTCTGTTTTTTTCTTTAAGCTGGGCGATAATCTGTTTAACGTCCTGCGTTTCATTTTTTGAGCAGACGAGGAGAACATCATCGGTATCGACGATAATTATATCTCTTGCGCCCACGGTAGCGATGAGGCGTTTTCCGCCGCATACGGTAGTTCTTTTTGTATCGTACATGAGGACATCGCCTTCGGTGAAATTTTTAAATTCATCTGTTTCGTTGATTCTTTCGATAGCGAGCCAGCTTCCCACATCGTCCCAGCCGAAACTTCCGGGGATAGTATATATATCATCGGCTTTTTCCATTATGCCGAAATCTATTGATTCGCTTCTGAAATTCTGAAATTCATTTTCGAGGACGGACTGAAAATTTTCCGTGCCGAAGCTTTCGCCTATTCTGAGTGCGCCGTTATATGTTTCGGGCATAAACTCCTGAAAGTTTTTCATAATTGAAGAAATTTTCCACACGAACATACCGCTGTTCCAGAGATATTTTCCTGATGAGAGGTAAGATTTTGCGGTTTTGAGGTCAGGTTTTTCGACAAATTTTTTAACTTCAAAAACGTCGCCTTTTTCTTCTCCGAAATTTATATATCCGTAGCCTGTTTCGGGGTAGGAGGGGGTTATGCCTATTGTGATGAGGTTTTTGTTGTCTTTTGCGGCTTTCACGGCTTTTTTGAGGGTACTTATATATATATCCTCGTATTTTATGAGGTGGTCTGAGGGGAGGACGAGCATTACCGCATCGTCATATTTTTTATTTATCACAGCCGCAGCGTAGGCGATACAGGGGGCGGTATTTCTTGCGAATGGTTCTGAGAGGATATTTTCTTTCGGGATATCGGGGAGCTGTTCTTCCACGAGGTGCATATATGAGGCATTTGTGACGATATATATATCCTCTTTTTGGACTATTGGCAAAAGACGCTTTACGGTTTTCTGAATCATAGTTTCCTTATCCTGAGTGAGGGAAAGGAATTGTTTAGGCTTGTCGTTTCGGCTTTTAGGCCAGAAGCGTTCGCCTTTTCCGCCAGCCATTATAACTGCTGTTATTTTCATTTATTACTGTCCTCTTTCCTGTTATTTTTATATATAACGCCTTTTTCTGCGGAAGCGTTGGAATTTGCAGGAAAAAGCATAGTTTTGAGTGTCATAAGAATTATCTGAATATCCATGAGAATGGAATAATTTTCAATATACATCAAATCCATTTTAAGCTTGTCATAGGGTGAAGTATCATAAACTCCCGTTACCTGAGCATAGCCTGTAAGACCTGCCTTGACTTTGAGGCGGTAGGTAAATTCGGGCATTTCCTTCTGATAAAGTGCGGTAAGTTCGGGTCTTTCGGGACGTGGACCTACTACGGACATATCGCCTTTTAAGATATTGAAAAGCTGAGGGAGTTCATCGAGTCTTGTTTTTCGGAGAAATTTTCCGACAGGTGTAATTCGTGGGTCATCATCGGCAGCGAGTTTCGGAACGCCTGATTTTTCGGCATTTACAATCATGCTGCGGAATTTGTACACATAGAATTGTTTTCCGTTTATTGTGAGGCGTTTCTGTCTGTAAAATATAGGACCTTTGTCATAACTTTTTATAGCTATTGAGACAGCGAGCATTATGGGGAAAGTAATCGCAGTAAACACGACTGAAAAGACGATATCGAATATTCTTTTTACCATACGCTGTTCAAAGTCAAGACCCTGATTTCTGCAAAGCAGGAGCGGTGTATCGAAAAGTCTTATATCGTCCGCACCTCTTATGATAATATCTGAAATTTTCGGGGCGATGTAGGCTCTGCGGGATTTTTCAAAGCAGAATTTCACATAGTCGTTTCTGAATTTTGCGGGGATATCGCAGATTATAACGCCTTCATATTTCAGGATAAGTTCTTTTATTTTTTCGGCAGGTTCAGAGATGCTTACTGATTCGCATATCATATATTTATCCACACGCTGGCTCATTTTAAGGACAAGCGAGGCAGCCTGACGGCTTCCGTACAGTATAATCAGCCGTCTTGGGGGATAGATGAAGAAATATACTTTTGATGATATGAAATTCCAGACGAAAATCAGTCCGAAATCCGCAAAGGTAAGAAATACAATCGGTGCGCCCTTCATGAAGTGCCTTCCTATCAGGCTTATAAGCATATAGGCGACGACATTGACGCAGACGGTGGCGATTAGCTGGGAATAGAGCATATCCGTTTTTTTGAGATAGCCGAGTTTCCAGCCTCCGTAGGCTTTGAAAAAGAGTGCTACGAGCAGGCTGTATATAGCGATAAGAACCCAGTTTCCACGTCTGTAATACGGCAGGACGATTTCATCGCTGTAATATCTGTACCATACGAATGCAAAAGCTGCCGTAAGCAGTATCAGAAGCAATACTGCCGAGAAAAAAGAAATAAATCTTTTGTACAGGTCTCTTTTATTCTGCACATCTATAACTCCTTATAGTATCTTCAAATGAAGAATAATAGGCGATACAAAAATAATTGTACAGTATAATTATAACAAATCATGCAAAATAAGTCAATAGAATAAGAAATATTTTAGCATTTTGTTAAATATAGCCAAAAAAGATTACGAATGATTGACAGAAAAGATGTCAGCGACTTCATTCAGCGCAATATAGGCAAAAGAGCCAAAGTACAGGACTGTATTTTTCACGTTTATAATCCTGTAAAATCTTCTTTCAAAAGAATAAGGCATTTCTTTTTCAGAAATGCCTTATATGTTTTACTTTAACTTGTCGATTATTCCGCCCAGACCGCCGAGTTTTCCCGCAACATCACCGATATTGACTTTATCCTTGATACTGCCTGCGATTTCCTTGATTTTCTCATCGGGGAGGTCAACACCGACAACGCTTTCAACAGCCTTAATGGGGTCTGACATAAATTTTTTTCCGAAGTCCTTGTCATTTTTAACCTTGTCAACGAGTTCGTTTACTTTTTCTTTTACGTCCATGAAAATACCTTCTTTCAGTGAAATATATAGTAGGTTTATTATAACATATATTCTCAGCAAAATCAAGTATAATAAAAAATTTTTATTTTCGCCTGAACAGCAATTTTGTTCTCAAATGGGAACATGGCGAAAATACGTTATTTCAATTAAAAATTAATTCTTTTTAAGAATGTATGGTCTGTGAACGATTAATATTATATATATAATAAATTCTTTAAAAAAATTCTTTTTTTAATACAATGAACTATATAATAAAAATATGCATTTTTATGGGAATATTTATTCCAAAAAGCTTGCATATTTTGTCTTTTTATGCTACAATATATATTATAAGTTATAAGTGAGAGATATATTTGCAGTTATTGCGATTATAAGACTTTTGTCGATTTTAACATAAATGATGAACAGTTTAAGAATTTTTATGCAGTTATTTCAATACCTCTATATCAACCTGCTGTTATACTGCAAACAACATATATCCTCATTTTTTATCAATTAATAGGAATGGAGAGAAAAAATGAAACTGCAGCAACTTGAATATGTTATTGCTATCGCTCAGGAAGGAAGTATTACAGGAGCGGCAAAAAAACTCTATCAGGCTCAGCCTAATATCAGTATCGCACTGAAAGAGCTTGAAAACAAAATAGGCATACAGATATTCTGGAGAACATCAAGCGGTATGATTCTTACACCCGAAGGCGAGGAATTTTTCCAGAGAGCTAAGAAAATCGTCACCGATATGCACCGCCTCGAAGCCGATTATTCCAGTAAAACCGAAAAAAATATAAGCTTCAAAGTCGCCGCTACACGCTCAACTTACATCACAGCCGCAATAGGCTACTGGATAAACAGACTCAATGAGACAAAAAATAACTACAACGTCCGATTCATGGAAACAAATACTCATCAGGCTATCGAGGATACAGGCATAGGCCGTGCCGATATAGGCATAATCCGTGTACCTGCAAGCCAGAGCGGTCTTTACGCAAAACAGCTTACACAGAAAAACCTCTCTCAGAGAACTCTCACAGAGTTTAAAATGAAACTCCTCATGAAAAGCACTCACCCCCTCGCTAAATATGATGATGTACCCTTTGAGGAACTTAAAAAATATCCCGAAATAATTCACGGCGATGAGGACCTCAATATTTTCAGAAAAACATATATAAATCCCGATTTCGTTTCTTCAAAAAATGAAAAAATGATTTATGTCTATGACCGTGGCAGTAAGTTCAGCCTTCTCAATACCGTTGAAAATGCCTATATGTGGATTTCGCCCGTACCGCAGAATCATTTCGGAGGCGGAGATTTGGTGATAAAGAACTGTTCTTATGCCTGCGTACCTACAAGCGATATCGTCATCTACAAAAAAGGCAGTGAAAATGAAACACTTGTAAAATCCTGTATGGACAGCCTTACAGAATTTTCCGAAAAACTTCTCATAAACAAATAAAAAGAGAACGGGAAACCTCCTTGCGAAGGTTTCCCGTCCAATTTTATAAAGGGTGAAAAAAGAAAAAGACTTGCGAAAATATACAATCTGTTTAACTCGCTAAAATTATTATAGCACAGTAATTTTCAAATTGCAAATATTTATTTCTTATTGCTATATATATTTTTTATAACAAAAAAGCTGTACCGAAAGGTACAGCTTTTTCTGATGTAATATTATAATTACTTGATTTCGATAGTTGCGCCAGCCTCTTCAAACTTAGCCTTGATTTCGTTAGCTTCTGCCTCTGAAACGCCTTCCTTGATAGCCTTGGGAGCAGATTCAACAACAGCCTTAGCCTCTTTAAGACCGAGACCGAGAACGTCCTTAGCAACCTTGATAACAGCCATCTTAGCATCACCGAATGATGTAAGAACAACATCAAATTCAGTCTTAGCTGCTGCTGCATTTGCATCTCCGCCTGTTGTGGGAGCTGCTGCGATAGCTGCTGTTACGCCGAATTCCTCCTGAATAGCGTCTACGAGTTCTTTAAGTTCAAGAACAGAAAGTGTCTTGATATCTTCAACGAATTTAGTAATTTTCTCTGAAGCCATGATAAAAATTCTCCTTTATAATATTTTTTTGCGGTCAAGCCGCACGCATGGAAAAGGTCATGCAGCGATTAAGCTGCGCCTTCCTCGTTTTTGTCTGCAACAGCCTGAAGGGTTGCAGCGAGTTTCTGGATAGGTCCCTGAAGAGAACCAACGAGCTGAGCGAGGAGTACATCTTTTGAGGGGATTTTTGAGAGAGCAGTAACGCCTGCCTGGTCATAAATTTCGCCTTCGATGTAACCTGCTTTGAGATTGAACTTGTCATCTCCTGCTTTTTCTGCGAATTTACCGAGAACTCTTGCGGGAGCGGTCTGGTCGTCATTTGAAAGGGCGATAGCGGTAGTACCGTTGAGAGCCTCTTCAAAGCCTTCGATTCCGCAGTTTTTGAAAGCACGGAGAAGGAGAGTATTCTTCTCTACGAAGTAGTTGACATTAGCCTCACGCAGTTCTTTTCTGAGCTTTGTATCTTCTTCAACAGTGATACCCTTATAGTCAACGAGAACGCCTGAAACAGAATTTTTGATAAGTTCTGTGAGCTGTTCAACCTTAGCCTTTTTAGCTTCGAGTACAGCATTGCTTGGCATTATATTCACCTCCGTTTTGATTACAATAAAAATATCCTTTACCGACAGCACGGGAAAGGACAATGATACATCAATATTATCAATTGCAATTCCTCGGCAGGACTTACAGCATACGCTTGCCGGCTGTCTTTAGAATACACGCTGTTATCAAACAGCTTTATAATTATATCATGCAAAGAAGTATTTGTCAAGTGTTTTCATAATTTTTTTTATTTTAACAAAAAAACTCTCTGCCCGAAAGCAGAGAGAAAAAATTATCTTATATATCGAAAATATTGTCGAAGCCTGTAACTTCCATAATTTCTCTTACATTGTCATTAATATTCTTTATGCTGAAATTATCTTTTCCGACAGCTTTGAACATCATGAGCATTACACGCAGACCTGCCGAAGCGACATATTCAGTACCTTCGCAGTCAACGGAGATTTTCCGGAGTTTATTTTTATCGGCAATATCTCTGTAAAGGGCGAGGAGAGTAGTAGCATTGATAGTATCAAGCCTGCCTGAGAGTTTAACGTCGAGATTTCCGTCATTGAGGACAAGGTCGGAATTGAAATCAACTGATGAGCAGTTGAATTTCTGTTCTGTGTTCTGTGCATTATCAATATTTGACATAATTTACCTCCACAATAAGTTTATTACGGGCAGACAGACAGGAAAATCGGGTCTGATATCCTGCTGAATATCATTGCAGTCATACCCACAATAATATTCTATCACAATAACAAACAAGTGTCAAGAAGTATTTTTAATATAAACATATTTATTTTTGTGAAAGATTTGTTCTTCACTATGGACAAATGAAAAAAAGTGTGATATAATTGTTACGAATAAAGTTAAAATTGCCATGTGCAGGAAAGGAAATGGTATGTTTCATGAAAAATCGTGCGGTGCTATTGTATACCGCAAATTTCACGGAAATACGGAGATACTTCTTATAAAACACGTCAACAGCGGTCACTGGTCTTTCCCGAAAGGTCATGTTGAAGCAGGCGAAACCGAGATTGAAACCGCAAAGCGTGAAGTCATGGAAGAAACTGCGATAGATGTCATGATTGACCCCACTTTCAGGGAAACAGTTACTTATTCTCCGAAAAAGGATACATTGAAAGTTGTCGTCTATTTTCTTGCAAAAGCCAAGAATGTGAACTTTCACAGGCAGGAGGACGAAATTGCCGAAATACGCTGGGTGGATATATGCTATGCCGTCAATATTCTCTCCTATGAAAATGACAAAACCATTGTATCAAAGGCTAAAACTGCAATAAAGGACTTTTATTGAGAAATATCCGCTGAATATTCAGCGGATATTTTTTATTTTACTGTTACAGAGCCGTCAACGGCATTTGCAAAGGCATATTCCTGCATCTGCATATTCTGGGAGCTGTCTGTAAAAAGGTCGCCCTCAGGAAAATAATAGCTCAGGGGGTAAACTGTACCGCTCTGTGCATCATCAGGGATTTTGAGGTAGAATTTTGCGATTTCCCCGTCATAGCCTTGATTTTCGCTGAACATCTCGGTAAAGAAGAAACAGCTGAGATGTTTTTCTGTGAGTTCATCGGGCAGACCCTCACTCCATAACATTCCGACAGAACCCATTGAATTTTCGGAAGCATCACCGAGTTTATAATCTATCGTGTGTTCTTCTACATCTTTCATCTGACATTCAAGTTCTTCCGGATAGGTGATATGCAGACCGCACATAGACCATTTTTCGTCTGCACCGCTTACGGAGAGAGTTATCTCAGCGATTTCGCCTGCACCTGCTTCTGTATTGCTGAGAGAAAGCACAGGCTTTGCGGGTTCGTCTGATTTTTGGGAGTTATCCGTGCTGATTTCGGGGGATATATCTGTATCTTCACTTTTATCACCGCAGCCTGAAAATACGGCTGCGGTGATTATTAATGAAAAAATGAGGGCTGTTGATTTAAGCTTCATTTTCTGACTGCTCCTTTTTTGCGGTTACGGTTATATTGTCACCGTCGGCAGAAACGAATATTTCTCTTGTATTTGATGCATCTGAAATTATAATTTCTGCTATTTTGTCCTCTACTTCCTGACGGATAACACGTCTTATATCTCTTGCACCGTAGGGTTTTCCGTAGGATTTTTCCGCAATAAGGTTAAGAGCGGAATCGTCATAGCTTATAGTTATATTTTTTTCTGCAAGAGGTTCTTTCATCTCATCAATCATAAGTGCAGCGATATTTGCGAAATTGGACTTGTCAAGCTGTCTGAAAATAACTATTTCGTCAATACGGCTGATAAATTCGGGGCGGAGGAAATCTCTCAGACCTTTCATAGCCTTTTCCTTGGTTATTTCGTTTTCTGTGCGGTTGAATCCTACACCGAGGGATTTATCTGTTGAGCCTGCATTGGAAGTCATGCAGATGATAGTATTTTCAAAGTTTATGGTTCTGCCGTGAGCGTCATCGACTTTTCCTTCATCGAGAATCTGCATGAGAATATTCATGACATCGGGGTGAGCCTTTTCGATTTCGTCAAAAAGTATAACGGAATACGGGCGGCGGCGGACTTTTTCAGTGAGCTGACCTGCCTCGTCATATCCGACATATCCGGGAGGCGAGCCTATCATTCTTGCAACGGAATGTTTCTCCATATATTCAGTCATATCGAGTCTTATGAGCGGTTCTGTCGAATCGAACATTTCTTCTGCGAGAGACTTTACAAGTTCAGTTTTTCCCACGCCCGTAGGACCTACAAAAATGAATGATGCAGGGCGGCGGCGTTTATTGAGGTGAACTCTTGTGCGTTTTATAGCCTTTGTGAGTACGGAAACAGCTTCGTCCTGACCGAGAACTCTCTTTTTGAGGGATTCTTCGAGGCGAGCGATTTTAAGAAATTCTGTTTCAGCGATTTTGCTTGCGGGGATACCGGTCCACAGTTCAACGACTTTGGTTATATCATTTTCGGTAACCTGAACATTTTCGGCTTTTTCCTTTAATTTCTGGGCTTCTTCCTTAGTGCGGATAAGTTTTCCCTTTACTTCTGCGAGAGCCTGATAATCGGGTTCATTTGATTCTGAGATTGATTTTTCCATATCTTCGAGGACTTCAATCTCTTTCTTTATTTTTGTATATCCTGCGATTTCGGGGGAGCGTATGCTTGCTATTGCACAGCCTTCGTCGAGGAGGTCGATAGCTTTGTCGGGGAGGAAACGGTCTGTTATATATCTTTCCGAAAGAACAGCGCAAAGTCTTATTAAATAATCGGAAATATGAACTCTGTGATATTCTTCGTAATATTTCTTTATTCCGAGGAGAACGTCAACAGTATCTTCAATATTCGGTTCATTTACTGTTACGGGCTGGAAACGTCTTTCGAGGGCTGAATCCTTTTCGATATATTTTCTGTATTCTCCGAAAGTTGTAGCACCTATGACCTGAATTTCGCCTCTTGAAAGGGCAGGTTTAAGTATGTTTGCGGCATTCATTGAGCCTTCCGAGTCGCCTGCTCCGACAAGGTTATGAACTTCATCAATAAAGAGAATGATATTTCCCTCACGTTTTACTTCCTCGACAAGACCCTTTACACGGCTTTCAAACTGACCTCTGAACTGAGTACCTGCGACAAGTGCAGTGAGGTCGAGGAGGTAGATTTTCTTGTCTGTGAGGTTAAAGGGGACATCTCCCGCATTTATTCTCTGGGCGATACCTTCGGCGATAGCAGTTTTACCGACACCGGGTTCACCGATAAGGCAGGGATTGTTTTTGGTACGTCTTGAAAGAATCTGGACAACTCTTGCGATTTCCTTGTCTCTGCCGATTATATTGTCGAGCTGACCGTCAGCGGCTTTCTGTGAGAGGTTGGTGCAGTATGAACTGAGGAATTTGAGTTCCTTTTGTTTTTTATCTTTTCTTCCGAAAGGGCTTTTTCTTTCGGGTTTTTCCTTTTTGTCGCCTGATGTATCGGGCTTGTCATTTTTTTCGAGCGGATTGTTTGAATTTGAGCCGAAAATATTTGAAATGAAGTCGGGCATAAGACCTGAACCTCCCATTTCAAAGGAATCGCCGTCAAGCATACCCATCATTGTATCTGAAAGCTGGTCTATTTCCTCATCGGTTATGCCGAGTTTATCCATATAATCCTTTACATTCGGTATCTGTTCATCTCTTGCACAGGTCAGACACAGACCTTTGTTTTCTTTTTCGTTTCCTTTCATCGAGGTAATAAATACCACGGCAGGTCTTTTTTTGCATTTGCTGCACATTATCATCGGGCAAATCCTCCTGTTAGAAATTAATTTATCTTTACGGGCGGACAGAATCCGTCCTTTCTCGTATGCGTTTTAAATTTTCATTATAAGGTTGTAAGCGTATTTGAAAACATAAGTTTTATCAATTGCTTTATTTTCGAGGAAAAGAGAGGTATCACTTCCCATTATGAAATAAAGTCTTATAATGGCGGCTGCGGCGAATACTATTATTCCGCCCTGAACCACACCTATAATTCCGCCCATAGCATGAGATGCGGCTGATGTATGGTCATCATTGTTTACAGCCGACCTTACAACTGCGAAAGTAATCATGATTATCAGTATAAATAATATTGTGAATATAAAGAGTTTTATCATCTCCTGATATGCCTGAGCTATATAATTATTTGCTATGTAGGTTGCGCCTGCCTTATAGCCGCCTTCTGAGGCGCAGACAAGCGGTGCGAAATCGTCTATATTTGTTTTTGTATCCCTGAGTATTTCAGCGGCAGATGCTGCTGCGTACTTGCTCAGTTTATTTCCCACGATTTTCTGTATAACTTTTGCATATCCCTCGTGGATTTTTTTGAGAAGCATATTGTCGCTGTCGACTTTTTTTCCGTTGATATTGTTTATATATTTGATAAGCTGGTTATCGACATCTGTACCTGATGCAAATATGCTGTCGAGTTTTTCTTTTTTCACAACTATATTGTAGTCCAGACTTTCGAGGTAATTGCCGAACTGGGTCACAAAGTAGTCCGAATCCATTGAATTGTAAATTTTGTCAATATTGCTGCTTCTGATAGTATTTTTATAAATTGATGCTGAAACGCTTCCGCTCATTGAAAATGCAAGCACTACGGCGAGTATGCAGCCTACAATATGAAAAGCTGCTTTTACAAGACCTCTCTTTGCGGAAATTATTATGTTTATTATAATCAGAACGGCGGCAGCGGCATCATAAAGCCACCAGTATTCTTCATTTCCCATAAATTTATGATACGGAAAAATCCGTATTTCCTCCTTTTCAATTTAATCAGCAGTCATAATTTATTCTGTCTATTTTGTTAAAGCCTTTAAGATATATATATTCATTGCTTCTGACAAATCCGCTGTAAGAATCTGAAATTTCTGCGGTAGCCTTCAAAGCACCCGTAAAGTCATAAGCCACAATCATTTCCTTGCTCATTACATATATTATATCATCTTTTACGGCAACGTCAACAAGCGGCTGTTCAAATTCAAATTCGATAGGTTGTTTTCCTATACCTGAAAAAACTGCGAGGGTATATTTTCTTCTCGGATAGTTGTTTATTATCACGGCAGATTTTTCACCGTCACTGCTTCCTCCTGCGAGTTCACCGTCATATCGGTAGAAAGAGACTATTTCACCGTTATTTTCGATATATCCGCAGGCATCAAGACCGAGGACGAATGCACTTCCGTTCTGACTGTATATATCAAGACCGAGGGTATCAAGACCTGCTGATTTCCAGATTTCGCCGTTTTCGCTGAAACTTATTTCTTCTGCCGAAGTGGTGATAGAGCCGTTTTCGGCATTTATGAAGCTTATCGTACAGCCTGAGCTTTCCTCATTGAAGTGCAGGTCATTGACGTGTTCAAAGCATTTTCTCTCATATATCATATTGCCTTTCGGGTCATATATGAATATTTCGCAGTCATAATTTCTGGAAGTGGTTATGGCGGCTATATATCCTTCACTGCTCATTCTTGCGAACATTATGTTTGTTCCGAAATTTTTGGTATAGAGAGTCTCCTCTGTATTTTCCACGCAGAAATCATCTCCGCCGTGTTCATACACAAGGATTTGTTCGCCTGCACAGCGCATGACGGGATTTATGTAGCCGTGCTGTTTTTTTCTTATGAGTTCGCCTTTTTTGTCATAGAAAAACAGATATGCGTCTGTAAGCACGGCAAAGTCATCATTTATGCACTGAATCTGGAAATCGTTTCCGCCGCTGACTTCAATCGGATAATTACCCTGAGCGAGAACACCGTCATTTATTATTACGCTGTGTTGTTTTCCCATGCCTTTGAGTTTACCGAGCCATATACTGCGTGAGAAGTAGAGGGCGGCTACTATTGCGGCTATGAGGAAGAATATAATTAATCTTATACGTTGTTTTCGTTTTTTTTTCTTTTTGCTGACATTACTGTCATAATCTGACATTGATCCTGCCTCCTTTAATCTGAGAGAATATCCTGACTGTCATAGAACACTCTGTTGAGGTAAAGACCGTGTGCCATAGCAGTTCTGCCTGCTCTGAGGCGGTTTCTGGCAGTGAGGATATCAGGCATATCATCGGGATTTAATTTTCCTTCGCTGACATCAATCAGAGTGCCTGCAATTATCCTAATCATATTATACAGAAAACCGTTGCCTTTTACAAGTATTATCACTGATTCACCATAATTTTCTATTTTGAGTTCATATATTGTCCGTATTGTGGTTGAAACATTTGTGCAATCGGCACAAAACGATGCAAAGTCATGTGTACCGACAAGGTACTCAGCGGCTTTTTTTGCCTTTTCGACATTGAATTTTCTGCGGTAATGGAGGGCGAGGTCGGGGGCAAATGGATTTTTTGATTCACTGCAATGCATTTTATAGATATATTCTTTTCCCTTGCAGTCAAATCTTGCATGAAAATCGAGAGGGACATCTTCACAGCTAAGTATTGAAATATCGTCGGGGAGTTCACCGTTTACGCCTCTTGTAAAGCCTATGCAGCGGATATTGCTGTTTGTTTTGACGTTAAAGCAGAACTGATTTGCATGGACACCAGTATCAGTTCTTGAACAGCCTGTTATAGTTACAGGCTCATTGAGAACTTTTGATATATGTTTTTCAAGAACCTCCTGAACTGTCAGTGCGTTGCTCTGTCTCTGAAAACCGTGGTATTTAGTTCCCCTGTAAGCTGTCATTACTTTCAGATTTCTCATTTTTTTCAGAACCTTTCATATCAGGTGATATATTTTTATTTTTGCTTAAAACAGCGAGTATTATGAAAATGGCAAGGCATATACAGCTTGTCACAAGACCGATATTGAAGCCTTCGGGAGTATAGGAGAGTTTTATATCATGATGACCCGCAGAAAGTCTTACACCGAGCATTGAATTGAGTACGGGGAATGTTTCGGCTTTCTGTCCGTCAGCATATATACTCCACCCTTTTTCATATGGGACGGGCATATACAGAATACCGTCATTTTTAACGTCTATACTGCCTGTTATCCTTGTATCTTCAAAACTTTTGATATCAAGCTGTTCATCTGCGAGAGATTCATATACCGAATCAAAAATATTCCTGTCAAGGGCATACACCATAAGTTTATAGCTGCCTGTTTCATATTCGCTGTCAACATTGATTGTAATATCAGCGGTATTGCCTGACTGACCGTCACCCATAGGGAAAACTATGGGATACTTGTTTATTGTTACTGAGCTGTCTGCATCAAGACCGTCACATTGTACCTGAACAGTATTGCATGAATGGCTTGAAGCATATCCGTAGAGGTAACAATTGTCCATACAGTTGAATGAATAGGTACTTTTTGCGGAATTGTCGGCATTTTCCTTTGAAAAGTTATAATTTCCGAAAGAGGCTTTTGATACAGACATATTGTCATATTTTGCAAGTGCAACGGGCTGGGGGGTATACAGATTATCTTCAATGCCGAGGGCGAGTTTTATTAATTTATTCTGGTATACAAAGGGATTTTCAGCCTCGCAGTCCTCCATTTCGAGAATTTCTTCATTCATCATGCACCCGAAAGGGAGAGGATACTTATTTTCATAATAGCTTACGCTTCCGAGAGTATTTTTATATTCAAGGAAAGCATTTTCAGTGTGCAGTCTGCCGTTTTTTGATATTATGTATTTAAGACCGAGCATGGAATTTACAAAAGGCGTTGAAATCCTGTAATAGTATCTGTTGCCTGCTTCTGACGCATAGAGACCCATTCTCTTGAAAAGTCTGCTGACGGCAACGTTTGCAGATGATGAAAACTGCGAAACTCCCGTATATCCGTAAAGTGAACTGTCATTGAGCGTATAGGTAGAGGTCATTTCAGTTCTGTAAAAGGGCGAATTGTCATTTTCTCTTATTTCGGAGAGTACTTTCTGGACATCTTCATTTTTTGCAGGATATGCGGAATATCCCGAACTTCCCACAGCCTTTACTCCTGCCACGGCATTACTGCCCAATTCGCTTGCAACAGCGAATATAAGCACCATATTTATGAGTGTTCTGCGGGATTTGTAACTTTTAAAAGGGAATATCTTTGCTGCGATAAATATAAGCAGATATGCTCCCGATATAATTACTGAACTTTTAAGTGCGCCCTCAAAGGCAAATTCTTCCTTTTTGCTGAGATAATTAAGATATATTATCACGCACGGAGCAGGTATAAGCAGGATTATCTGATAGATTTTCACTCCGTTTTTTGTAATTACATCATATGCCCTGTATGCAAGCGATACGAGTACAAAGCTGAATATAAACGAATATCTGTAAGGGAGCTGATTTGTTGTGTGGAAACCGTGCCATATAAAATTCAGCATATTCATATTACAGCTTACAGCTATGAGTGCAAGCAGGAATACTCCCGAAATTTTCTCCCTGATTTTTATTCCGTCCGAGAAAACAAATACTCCGAAAAGCATTACTGCCAGCATACCGCAGGCGAAATTGGGCAGTCCTTCAAGATGTGTAGGTTCATTGTATGATATGAGATTTGCGAAAATATCCTGCCATTTTTCAGCCCATGATACAGTTTGAGGGAAAGTGTTGTTTACGCTGTATGTAAGCTGTAATCCACAGTATGCAGGTATGAGGATAAATGCCCCGATTCCTGCGCCTATGAGTGATGAACGGAATATCAGCCACAATTTATAGAATCCGTCCTTTACGCTTTTTGCCTCGTTTATCACAGTGCATATGAACATGAATACTGTGAATAAACAGGTGAAATATCCCACATAGTAATTTGATATGAGTGAAAGTGCAAGGGCAACTGTATAGAGTTTCCATTTTCTTTCCCTGCAAATTGCAGTTATTCCCGTCATTACAAGCGGGAAAAGTGCAACAGTATCAAACCACATTACATTCCAGTAGTATCCGAGAGCATAACTGCAAAGCGCAAACATACAACTGAAAAATACTGTTGAAATATCCTTGTGCCTGTATGTATAGCGCAGGAATATATTGCAGAAAACTCCGCTGAATCCTATTTTTGCGATTAATATGTATGAGAGGGCATCTCTTATTGAATCATCATCAAAAAATACTGATATCCAGTTGAGAGGGCTTGCGGCATAGTAGGCTATGAGTGCAAGAAAATTCGTACCCATGCCGTTTCGCCATGAATACAGAAAAGAACCTCCCGAAAGAAGTTTTTCACGCTCTACCTTGAAAAACGGAAAATACTGATGCCATAAGTCAACAACAAGCATCTGTTCATCACCGAAAGGGTGAATTTTCTGCTTATAGAAGGCATAAAGCATTATACCCGCAGGTATGAGAAAAGAGAGCAGTAAATAAATTATGCCTGTATCATATAAAAATTTTATCTTTTTATTTTTTTTGAATTTTTCAAATATATCTGTTTTGCTGTCCATTTTTTATCCTCTGAAATTATTCATTTCAACAAATGTGCCGTTACTATTGCAGCGGCATAGAATATAACTGTGAATGAAAGAGCGATATAGTCTTTCGGGGAAGATTTAAGCTGTCTGAGCCTTGTTCTTCCCTCACCGCCGTTATAGCACCGACATTCCATAGCAGTTGCGAGTTCGTCCGCACGCCTGAAAGATGATATGAAAAGCGGAACTAATATTGCAACCATATTTTTAGCCCTTGTTGTGAAACTGCCTGTATCTATTTCTGCGCCACGGGCTTTCTGGGCTGATATTATCTTGTCTGTTTCCTCTATTAGGGTGGGAATGAACCTGAGTGCAATAGACATCATCATAGCAAGTTCATGAACGGGGAATTTAAGCTTTTTGAGCGGTGAAAGAAGTCTCTCTATCGCATCTGTCAGGGTTATCGGTGATGTGGTATAAGTCAGAATTGAACTGCCTGTTATAAGCAGAATTATTCTTATCACCATGAAAACGCTTATATCAATACCGCCCTCTGTTATTTTTATGAACTTCCACTTAAAGACAATATCTCGGCTGTCAACAAGAAAAAGGTTTATAACAGCCGTCACAAGAAGAAAGGGGAGCAGGGGTTTCACGCTTTTTGCAAACATTTTAAATGGTATTTTTGAAAGTATTATTGCAATCAGCGTATACACTGCACCTACGGCAAGGCTTGCAACGCTGTCACCCGTGAAAAGCATGAGTATATATATAAGAGTTATAACTATCTTGAATCTTGGGTCAAGTCGGTGAATAATGCTGTCGCCCGGAAAATATTGCCCTATTGTAATATCTTTCAGCAATTTATAAACCCCTTTCCCTGAGATTCCTGATAATCAAATCCCTTGCATATCCCACGGTATATACTTCCTTGCCGAAATCAAGCCCCTGTTTTTTAAGGCTTGTGAAAACTTTTGTAATCTGCGGAACATCAAGACCTATTGCAGAAATTTCTTCTGACCTGCCGAAAACTTTTTTAGTATCGTCATAGCAGAAAAGTTTAGCCTTGTTCATGACGAGGATTTTATCTGCAAATCCTGCGATATCCTCCATACTGTGCGATACTATGAGGATAGTATTTTTAGTTCTTTCGTGATATTTTTTGATATGTCCTATAATTTTGTCTCTGCCTGCGGGGTCAAGACCTGCGGTCGGCTCGTCTAAAATAAGGACTTTCGGATTCATAGCCATAACTCCTGCGATAGCGACACGTCTTTTCTGACCGCCTGAAAGTTCAAAGGGGGAGCGGTCGAGGAGTTCTTCTCTTATGCCTATATCGTTTGCAGTTTCGAGGATACGTTTTTTAATTTCGGTATCATCAAGCCCCATATTCTTACAGCCGAAAGCGATATCCTTATATACAGTCTCCTCAAATATCTGGTATTCGGGGTACTGAAACACAAGACCGACCTGAAAGCGTACATCTCTTATTTTGTCCTTGTTTTCCCATATATCCTTTCCGTCGAGCAGAACTCTGCCCGATGTAGGCTTCAGAAGTCCGTTGAAATGCTGAATGAGGGTAGATTTTCCCGAACCCGTATGCCCCATTACACCGATTATCTGACCTGATTCTATTTTCAGATTAACATGGTCAACGGCTGTTTTTTCAAAGGGAGAGCCTGCGCTGTAAGTATAAGTAAGCTCCTGAGTTTCAAGAACCGCCATATTTTCACCTCTATTTGAAATCGTCAATTTTTGCCTTTTGAGCCTTGTCATTTCGTTCACTGCGCTATGATTCGTTCACTCCCATGACAAGGGCAAAAATTTCCTCATTGAAATCGTCAAATTTGCGCTTTTGAGCCTTGCCTATTCATTCACTTCACTTGCGTTACGTTCATTCATACGGCAAGAGCGCAAATTTTCCTCGAATAATTTTTTTATAGCCTCAATGCATTCTTCTTCCGTGATTATGTCATTCGGTATGTCATAGCCTGCGTTTCGCAGTTCCCATGCAAGTTCAGTTACCTGCGGAACGTCAAGACCTATTTCCTTTAACTGCTTTACATGGCAAAATACCCCTTTCGGAGTATCATCAATAACTATATTTCCCTTATCCATGACCACAACACGGTCACACTGGGCAGCCTCGTCCATATAATGAGTTATCAGCATTATAGTTATACCTTTTTCACGGTTCATCTGTTTTATGGCGGACATGACTTCTTTTCTTCCCTGCGGGTCAAGCATGGCAGTCGGTTCATCGAGGATAATACATTCGGGCTGCATGGCGATAATTCCTGCGATAGCGATTCTTTGTTTCTGACCGCCTGAAAGCTGAGAGGGGGAATGTAGTCTGTATTCGTACATATTCACGGCTTTAAGGGAATCGTCAACACGTTTCCGCATTTCCTCATAAGGCACGCCTAAATTTTCGAGTGCGAATGCGACATCTTCCTCAACAACAGATGATACTATCTGATTGTCGGGATTCTGGAATACCATGCCTGCACACTGGCGCAGTTCAAAGATTCTGTTTTCGTCAGCGGTATCAATGCCGTTTACTATGACTTTTCCCTGAGTGGGTACTAAAATGGCATTGATATGTTTTGCGAGGGTAGATTTTCCGCAGCCGTTATGACCGAGTACGGCGACAAATTCGCCTTTTTTAATCTTTAAATTTATACCTTTCAGAACTTCTGCGGAGGAATTGCCTGATTCGTCCTTATAGGAGAAGTGCAGGTTTTCTATTTCTATTATATTATTCATTTAATTTTTTTCTTTTGATTCGGGGACAGTTACAACAGGCTTGCCGTTTTCATCAAGCAGCGGAGTTAAGCCTGCCTCCGAAATATAAAGATAGTTTATGCCTGTAACTGTGTCCTGAAATATTTTAACAGTGCCAAGTTCCTGAGAATAAGTCACAACAAATCTTTTATTTTTCTTTTCAGCCATAATTTCACCTTTTTTAATTAATTTTCATAGATATTATAAATAACAGCAATTGCAGCCAGAGAGATTAAAAATACAATAATATCCGTATTTTTTGCATATTCTTCGGCTTTTCTGCGGTTGCCTCCCGCACGTTTCAGGAATAGTTCATTACCTTTTCTGTTATATGCGATTCCCGATATTACGGGAATGACAAGCAAAGGCAAAAGGGGTATTTCAGCCGTTTCCGAAAACATCAGCACAATTCCGAGTTCAAGCGCAGATACTGTACCGAATATTCCGATTCCGCACGGTGCATACATTACTTATTTTCCCATATAGCGGTTGAACCGCAGGGGAGTGTCATTCCTGATGATTTGACGGGCAGACCGATTTCGTCAAAGCTGACCTTACCGCCCTTGTCTTTCAGTATACTTCCGAGTATATAGCCCATAACGGACGGGGAAAGACCTGTTGTATAGCTGTTTATCAGGAAAAACAGCGGATTGTCCGAGAGAACTCCCGAACATAATTTTACAAGGTCATACACACAGTTTTCAAGTTTCCAGACCTCACCGTTCGGACCTCTGCCGTAGCTGGGAGGGTCCATGATAACTGCATCATATTTTCTTCCCCTGCGTATTTCACGGGCTATGAATTTTTCGCAGTCATCGACAATCCACCTCACGGGCTTGTCGGAAAGTCCTGAAACAGCGGCATTATCCCTTGCCCACTGAACCATTCCCTTTGAAGCGTCCACATGGCATACAGATGCACCTGCGGCAGCGCAGGCAAGCGTTGCACCGCCTGTATATGCAAAGAGGTTTATAACATTTATTTCTCTGCCTGCATTTTTAATTTTTTCCGTCATGAAATCCCAGTTTACAGCCTGTTCGGGGAAAAGTCCCGTATGCTTGAAACCTGTCGGGCGGATATTGAATTTAAGTTCTCCATAGGATATATTCCATGATTCAGGGAGTTTTTTTGAAAAACTCCACTGACCTCCGCCCTGATTTGAACGGTGATAATGACCGTCAGCCTTATTCCAGAGGGGAGAATTTTTATCTGTTTTCCATATTATCTGCGGGTCGGGTCTTACGAGGCTTATATTTCCCCATGTTTCGAGTTTTTCACCGTCCGAGGCATCAATTATGGAATAATCTTTCCAGTTTTCTGCGGTTCTCAATTTTTTACTCCTTAACATCGTGTGTACAGCGTTCTTTTATTTTTTCGGCAACTTCAATGGCGATAGAATTTATCTGAGCGAAGTCCTTGCCTTCAACGAGGACTTTTATGACGGGTTCTTTTCCGACTTCACGGACTAACATTCTGCCGTTGTCACCGAGGGTATTCTCACATTTTTCTATAAGGGAAGTAATTTCGCTGTCATTTTTCCAGATTTCGCTGTCGAATCTGCTTATTGGTACGTTTATCATTACCTGCGGCATTTTTTTCAGCAGGGAGGCGAGGACGCTCATTTTTCTTTCGGAATTTTTGAGTATTTCGAGAAGTCTTGCGCCTATGAACTGACCGTCACTGACGGGAGATTCATCGGGGAGAAGGATATATCCCGCAGGAGTACCGCCTATACTGAGTTCTTCCGAGACAAGTTTCTTGATGAGACTTCTTTCATCAGCACCTGCAACGGCAACGTCCATATAGAAATCATATCCGAAATGTGTAAGACCGAGATTGTTTGCAGGAGTTACAACGAGGGTATTATTTTTGAGTTTTCCGAGTTCTTTGAGATATTTCGCACACAAAGCGGTTATGCAGTCACCGTCCACTATCTGACCTTCCTCATCGACAGCTATGCATCTTTCACCGCCGCCGTCAAAGGCAAGACCGCAGTCACAACTGTTTTCCTTTGTGAAGGACATAAGGGCTTCAATGGCGGTACAGCCGCAGTCCTTGTTGATATTTGCGCCGTCAGGATTATTTCCCATTACAGCGACTTCCGCACCGAGTTCTCTGAAAAGTCTTTCAGCGGTATATGAAGCCGCACCGTTTCCGCAGTCGAGGGCAACTCTTACGCCTGTAAGGTCGGTTTTTATTTTTGAGGTAACATATTCTATATAATCATCTTCTGCACTGTCACATCGGATAATACTTCCGTAGACGGTTTTCTGTTCGGGATTGAGTTCCCACGGGGTATCGAGAACGAGGCGTTCAATTTCTTCTTCTGTTTCCGCACTTATTCTGAATCCTTCGGGTGAGAATATCTTGAAACCGTTATATTCTGCTTTTCTCTGCGAATAGGAAATCATAACTCCTGCACAGGCACGTTTTTTCTTTAATATGTAAGCCACGGCAGGGGACGGCATTTTTCCGATAGTAACAGCATTTACTCCTGCCGAGCATATACCTGCACAGAGGGCGGCTTCGAGTGTATCTGCCGAGCCTCTTGTATCTTTTCCGACAATTATTGAAGAATTTTCCGCATTGTTTGCCATTACCGCAGCCACGGCACGACCTATCTGCATTGCGAGTTCACAAGTAAGTTCCGTTACGGCTAAACCTTTTAAACCGTCCTTACCGAACAGTCTGCCCATTGATTACTTCTCCTTTAATAATAAATTTAATTTAATTCTGAATTATCTTATACAGTATTATTGGTTTTCCTTTTCCGATAATACTCTTTTTATCCGCATATATTCTGACAGCGGGGCAGTTGTTGTATCTGTTGTAGACTTTTATGCCCTTTCGGGATTTCACGCAGAAAACCGTATGAATCGAGGACATAAAAATTCTGCCCGTCCAGAAACAGAGGACAAATATATCTGCATCTTCCGAAAATTTCATGCGGGTGGTATTCACTCCGAAATGTTTCAGAGCCTTGCCCACTCCGAACGGAAAACAGCCGAATATTCCCATAAGCGACCTGTAACGCTCCATATACAGGGATATTTCCTGAATCGGCAGAGGTTTTCCGAGGTATGCAAGGGTATTGTATACGGAAATCACCTCACAGCCGTTGAAGCTCATCGGACACAGACCGTATCTCATGCCTGAAACGTGACCGAGAGCCTGCCCGTTTATCATGGGAAAACCGCTGAAATTCTGCCATATTCCGCAGTTCAGCCTATAATTGTATTTTCTTGAATATTTCATTGAAAGCTCATCTGACCGTCATCGCCGCTGTCGGGCGGTCTGAAACCGAGATGTTCATAGGCGAGTTTTGTGGCACATCTTCCCCGTGGGGTACGTCCGAGGAATCCGAGCTGCATCAGAAACGGTTCACATACATCTTCAATTGTAACAGCTTCCTCACCGATTGCGGAGGCGAGAGTTTCAAGACCCACAGGACCTCCGCCGTAGCCTTTTATAATCATTTCGAGCATACGTCTGTCAAGACTGTCAAGACCGAGTTTATCTATTTCAAGGCGGCTGAGAGCGATTGAAGCTATCTGCTGAGTAATTTCCCCGTTGCCCATGACATCTGCGAAGTCACGCACTCTTTTAAGGAGTCTGTTTGCGATACGGGGCGTACCTCTTGCCCTGCCTGCGATTTCAGCCGCACCGTCAGCGGTACAGGGTATACCGAGGATAATGGCACTTCTGCGGACGATATCAGTAAGCTGTTCCTTTGAATAGAGTTCAAGACGCTGGATAACTCCGAAACGGTCACGCAGAGGTGCGGAAAGCTGTCCTGCCCTTGTGGTTGCGCCTATGAGAGTAAATGGTTTCAAATCCATTCTGATTGAGCGTGCGGAAGGACCTTTTCCGATGATTATATCAATAACCCTGTCCTCCAGAGCAGGATATAAAATTTCCTCAACAGCTCTTGAAAGGCGGTGTATTTCGTCTATAAAAAGCACATCATTATCCGAAAGGCTTGTCAGGAGCGAGACTAAATCTCCGGGTCTTTCGATTGCAGGACCTGTTGTAATTCTGAGGTTCACACCGAGTTCATGGGCGATAATAGATGAGAGAGTAGTTTTTCCGAGTCCCGGAGGACCATACAGAAGTACATGGTCAAGGGATTCTCCTCTGCGTTTGGCGGCTTCAATATATATGGCGAGGTTTTCCTTTACTTTATCCTGACCGATATATTCATGAAGTGTCTGAGGGCGGAGAGTTATTTCGCTGTCACCGTCCTCCTGATTGAGTTCGGGGGAGATTACTCTCGGAGCGAACTCCATATCTTCTGTCTGTATCATATTTTCACCTCTTTTTAAAGTCGTCAGTTTTCGCCTTTTGGGGCTTGCCTATTCACTCACTGCACTGCGTTTCGTTCGTTCATACGGCAAGGGTGAAAACTTCCTCCTGATAATATAATTTCGCATTCCGAATCAATCTAACCATTATCTTTCAAAGTATCTCTTTTTGCGGATATAGAAAGGGTCAACGGTTCGGGCGGCTTTTTTGCCCATATCCTGTTCCATGCTGATAAAGCAGAGGTGTTCGTTAGCCTTTGTGATTTTGGAGAGGTATTTTGAAAGCGGCACGAATAATTTTCTTGTACTGCCCATCATATCGAGGACGAGAAGAAGCTGAGCCTTTTCGCAGCCCTTTATCATTTCCATTATATAAGCCCTGTCAACATTGGGCTGTTTTGAGAGGAATTTTGTAGCGGCTTTTGTTATATGCGATACAGAATTTTCGCATGGTCTGTAACTTATTATATCCGCTTCGTTGTAGGATATGGCTTTTATTTTGAGATTTCTTGCAATCATGAGGATACTTTTTATTTCCTGAGAAGAAAACTCTTTTCCGTATGAATTGGGGTTAAGGACTGCCGAGGCTGTCTGTATGAGGTCAAAGAGTCGGAGGCAGTTTATTTTATAGCAGTCAACATATCTTTTGGCGAACTGCTGGAGTGACCTGTAACTTGTAAAGAACGGGATAAATATTTCGCCATGGGGGTTCTGGGTGGTGATGAGTTCGAGCTGGATACCGCCTTCTTCTCTGCCACGTTCCTGTTTTACGGGATTTTTGCATATTACATACACATCGCTCCTTATGAGTGTCTGAAGAAAAACGGAACGTTTTGAGGGGTCTTTTATAGCCGCCTTTAATAATTCGTCCAGATTCATATATATATTCCTTTCCGTGGGGCATTATTTTGAGGACATAGCCCTTAATGCTTCCTTAATTAAATCCTGAGTGCTTAAAGAGGGGTCAAGTTTTCGGAGTACGGGGGCGGTTTCTCCCTGAGAATAGCCGAGTACCATGAGGGCTTCGAGGGCTTCGGACATTGATGAAGATGCTCCTGCGGACGGTGAGCCGTAAGCCTGCATATCTGACGAAACCGAGCCTGTAAGTGACTGAGATGCAATTTTGTCTTTTAGTTCGAGGACGATTCTCTGGGCGGTTTTTGTGCCTACGCCCTTAGTTCTTGTGAAGGCTTTGCTGTCGCCTGATGCTACTGCGAACGCAAAACTCTGAACGTCCATATCGGACAGAATTGAAACAGCCGCTTTCGGACCTACTCCCGAAACGCTTATCAGCATTCTGAAGCAGTTGAGTTCCTGCTGTGAGATGAAACCGAAAAGTTCAACGCTGTCCTCTCTTACCTGCATACAGGTGTACAGCATTACTTCACTGCCGACATTTCCGAGTTTTGAAACGGTATTATAGGAAGTTCTGCACCCGTATCCCACACCTGCACATTCCACCACGGCAAAATTTGCTTCTTTGAGGGAGAGTTTTCCTTTTAAACTGTATATCATAAAAACACCGAGCCTTATATAATTTTTTTCCCTGAACCGTTCAGTTCAAACCTGTATGAATGACCGTGACATATTGCGACGGCGAGGGCATCGGCAGCGTCATCGGGTTTAGGAATCTGGGCGAGGTTGAGGAGCTGTCTTGTCATTTCCATGACCTGATTTTTTTCAGCTCTTCCGTAGCCTGTGACGGAGATTTTGACTTGAAGGGGAGTATATTCGGTAATGGGGATATCTCTTTTTGCGGCAGAGAGGAGAGTTACGCCTCTTGCCTGAGCGACATTTATGGCAGTTTTCTGGTTTGAGTTGAAGTAGAGTTTTTCCATAGCCATGCAGTCGGGTTTATAACGCTCAAAGATATATTCCATATCGGTATGTATAGCCTTTATTCTCTGTGGGAAGGGGGTATTTGCCTCTGTAAGGATTGCGCCGTATTCTATGGGGCTGAAATTTATTCCGTCATAGTCGAGTATACCGAAACCGACTATTGCATATCCTGGGTCAATGCCTAAAATTCTCAATTTATTCAATATTTTTACCGTATTCCTGATTATATTTTAATGAATAACAATAAAATTTTTCACTTAGTCACAGTTATTCATCATACACTTTCATATTATACCACAACTAATTCCCCTTTTGCAATATATTTCAAGTTTTTTTATTGATTTTTACAAAAAAATCTGTTATAATTAATTATAGCTTATTCAGACATCAGGCGGAATTTGTTGTTGTCTGTCCGTATATGCCTGATTACAGCATAAAATCTGAATATTCATATAAACGGAGGTTAAAAATGGGTCTTAAAGAACTTCGTGACAAAATAGATATTACAGACAGTCAGATACTTTCTCTTTTCCTTGAAAGAATGAACCTTTGCAGAGAAGTGGCAGATTATAAAAAAATTAACAATATGCCCGTCTTTCAGGGAGGCAGAGAACAGGAAATCATAGACAGAATCAAAAGTCTTACCAACGATTCACAGCTCGAAAACGGTACTGCGGCACTGTTTACCACTATAATGGATATAAGCAAGATTTTGCAGAACAGAAAAATTTTTGAAGATACCACCATTACCGAATATAAAGCCCCTGATTTCAGAAATGCCGTGAAAATAGGCTGTCAGGGTACTTCGGGCGCAAATTCCGAAACAGCTGCAAAACTTATTTTCGGTGACAAAAAACCTGTATTCTATAAAACTTTCGAGGACGTTTTCAAAGCTGTCTGTTCAGGTGAAATCGAATACGGTGTGTTACCCGTACACAACACCACCGCAGGCACTGTCACAGGTACTTATGACCTTATGGTTAAATATCCTGTCTATATTGTCAGTGAGACAGATGTTGAAATAAATCATTGTCTTGCCGCAAAAAATAATATAGCCATTGAAGAAATCAAAAAAGTCTATTCCCACCCGCAGGCACTCGCTCAGTGTTATGATTTTCTCACGGGAAATCACCTTAAAACATCTGAATATTCAAATACTGCCCTCGCAGCAGAAAAAGTCTCAAAAAGCGACGAAAATATCGCCGCAGTATGTTCCGTTGAATGTGCCGAAAAAATGGGACTGCATATAATTGCCGAAAATATAGCGGACTGCTCCGTGAACCGCACCAAATTCATATGCATATCAAAAGATATACAGGCGGCGGAAGATGCGGACGTTATATCTGTCATGCTGAAAATTCCGCATACGGAAGGAAGCCTTTACAGACTGCTCACAAAATTCTATGTGAACGGTATGAACCTCATAAGGCTCGAAAACCGCCCCATAAAGGACGGAAGTTTCGATGTATGGTTTTATCTTGATTTCAACGGAAGTCTCAAAGACCCCTCCGTAAAGGCTCTTATATGCGACCTTCGGGAAAATCTCGAATATTTTCGTGTTCTCGGAACATTTAAAAGTAACTGATATTATTAAAAGTGAGGTATAAAAAATGAACGAAAAATTAAAAAATCTGCTTGACTCAAAAGAATTTGTATTTCTTGACGGTGCTATGGGAAATATGCTTCAGGTAACGGCTGACTATGAAGGTGATATCCCCGAAATGGTAAATATCGCCGACCCGTGGTCTGTAATGAATATACATACCATATATTCCGAAGTCGGTGCGGACATAGTATATACAAATACTTTCGCTGCAAACAGCATCAAACTCGCAGGAAGCGGTCACTCTGTCGAAGAAATCGTGAAGGCTGCCGTTGAAAATGCAAGGGAAGGCGTTTTCGGAGATGCTCTCGTGGCACTCAATATAGGCTCTCTCGGACTTTCTGAGGATTGTTTTGACTACGATACCGCTTATGATATGTATAAGGAAATCGTTACAGCAGGAAAAGATGCCGATATTATTTCAATTGAATATCTGACAAGCCTTGATGATGCAAAGGCTGCTGTCCTTGCGGCTAAGGAAAATTCCGACAAGCCTGTATTTGTAAGCATGAAATTTGAGGAAAATATGCTCACACCTGACGGAATATCCCCCGAAAATGTAGTATCTGCCCTCGAAGAACTCAAAGTTGACGCAATAGGTGTAAATTCTTCCGCTGACCCCGAAAAGCTCTATCAGATATTTGACAAGATATGTGCAGTTACTTCTCTGCCCGTAATCGCTAAACCCAATGCAGGAAAACCTGACCCCGAAACAGGTGAATATTCCATGGAACCCGAAGAATTTGCACTGCACTGTGCAAAACTTACCGAACTCGGTGTAAAAATATTCGGAGGCGGCTGCGGAACTGTTCCCGCACATATTGCCGCACTTGCATTCGTATTTGAAAATATAAAGTATCACCCGTACAATAAATAAAAGAGGTTCGGAAAATGAATGATACGCTCAGAAAACTGCTCCGTTCAAAGGAATTTATATTCCTTGACGGAGCTATGGGTACTATGCTTCAGGCAACTGCCGACTATGACGGGCATATACCCGAACTCATAAACATCATTGACCCGTGGTCTGTAATGAATATACATACAATATATTCGGAAGTCGGTGCGGATATAGTATATACAAATACTTTCGGTGCAAACAGACTTAAACTCGCAGACAGCGGCTATACTGTCGATGAAGTTGTAAAAGCAGCCGTGCAGAACGCAAAGGACGGTGTTTTCGGTGATGCTCTCGTAGCCCTCGATATAGGTCCTATCGGACAGCTTCTCGAACCGTCAGGCACGCTTAAATTTGAAGAAGCTTATGATATTTATAAAGAAGTCGTCCTCGCAGGAAAAGATGCTGATATAATAGTAATAGAAACTATGACAGACCTCTATGAAGTAAAGGCGGCTGTTCTTGCGGCTAAGGAAAATTCCGACAAGCCTGTTTTTGTTACCATGACTTTTGAGGAAAATATGCGTACATTTACAGGTGTATCCCCTGAATGTATGGTTGCAGTTCTGGAAGGTCTCGGTGCAGATGCAATAGGTGTAAACTGTTCTCTCGGACCGCAGCAGCTTTATCCCGTGTTTGAGAAAATATGTTCCCTTACATCTCTGCCCGTAATCGCAAAACCAAATGCAGGACTGCCCGACCCTGCCACAAATGAATATAATATGTCACCTGAGGACTTTGCAGAATATTCCGCAGAACTTGTTAAACTCGGAGTAAAAATGTTCGGAGGCTGCTGCGGAACTACTCCTGCACATATAGCAGCCCTCGGAAATAAATTTGAAAGCCTTGAATACTGTCCACATACTCCCATACGAAGAAGCGTTGCCTGTTCTGCGGTCAACTGCGTTGAAATAAACCAGCCCAGAGTTATAGGCGAAAGAATTAACCCCACAGGTAAAAAACGTTTCAAGGAAGCACTTATCAATCACGATATAGACTATATTCTCTCTCAGGCTGTCGAACAGATTCATGCAGGTGCGGAAATCCTCGATGTAAACGTAGGACTTCCCGATATCAACGAAAAGGAAATGATGATTACTGCTGTCAAGGCTATTCAGGGCATATGCGACACCCCTTTGCAGCTCGATTCAACAATTCCCGAAGTCCTCGATGCAGGTCTGAGAGTATACAACGGAAAACCTATCGTAAACTCCGTAAACGGTGAAGATGAATCACTCGAAAAAATTCTCCCCCTCGTTAAAAAATACGGTGCGGCTGTCGTAGGTCTTACCCTCGACAAGAAAGGCATACCCAAAACCGCTGACGGAAGATTTAAAATCGCTGAGAAAATCCTCAATAAAGCCCTCGAATACGGTATCCCGAAAGAAGATGTTTTCATAGACTGCCTTACACTTACTGCATCTGCGGAGCAGGACGGCGTTATGGAAACTATAAATGCCCTCCACCGTGTAAAAACTGAACTCGGTCTGAATACTGTACTTGGTGTATCAAATATATCTTTCGGTCTGCCGAACAGGGAAACCATTACCCGTACATTCCTTACAATGGCACTGCACAGCGGACTTACACTGCCTATCATCAATCCGAATATAGATTCCATAATGGGCGCAGTAAGAGCTTACAGGCTTCTCGCAGGAATTGACAGAAATTCTGCGGAATTTATCTCTGTATATGCAAATTCCGACAGCACCCCGAAACCTGTTACTGCCGACAAGGGTACTCCTGACCTTATGTATTCAATAGAAAACGGACTGAAAAATGATGCTCTTAAAGCCGCAGAAGAACTTATTCAGACCGTTGATGCAATGGATATAATCAATAATTACCTTATTCCTGCTCTCGACAGCGCAGGCGAAAAATTTGAAAAGGGTAAGATTTTCCTCCCTCAGCTTTTACTGACGGCAGGTGCGGCTCAGGCTTGCTTTGAAATAATAAAACAGAAACTTTCACTGAATAATTCACAGAATGTTTCAAAGGGAAAAGTTGTCCTCGCAACCGTCAAGGGAGATATCCACGATATAGGAAAAAATATCGTGAAAGTCCTCCTTGACAGCTATGGCTTCACTGTCATTGACCTCGGCAAAGATGTTGACCCTCAGCTTATCGTTGATACTGCCATAAAGGAAAAAGTCAGCCTTGTCGGACTTTCTGCACTTATGACCACTACTCTCGGTGCTATGGCTGATACAATCGCCCTGTTGAATGAACAGTACCCCGAATGTAAAACCGTTGTCGGCGGTGCAGTCCTCACCGCATCTTATGCACAGCAGATTCATGCTGATTTCTACGCAAAGGACGCTAAACAGACAGTTGATATAGCCGCTCGGATATACGGAAAATAACTGACAGACAGGAGGCGGAAAATATAACAGACAATCATGTAATATTTTTAATATTAATTTGTATAATCGTATTGATAATTTATATTTATTATCCCCGTAAAGAACCGCCTCCGCCTCCCGAACCGTCAAAAGAAGAAAAAGATGCCCTCATTATTGAAATACTCAAAGGTGCTGATACAGCGGAAATCGCCAAGCGTGAGGGCATTGATGAGGAAAATCTGAAAAAATGGCGTGAGGAATTTATGAATGATTTGCTCTACTATGCAAAGCACCGCAGACAAATCGAAAAGGAACTCGCTGAAAAAACTACCGACATAAAATGGTTTGAAGATGTATGCAAGGAGTTTATAGGCGAAAACTGGAAAGAACTTACAAATTATGATATGCGTAACAGATAATAGTTAATATATTATCGGTCTTAACTGTATACCATTTACAGCCGCCTCGGCTGCCTGCGGAATCATCTGAAATTCTGCGACAAGCGAGGACGGCTTTTTTATATAATCGTCCTGACGCATGGGGACAAAATAATAATTTTTCATACTGAATAATTTGCCTATATTTACGGCTGAACCCATAAGTGAATCATTCGAGGCTATCGCAAGAAGTACGGGTTTTCCGCTGCGGAGATGTGATTTTACTGCCATAGTTACTGCTGTATCGGTAATGCTGTTTGCAAGTTTTGCGGCGGTATTTGAAGTACAGGGGGCAACTATCATCAAATCCGTGAGATTGTGAGGTCCTATCGGTTCGGCATCTTTTATTGAGGATATAATTTTTTTACCGCATATATTTTCGATACGTTTTATATTATCCTGTGCAGTACCGAAACGTGTATCGGTAAGGCTTGCATTTTCAGACATTATTGGGATAAGTTCCGCACCCATATCACGGAGAATTTCCGCCTGAGCGAAGCTTTTCTCAAAGGTACAGAAAGAACCTGTCATGGCATAGCCTATTTTAAGACCTTTTAAATCATTCATATTCCGCACCTCTTTCTGATAAAATAGAAATTACAGTTTCAGCAATTATTTTTCCTGCTGATACGGGGGCATTTTTCCCTGGGATACCCAAAGCCCATATAACTTTTTTACCGAGTTCTGCGGCTGAATCGAAATCTATTCCGCCGGGTTTTGAGGCGAGGTCTATGAAAAGAGTATCATCACTGAATTTTCTGAGTATATCTTCTGTGAATATCATTGATGGTGCAGTATTGAATACAAGTCCGTAGTCATTGGATATATTTTTTGTACATACGGATTTTATACCTGCAATACGGGCTTTTGCCGCACCTTTTGCATTTCTTACGGCAGCGGTGACATCTGCACCGAATCCTTTCAGAATATTTGCAAGAGCCGTTCCTATGCGACCCATGCCGACTATAAGGACTTTAAGTCCGTTTAAAGTTACAGGGAGTTCGTCAAGGGCAATTTTTACAGCACCTTCCGCAGTAGGAACGGCATTTTTAAGGCTTAATTCTTCACGCTCCATATAGTCATATATTTTATAGTCGCTGAAAAAATTTTTAATCTTATCGTCAGCCTTTCCTGCAAAAATAACACCGTTTTCTTTGAGCATATTTTTTATATCCTGCAAATATATATCCCCTGAAAAACATGGTGCTGAAATATGATTTTCCCCGTCAAGAGCAGGGACAGGAAGAATTATACACTCATATTTTTTATTTTTCGGAATATCTGATTCAAGACGTTCAGGTATATATTTGCTGTCGAATCCAATGACTGATATATGATATTTTTCAGAGAGTGCAAGAGCGCAGTAAATCTGTCTCATGTCACCGCCTGCAATAAGTATTTCTGAAATACTGTTCATTAAAACTCTCCATTCTGCCGTATGGCATAATTTGAGAATAACTCTCAGTACATTATATGCAGAATACCAAAAAAGGACATAAAAAAACGGCTCTGCGTGAGAGCCGTTTCTATAATTTTATTCAGCCTTTAAAGGAAGGTCAGAAGCACTGTATACGCCTGCATCAACCATCTGTATAACAGCGGCGTCCTTTCCTGAAACGCCTGCAACACCGTCAATATCAGCCTGAGCCTTGCCGTGTTCAGTGAGGTCATATTTGCTGCTGTTTGCCATGTACTGGAGTATGCGTACAGCATCGGATATACTTACTTTTCCGTCCTCGTTTGCATCACCGTAAACAATGCCTGTGGGCGGGTCAACTTCGGGCTGATTACCCTTGAAAACATAATTAAAGTCTGAAACTTCGTTGTCACACCACCAGATTTGAGCCTGACCGTTTTCAACAGTTTCGGGAATCTTGCTCATAGGAACTTCAATGGTAACTGTACCTGTTGAATCAGCAGCAGCTTCCCATTCGATATTTTCCCAGTCTGCACCGTTCATGAAACCTACACAGCCGTTAGCATTAGAGCCTGCTGTTGTCTTGAAAGTGAGAACGAGAGTATCATCTCTTGAAGCATCTGAGAAACTGAGGTCATATTTAATGGTCTTGTCCTCTTCCTGAGTGGGAACTTCGATTTCGGACGCACCTATTATAGCGACAGCCTCAACAGTAGTATTTCCGTTTGTTCTTGCAAAGAGGTGTTCTATTTCTGAAACATCACTGCTCCATGCAGCCTTGATATGGTCAGCGGCATAATAAGCGATACCGTTTTCCTCATCAACATCATATGGGTTTATTTCAGTCCAGCCCTTCCAGTTTCCGTCACATACTGCGATAACGGGGGCATCGCCTGTATATTTTACAGCGACTTCGTTATTTTCGAGCTGCGCCCATGTAGCATTGAGACCGGGAGTGCAGTTGCCGTTCTCTACGCTTGCATCGAGGGAAACGGGAGAATCGAGGAGCTGTACGCCCTTTGAAATATCTTCATGCTTTATTTCGGGAGCTTTTTTCTCACCGCCCCACGGGATAGAATCATCTGCGAGGACTTTCATCATAGTATCGACAACCTGTACGGAATCGGGATACCATGCATCATTGCCTGATGCAGTACCGTTTACGACAGCTTTTCTGTCTATGTAGTCATGTCTTTCGGAAGCGTCTTTGTTTCCTCTTGCATCATTGTCCCAGAGAACGCAGGGAATACCGTATTTCTTTGTAGTGGAAATATAGTCGTTTGCCCATTCGCAGCGAGCCTCAGTATTGTCATAGTTGGAGGCACTGAACTCACCGATTACGACAGGAATATCCTTTTCGATGAATGTTGAACGGATATTGTCGAGAATACCGTGGAGTTCGTTTGAATATTTCTCTGTATATGTGCTGTGGTCGATTATATTGCCCTTATCGTCCTCATACTGCATAGTGAAAGCATAAGGCGAGTAAGCGTGGATTGAAACAGCTACATATTCATCTTCGGGAACGACAATTCTTGAAATGATAGTCTTGTCGCTTGATGCACAGTAACCGGGAATCATAAGCAGACGTGTCTTGCTGTAAGGTGAACTGCCGTTTCTTATGAGGTCTACAAAGTCCGCATTGAGTTTGTTTATTGTATCAACTTCGTCCTGAGAAGGACCCCACCATTCATGAGTAGTGCCGACAGCTCTTGGTTCGTTCATGCACTCAAAGATGAGGTGCTGGTCATAGTCTGCAAATTCAGTTGAAACCTGTTCCCAGATTTTGAGGAGTTTGGTTTTCATTTCGTCATAAGCAGTACCGAGGTCGGAGCGATTTACCCAGTTTTCGTGGTGAACGTTGAGGATAACGTACATATCGTTATTGAAGCAGTAGTCAACGATTTCCTTTACACGGGCGAGCCATGCGGGGTCGATATTATTGTTTTCATCGAGGTGCTGGTACCATGTAGTAGGGATTCTTACGGTGTTGAAACCTTTTGCTTTGAGTTCGTCAATAAGAGCCTGATTTGTTTTGGGGTTACCCCATGCAGTTTCGGATTCAAGACCTGCTGTTGCGGAACTTGTGGTAGCGTCCATGCTGTTTCCGATATTCCAGCCGATTTTCATATCTTCTGTTATCTCGAAAGCGGTAAGAGTACCTGCTGCATCAGAGGTGAACATGAAGCTGAGGGGTGTGAGTTTCATGCCTGAGATGAGGCATACAGCGGCAGCCGATGCGCTCACGAAGCGTCTGAATGTTTTTGTTTTGTTTACCATGATAATATCCTCCCAAATATTATATAAATATACGGTCCAGTGCAAAACCGTATCCCTTGGCAAAGAAGGGGCTTTTCTCAACAAGATTATTTTAACATACCTGTAAAAAAAAGTCAAGATAATTTGTGCAGATTGTATACTTTTCAGATGTAGAATTATGAAGTGTATGTTTGTGCATTATGCACATAAATGGAATGATTTAATTGTTAATTTAATATAGGTGTATTGAATTTTATTGAATAAGTAATATCTTTTTTGAATTATAATGCTCTGCGGAAGTATTCATATATGCCGTATTTTCCGCAGTATAAGGCATAAAAATAAAAACTGTTTTTAATATAATTGCTGTTATTGAAGGCAAAATAATGTGAATTATTGACTTATACTTGCTTTTGTGATATAATTGTGATATGAGGGAGGTGTCTGCCTTTTGGAGTTTATACTTGTGATAGCAGTAATATTTGTACTGTGCAAAATTTTCGGAGTGAGCGATTTTTATTTATATCTCGGTGCGCTGGGAATAGTTGAACTTGCAATAATAGGAATGGCACTGCTTTTTATATATTTCTGCATAAGGCTTATGTTTTCAAAAAGCAAAAAGGCTGAATTTACACATTTCGACAAAAGACAAAGCGAAAAAATGCCCTTTACAGTCGCCTACTATAAAATAGACAATGAGGAATATCCATGCGTTTTTCCGAGCGAAATGGTCTTTACAGACAAAATGTACAGGAAAAATAAAAAGTGTACAGTCATGTATAATAAAAGAATGAATGCCGTATTCGACATATGGGCAATAATTACCTGCCTTGCAGGACTTGTTTGCAGTAATTTAGCCGTGATAGCAACAGTTTATATATTTTCTGAAATGCTTATGGAATGAAAGTGAGGATAAAATGGAAGAACATATATGCAAAAATTGCAGCGGTCATCAGGATATCGTCAGCAGAGTATCAAAAGTTATGCCCGATGAAGCTGTACTTTATGATGCCGCAGAACTGCTGAAAGTTTTCGGTGACCCCACAAGAATAAGAATTATTTTCGTGCTTTGCCAGAGCGAAATGTGCGTGTGCGATATCGCTAAACTTCTCAATATGACGCAGTCTGCAATATCACATCAGTTAAGAGTTTTAAAGCAGGCAAGACTTGTCAGCACAAGGCGAGAGGGAAAAACTATTTTCTATTCCCTCTGCGATGACCATGTGCAGAAAATATTCTATTCAGCTATGGAACACGTTATGGAGTGAATTTATGAGATATTTTGATTTTCATGCACACGCTTTTGCGGACATCATAGCGGAAAGGGCTGTATCAGGTCTTGAAAACACAAGCGGAATCTCTCCCGCAACTGACGGAACTTTCAGCGGACTTAAAAAAATAATGGCTGAAAATAATATATCTTCCGCAATGATACTCCCCATAGCTACAAAACCCTCCCAGCAGACTACGATAAATAACTGGGCTGCCGAAATTATGGGGGACGGAATATATTGCTGCGGAACTGTTCACCCCGATGCAGATGATGCTTTGCAGGAGATTGAAAGAATTAAACAGCTTGGTCTTTACGGTCTTAAATTTCATTCGGAATATCAGCATTTCCGCCCGAATGAGGAGAGAATGTTCCCGATATACAGAAAGGCGGCTGAACTTGGTCTGTTTGTGATATTCCACGGAGGCTGGGACCCTTTCGGAAAGGGAGATATCCTCGCAACTCCGAAAAGTTTTGCGGATATAGCAGAAAAATTCCCCGAATTAACCATTATCGCCGCACATATGGGCGGTATGAAATTATTTGATGAAGTCGAGGACTGCCTTGCAGGAAAATTTGAAAATGTATTCTTTGATACTGGTGTTGTCGCAAGGTATATAAGCGATGAACAGGCTTTCAGAATTATTGAAATGCAGGGAAGCACTAAAATTCTCTACGGAAGCGACTGCCCGTGGGATAACCCCCGAAATGAAATAAATATGCTGAAAAGACTTCACCTGAATGAAAATGAACTCGAAAATATATTTCATCTGAATGCAGAAAAAATTATAAACGATGTTAATAAAAAATTTACATGATATAGAGAAAATAATAACATAAAATATCCGAAAATATGTTAAAATTAATGGAAAGTGTAGTTTCAGCAGCAAAATCCTCAGCAGAAGGAGGCGGTATTATTGAATAAAGCTGCTCAACACTCAAATAAAATAATAAACGTCATAGATGAATTTGACTACTCCACACAGAATGAATCCTATAACGAGCAGTTCAGAAAATGGCGCAGAAAAAAAGAAAATAAATTTTCATTCAGCTTTTCTTCAAATAAAAATGAAAGTGTTTTCATTGACGGAAAAGGTTTCGTCAGCGAAAATGCTGTCAGTGCCGAAAAGAAAATCCTTTCAAGAATATTCTGTACTGTCGGAAATGCCATGCTTATATGGCTTGTTACAGATACGATTATCCTTAAATTCCTCATAAAATTTTTCAGCATAATCGGCATAAATGTCCATAATAATTTTTTCAGTACAGGCATATACGGCGGAAGCATCGAAATAGTAATATCAATTATAATAGTCTCACTTATAAAAATGCTTGTCACAATGCTGTATATGCATAAGCAGTTCAGAGTTCCGCTTAAAGTTGAATTTATGCACACAATGAATCACCCGTCAGGACTTGTGACGGCAATATCGCTTGTACTGGTTGTCTGTACAGTAATCAATATCCCTTCTGCATTTTCAGTGGAAACAAAGGAAATATACAGTTTTTTCAGAAATATTGACGCAGATGTTTCAGTATGGGGACAGGCTGAATTTCTGGTATATACAATATTTGACATAATAGTAATATCCATACTCAGCGGAATGATATTCTGCGGTGCAATGTTTGCGGTATGCAGGCAGTTCGGGGATTTGTTCGCAATAATAACGACTTCTCTTACAGCCGCACTCCTTACGCATAATTTCAACGATATGGCAGCAGTATTTCTCATATCCGCAATAGGTTCATACGGTATGCTCAGGAGCGGAAGCATTTTCACTCCCATAGCGGTAAATGTAGTCTATAAAATGTATGTTCTTGCACTTGCTGTAATAGAGGTTGATCCCTCTGTAAATATGAGCGTTACAAGGGGAATGTTTATGGCGGCGGTATTCATCGCAGGAACAGCAGGAACGATAATATGTTTTCTGCATAACAGAAAAAAAGATATAAAACTCGCTGTTTATGAATCGGAATTTTCTCTCGGAAAAAGAATTGTATTTTCAGTGAAAGTATTCCCCTATATAGCTGTCGGACTTATATGCATAGTCTATGCGCTGGCAGGTGCTGTGTTCTGATGAATGATTATATGAAAGAAGCTCTTGCCCTTGCCGCAGAAGCCGCTGCGGAAGGAGAAGTCCCCGTAGGAGCAGTAATTGTAAAAAAATCAACGGGCGAAATCGTAGGTAAAGGAAGAAACAGGCGTGAAACCGCTAAAAATGCCCTTGACCATGCTGAAATTGAAGCAATTGACATGGCTTGCCGTGCTCTTGGCGGCTGGAGACTTCCTGAATGTGAAATATATGTGACTCTTGAACCCTGTCCGATGTGCTGTGGTGCGATAATAAATTCAAGGATAGACAATGTATATTTCGGAGCATATGATAAAAAAAGCGGCTCTGTCGTTTCGGTACAGAAAATGTTTGAACTGCCCTATAATCATAAGCCTGAAATTCAGGGCGGTATCATGCAGGAGGAATGTTCGCATATACTCTCGGAATTTTTCGCAGATTTAAGAAAAAAGCACAAAAAATAATCCCCTGCCGTGTGACAGGGGATATTTTTAACTCAGTTCAAACATACCTGTATAGAGCTGATAATATTTGCCTTTCTGAGCGATAAGTTCGTTATGGTTTCCATGTTCAATAATTTTACCGTGTTCAAGTACCATAATAGCCTGTGAATTGCGGACGGTCGAGAGTCTGTGAGCGATTACAAAAACGGTTCTTCCCTCCATGAGACTGTCCATACCCTTTTCAATAAGAGCCTCTGTACGGGTATCAATTGAAGATGTAGCCTCATCGAGAATCAATACAGGCGGGTCGGCAATAGCTGCCCTTGCGATTGCGAGCAATTGACGCTGACCCTGCGAGAGATTTGAGCCGTCCGCTGTAAGCATGGTATTATAGCCGTTTTCGAGATGAGTTATGAAATTATCTGCGTTTGCAAGTTTTGCGGCGGCGTATACTTCTTCATCGGTTGCATCGAGTTTTCCGTATCTTATGTTGTCCATTACAGTACCTGTGAAAAGGTGGGTATCCTGCAAAACTATTGACTGTGAATGGCGGAGGTCATCTTTTTTGATTTTATTGATATTTATGCCGTCATAGCGGATTTTTCCGTCAGGGACATCATAGAAGCGGTTTATAAGGTTGGTTATGGTGGTTTTTCCCGCACCTGTTGAGCCTACAAAGGCAATTTTCTGACCTTGTTTTGCATAGAGGCTTATGCCGTTTAGTACGATTTTTTCGGGTTCATAGCCGAATACGACATTATCGAGCTGAACTTCTCCCTTTACTTCGGTATAAGTTACAGTTCCTTCCGACTTATGGGGGTGTTTCCAAGCCCAGCGACCCGTATGCCTGTCGGTTTCGGTTATATTGCCTTTTTCGTCAATTTCGGCATTGACGAGGGTAACATATCCGTCATCAGATTCAGGAGTTTCATCAATTACCTTGAAAATTCTTTCCGCACCTGCGAGGGCGGTGAGTACGGAATTTAACTGCTGAGAAACCTGAGTTATAGGCTGTGAGAATGAACGTGTGAACTGCAAATATGAAACGACTGTTCCGACAGTCATTCCGCCCATTCCCTTTACAGTCATTATACCGCCTATTATTGCAGTTATGGCATAGTGGAGATATGAAAGATTATTCATGATAGGCATGAGGATATTTGCGAAAGTATTCGCACGGGTAGCGGCTTCGCAGAGTTCCTCGTTGAGCTTTTCAAATTCTTCATTTGCTGCGTCTTCATGACAGAAAACCTTTACTACCTTCTGACCGTCAATCATTTCTTCAATATAGCCGTTAGCCTTGCCGATAGCTTTCTGCTGTGCGATAAATCCCTTACTGCTTCTTGCGCCTATAAAGCCGATAACTCTTATTATCATGAAAAATACAAGTATCACTATAATAGTAAGCTGCCAGCTATATATCAGCATAGCCGTAAATACGCCCACTATTGAAATAGCTGAACTTATGACCTGTGCGATGCTGTTGCTTAACATTTCACGGAGGGTATCTGTATCATTTGTATACAGGCTCATAAGTTCGCCGTGGGTATGCGTATCGAAGAATTTTATAGGCAGAGATTCCATTTTTGTAAAGAGGTCATTTCTTATTCTCATCAGGGTAGTAGTTGAGATTTTGAGCATTATACGGGAATACACAAAGCTTGAAAGCGCACCGAGTACATATATTCCTGCCATTACAGCGAGAATAGATATAAATTCTGATTTTTTCCAGTTTCCTGTTTTTACGGCATCTTCAATATTGTCAATAAGTGGTTTAAGAAGGTAATTTCCTGCGATTCCTGCAAATGCGCTGAATATAACGCCTATGACAACAAATATGAACTGCACCTTGAATCCGTACATATAGCTGAAAATACGCTTTATAGTATCTTTGACGTTCGAGGGTTTCTGAGGGGCTTTCTGATTTCTTGGCATTATTCATCAGCTCCTTTCTGCTGGGAATCGTAAACTTCCCTGTAAATGGTATTATTTGCAAGCAGTTCTTCATGAGTGCCTACTGCATTTATTTTTCCGTTGTCCATGACGATAATTCTGTCAGCGTCCTGAACGGAGGAAATTCTCTGGGCTATTATAAATGTAGTAGTTTCGGATAATTTTTCACGGAAAGCTTTTCTGATACTGCTGTCGGTAGCGGTATCGACTGCGCTTGTTGAATCGTCAAGAATAATAATCTTAGGCTTTTTAAGTAATGCACGGGCGATACATATTCTCTGTTTCTGACCGCCTGAAACGTTTACACCGCCCTGACCGAGGTCTGTATCGTAGCCGTCAGGGAATCCCATTATGAAATCATGGGCGCAGGCTGATTTACAGGCATCAATAATTTCCTCATCTGTTGCATTTTTATTGCCCCATTTGAGATTTTCCTTTATAGTGCCTGAAAAGAGGACATTTTTCTGCAATACCATAGCGACCTGATTTCTTAAAGTTTCGATATCGTATTCCTTTACATTGTGACCGCCTACGATGACATCGCCTTCTGTTGCATCGTAAAG
>OCVV012825170.1_pt1 | contig 102350 bp, 81 predicted proteins | sample 1539721 | NCBI WGS metagenome assembly OCVV01 (sample SAMN02144230, study PRJEB22623) | gut metagenome | biome: sheep rumen | host: Ovis aries | place: New Zealand
CATCTTCCGACGCCCTTCGAACATTCTTGGAATGTTCTGAATAAATTCATTAGAATGTATTCAGGGTTGCATTTCTGTTTGATTGTCAATTATTCGATTTAAAATGTGCTAAGCGCAGCTGCATGACAGCTTCGCTGACGGAGAAAGAGGGATTTGAACCCTCGCGCCGCTATTAACGACCTACTCCCTTTCCAGGGGAGCCCCTTCGACCTCTTGGGTATTTCTCCAAAAGCCCTACCAGAATAAGATATTCCGTAAGTTGTAAAAGGTATTGCAAGCGCAGAGGATGGGATTCGAACCCATGTGGCCCGAAGGCCAAACGGTTTTCAAGACCGCCTCGTTATGACCGCTTCGATACCTCTGCGTATCAATTCAATGTATAAATCCGATGAACTTTTCGTAAATCTTTCGTACCGGCTCATCGGCGGAACAATGTATATCTTACTGCATGGATACTCTTATGTCAAACATAAAATTTCGCCAAATTGGCGATTTGAATTTTTCCTTTTTTCAGTCAAATTGCAATTTAGTGTTGTGACGCAGGCAAGTGCTTGTCAGATTATAGAGGGCCTCTGCTCCAAATTGATTACAATCCTGTCTTTTTCTGTCCTGTCCTGTCAATAAGTTTATAAAAGCGCAGCCGAATCGGTTTTATTCGTCCTGCCCGATACTGTTCAGCCTCAATTGCCGGCTAAAACCCGCTAAAAAAACACAGCCCGGCATTCCAGTGGACGCAGGCTGTGTTTTGTCTTCAATTATATAAGTAGTTATGCAATAGGTAGTTATGCCAGTTCTGCCTTCAGCTCATCAACCTTATCGAGGTGCTCCCAGGGCAGATCAATGTCGGTGCGGCCAAAGTGACCATACGCTGCTGTCTTTGCGTAAATCGGACGGCGAAGATCCAGCATTTTGATAATTCCCGCCGGACGCAGGTCAAAATGTCTGCGGATGATGTCGACAATCTTCTCATCCGAAATCTTTCCGGTATCAAATGTATTCACGTTGATTGAAGTAGGCTGTGCAACGCCGATCGCGTAGGAAAGCTGAATCTCGAGGCGGTCTGCATAACCGGCTGCTACGAGGTTCTTCGCGACATAACGTGCCGCGTATGCAGCGGAACGGTCAACCTTTGTGCAGTCCTTTCCGGAGAAAGCTCCGCCGCCGTGACGGCCGACACCGCCGTAGGTATCGACAATGATCTTGCGGCCGGTCAGTCCCGCGTCGCCGTGAGGTCCGCCGATAACAAAACGTCCTGTCGGATTGATATAAATCTTTGTCTTATCATCAATCATCGCGGTGTCGACAACCGCGTCAATGACATACTTTCTGATATCTTCGTGGATCTGTTCCTGTGAGACCTTCTCGTCGTGCTGTGTGGAAATGACAATTGCTTCAAGTCTTACCGGCTTGTTGTTCTCATCGTATTCCACAGAGACCTGTGACTTGCCGTCCGCGCGAAGATAAGGAAGTGTCCCGTTCTTGCGCACTTCTGTCAGCTTTCTCGTCAGCTTGTGCGCGAGGTTGATCGAATAAGGCATATACTCCGGCGTCTCGTTGGTAGCGTAGCCGAACATCATGCCCTGGTCTCCTGCGCCGATCGCTTCGATCTGTTCATCAGTCATCTTGTTCTCGCGGGCTTCAATCGCCTTGTCAACGCCCATCGCAATGTCAGGAGACTGCTGATCCAGCGCGACAAAAACAGCACAGGTATCGGCGTCAAATCCCTTGGAAGAATCGTCATAGCCGATCTCGCGGATTGTGTCACGCGCGATCTTCTGATAGTCCACCTTTGCCTTCGTTGTGATTTCACCGGTAATCAATACAAAGCCGGTGCATGTAGCTGTCTCGCAGGCAACACGGCTCATCGGATCCTGTGCCATGCAGGCATCCAGAATCGCGTCTGAAACACAGTCACAGATTTTGTCGGGATGTCCTTCTGTTACGGACTCCGATGTAAAAATCATCTTTTCCATTTCGGAATGCTCCTTTCGTTTTCTCTTCTCTTTATTCATAAGAAAAATCCATCTTGCTCTCGAACAAGATGGATTCGTAATCGGTTGCAAATCCCTTATTGTTCGATCGTCCGGTTTCCCGGCTGCTCGCTCAGGTTGGCACCTTCCCGGTAGATTCGCCGCCGCTTCCGCGGAAGGGATCAGGGGTTGCCGTGGCTTCACAGGTCCTATGTACCTCCACCACTCTGAATAAGAGAACTATGTAGTTTTGAATCGTAAAGATCATACTTCCACAGTACCTGTACTGTCAATAAAGTACTGCGCCACAAATTTTGTGTTTTGTCCTGTTTTCTCCGGTAATTTACTTTCCGACGCAATAAAGCTATACTTTTCATCATGAATAATGAATATATCAATCCATCCAACATTTACAGCGATCAGCCGCAGCCGGAACCGGTAAGAAAGCTGGCGTCTACTGTCGGCGTGCTCGGTGCCATTTCGATTCTGACCTGTTTTGTCCTGCCGGTAGTAATCCCTGCGATCACCGGGGGCATGGCTATCATCCTTGCCTGTCTTTCGAGGGCAAAACATCAACGTATGCTCCCCTCGGCACGCCGCGGCGTCATGCTTGCCGTCATCGGTCTTTGCATCAACGGCGCCGTCTGCGGTTACAGCGCGGCAGCCGCTTACAGAATCTACAACAACCCCGCGGCAATGCAGCAGTTCCGCGAACAGCTCAAAGACAATTACGGCATTGATGCGGACGAGCTCTTTTACGATCCGTGGGCAGAAAGCTCCGGAGGCAAATTATGAACAGACACGCATTGTCCTGTGCCGTCAAGGCACGTGCCAGAGGCGCGCTGTCCGGTCATCTGCCTCTGGTTGTTGCTGCAAATCTTACCTTTTCGGCGGTCTTTCTGCTTCTGTACCTGGCCGGCGCGCAGATGAATGTCGGTAACGGGATTCCGGGTTTCGTCTTTTCCGTCATTTTAAGCTGGTCTTTGGATGTATTCTTCGGCCTGTTCTCCTACGGGCTGCAAGGCATCTATCTGGGGCTTGCGTACTGCCGGCCGGTGCAGCAAAAAGATCTGTTCGCGGGCTTTTCCGAAAATACCCGTCAGATCCTGCTGATGCAGATTTTTCCCGCTTCCCTGAAGCTGGCTGCAATGCTTCCCGCTTTTTGGTCAGCATTCTTTCTTCCGCTGCACACGGGGAAGGGCCGGATTATATTTGCCGTCCTGTTTGCCATGGGTATCTGCTTGCGCCTGTGGATCCGGCTCACGTACGCGCTCTCTTTCTTCCTTCTTCTGGATTTTCCCCGGGAAGGCGCAGGGGCTTCTCTGCAGCGGAGCCGCAGACTGATGAAGGGGTACAAATTAACGCTTCTGTATCTTGATCTCTCCTTTCTGCCTTATCTTGCTCCGGTGCTCTGCACGTTCGGCATCGGGCAGCTGTGGGTCAGTGCCTATATGCTGTCGGCACACGCTTCCTTTTACAGGGCGCTGCTTACGGAGAAGACGGTTTCCCGGGTTTGATCTTGTCTTGGCAGACGTATAAAACACCCCCGTTTCCGGTCCTTCGCCGGAGGCGGGGGTGTTTCTCATTAATTGGTTTATTCTTCCGATGCGAACAGCGGCGTCGAAAGATATCTGTCACCGGAATCCGGAAGAAGTGCAACAATGGTCTTGCCTTCATTCTCCTTCCTCTTTGCCAGCTGGAGCGCAGCCCAGAGCGCCGCTCCGGAGGAAATGCCTACCAGGAAGCCTTCATGTACCGCGATCTCCTTGCCTACGCGGAACGCCTCTTCATTCGGTACTCTGACAATCTCATCATAAATCTTTGTGTCGAGCGTATCCGGAATGAAGCCGGCACCAATTCCCTGAATCTTGTGCGGTCCGGGGTTCTCTCCGGAAAGAACCGCGCTGGTGTCAGGCTCAACCGCCACGATGCGGACAGCCGGATTCTTCTCCTTGAGGTATTTGCCAACGCCCGAAAGTGTTCCGCCGGTGCCGACGCCCGCTACGAAAATGTCAACCTTTCCATCGGTATCCTCATAGATTTCAGGGCCGGTTGTCTTGTAGTGTGCCGCGGGGTTAGCAGGATTTTCGAACTGACCGAGGATAATGGAACCCGGAATGGAATCACGTAGCTCCTTCGCTTTCGCGATCGCTCCCTTCATACCCTTGGCACCCTCTGTCAGAACAAGCTCCGCGCCATACGCTTTCAGAAGGTTTCTTCTCTCAACAGACATAGTGTCAGGGAGCGTCAGAATCGCCTTGTATCCCTTTGCCGCCGCTACCGAAGCTATGCCGATGCCCGTGTTGCCGGACGTAGGCTCGATAATCGTGCCGCCGGCCTTGAGTTCGCCCTTCTGCTCCGCATCCTCGATCATCGCGATCGCGATACGGTCCTTAACGGAACCTGCCGGATTGAAATACTCGAGCTTCGCGAGAATCTTTGTATTCGTCAGTCCGTTTTCTCTCTCAAAGTTTGTTACCTCCAGAAGAGGTGTCTTACCGATCAGCTGCGTCGCGCTTGTGTAAATATGGCTCATATGCCGCTCCTTTCATGTTTTGCCGTGCCTTTTGATTAAATGCCGTTCATTTCATACTATCTTTATAGGTTTAGGAGGTTTTCTTTATGTGTGTATAATACGACGCTGGATTTGTTTTGTCAACAGCAACTTTGTGGTATTATATTTCTGTATTTGGACTCAATTTCGGGAGGTCGTAAATGGAAGACAAAAAGCAGATGAAAGTAGTTGCAGCCCTTGGCCACAGCGCTCTTGGATATACCACTACAGAGCAGCGTGACGCCGTCCGCGTCACGGCGAAATCTCTGGCGGATCTTGTGGAAGCCGGCTGCCAGCTCACGATAACGCACAGCAACGGCCCTCAGGTTTCGATGATTCATAAGGCAATGACCGAGCTCCACCGGATTTACATTGATTATTCTCCGGCGCCGATGTGCGTATGTTCCGCCATGAGTCAGGGATATGCCGGTTATGACATCCAGAATTCTCTGAAGGCAGAACTGCTCTCCCGCGGACTTTCAACACCGGTATCTACGATTCTGACCCAGGTCAGCGTGGATCCGTATGATGAGGCATTTTACGCGCCTGCGAAGAAAATCGGCCGGTACATGTCGAAAGAAGACGCAGACAATGAGATTAAAAAGGGTAATTTTGTTGTAGAGGAACCCGGAAAAGGTTATCTGCGTGTCGTCGCAACGCCCAAGCCGCTTGAAATCATGGAACTCGACTCCATCCGTCTTCTTGCGGATCACGGTCAGGTCGTTATCTGCTGCGGAGGCGGCGGAATCCCTGTTATTATTCAGGATGGCGCGCTGCAGGGGGCTTCTGCCGTGATCGAGAAGGATGACATTGCAGGCAAGCTCGCGTCCGATCTCAACGCGGATGTGCTGCTGATTCTGACCAGCGTGCCTTATGTGTTTACGGATTTTGGAAAGGAATCGCAGAAGCCGATCCGGTCAATGAATATTCGGCAGGCTATGGAATACAGCGCGCAGGGACAGTTTGGTCAGACGGATATGCTTCCGAAGATCAATGCCGCGATTACGTATCTGAACAGTTGCAGAAACGGGCGCGTCATCATTACCATGGCAGATCAGGTCATGGCGGCCCTGGACGGAAAGTCCGGCACGCAGATTACAGCGTGAAGCTGATCTTCTCTGTTTGCAGTATTGAATAACGGTCCCGGCCGGCAGATGTTCTGCCGGCCGGGACCGTTTGATTGTCTCACTGTAATAATTGTTATCCGCGCCAGGCATCCGCGATCACAAGAAGGGCTCCCGCCGCAATCGCAAAATCGCCGATATTGAATACCGTGTCGCGAAAGCGCGCGGATCCTGCGTCAAAACTGATATAATCCGTCACATACTTTCTCCGGAGCCTATCATAGGTGTTGCTGAACGCTCCGCCAAGAAGCAGGGCAAGTCCCGCCTTTAAGAGCCTGCTGCCGGCACGCCCGAGCGTTGCCAGAAACAGGATTGCGCAGACGGCCGTTAGTGCAAACGACAGTACAAGTACTATTTCCGGTTTCTTTTCCAGCGCGTTCATGAAAGCGCCGCTGTTGCTGCTGTTACGGATAATCAGCTTCCCGTGTCGGCGGCTTTCGCCCGGCCGCAGCTTCTGCCGGGTCCTCCGCTTCAATGCCGTGTCCAAGCCGAAAACGCCCGCAGTCATAGCCGGATAGATCAGATTCTTCAGCAAAGTGTGCCTCCTGCTGCCTGCTGCGGCGCAGTGCTCTCCTTCGTCTGCTGTCCCTTGGATTTGTCCTCGATCTGCGGCTGAGGTTTATACTCCAGCTGCCGGATTTCAACTCTCGGTCCGCCCTTCCCGTTGATATAGTCTTCGGTAATCACTACTCTTCCGATATTGCGATCTTTGGGAATTTCATACATGATATCAAGCATGTATTTCTCGATGATCGAGCGCAGTGCTCTCGCACCGGTCTCTTTCTTCATCGCCTGCTGCGCGATCGCACGCAGCGCTCCGTCCTCAAACGAAAGCTCTACATCGTCCAGCCGCAGAAGCTTCTGGTACTGCTTGATGATCGCGTTCTTCGGCTCGCGCAGAATCCGGACATACATATCCTCATCGAGGCTGCTGAGCGTGCAGACAATCGGGAGTCGGCCGATGAACTCCGGAATCATACCGAACGCGCGCAGGTCGTCGTTATTGACCTTGGACAGAATATCCTTGTCCTTGTCATACGCGTCTTTAAGTTCCGCGGAAAATCCCATCGAGGTCTGTCTGGTCAGACGCTGCTTGATGATGCCTTCCAGGGCCGGAAACGCGCCGCCGCAAATGAACAGAATATTCTTCGTATCAACGGTTGTCATCGGCACCATTGCGTTCTTGGAATTCGCGCCGACCGGCACCTCGACCTCGGAACCTTCCAGAAGCTTTAACAGCCCCTGCTGCACTGCCTCACCGGATACATCTCTGGAGTTCAGATTCTGTTTCTTCGCGAGCTTGTCGATCTCATCAATGAAAACAATGCCCTTTTCGGCCTTGTCCACATCATTGTCCGCTTCCGCGAGAAGTTTGCTGATACAGCTCTCCACGTCATCGCCGATATAGCCTGCCTCGGTCAAATTGGTCGCGTCCGTAATTGCAAGCGGAACATCCAGAAGACGCGCGAGCGTCTTGACGAGATATGTCTTCCCGGAACCGGTTGGCCCGATCAGCAGAATATTCGACTTCTCAATATCGATGTCATCCATCGTGCCGGTCTTCACCCGTTTATAGTGATTGTATGCTGCGACCGATATGACCTTCTTGGCCTCTTCCTGTCCGATCACATACTTATCCAGCTCTGCCTTCAGCAGGTGCGGCGCCGGAATATTGTCGTAGGTGAAAACAGGCTTCGGCCCGGTTTTCTTTTTCTTCTTCACCTTCTGCTGTCTCTGGCCCCCGCCGCCGAAAATGTCGCCCAGATTCAGGAAACTGACCGTCGGCCCTCTGTCCGGATTCTTCTTGTCATCGTCCTTTGTCGAATCATCGCCGTAGAATTTCCGTTCATCCCCGCCGTCTTTCTTTTCTTCATCCGAAGGGGGCGTCTGCTCTTTATCCTGTGCCGGCATTTCCGGGATCTTTCCGTTCATCAGATCCTTCATTAAATCCGAATAATTAATGCTGCCGACCGCGTTCATCATCGACTGCAGGCAGTCCGGGCAGATGTGTCCGCCGTTCGGCAGGTCAAGCTGTCTTCCTGTATCGTGCTCGGATCTGTGGCAGATCGAACAGTATTTTATTTCATCAGAATTTCCATTGTTGTCGTTCATATACGAACCTCTGTAATTTTCATTGTCTGAAGACCATTATATTCCATGCATTATAGAACAGACAACCAAAATTCCCGTAAAAGGTTATAAACATTCCGTAAAGTAAACCTCCCCCGATCTGTCCCTGAGGAGCAGATCAGGAGAGGCTTCCTTCATTCTATGTATTTAACTTCGCACCGCGGACTCCTGCGCCCTGCAGAAAACTGCTGCTTACTCCGTAATGGATTCCATCCAGTGCTCATCAGGCTCATAGCCGAGAATCTTCACAACGGTCGCCGCTACATTGGCAAGTCCGAAGTCGCCGTCCTTGATCTTGATTCCCTCGGGTCCGTTGTATACCGCGAACGGTACTCTCGCGAGCGAATGCGATGTCTTGGGCTTTCTTGTGCCATCCGGATTCGTCCCCTTGTCATACATCTCATCAGAGTTGCCATGATCCGCCATGACAAGCAGGGTGTAATCATACTTCCTGCATGCGTCCATAACTCTCTTGAGGTTCAGATCTACAGATTCAACGCCGATCAGCGTCGCTTCATAGTTTCCTGTGTGGCCGACCATGTCGCCGTTCGGATAGTTGCAGCGGATGAACTGGTATTTGCCGGACGCAATCGCGTCTACGATCTTTTCGGTTACTTCTGTCGCCTTCATCCAGGGCTTCTGGTCAAACGGAATAATGTCCGAAGGAACCTCTTCCCAGTCTTCGAGCTCTTCCGAGAACTTTTCGGAGCGGTTGCCGTTCCAGAAATATGTCATATGACCGAATTTCTGCGTTTCGGAGCAGGCATAGGACTTCACTCCCTTGTTCACAAGGAACTCGGAAAGCGTATGCTCGATATGCGGCGGCTCTACAAGGAAGTTTGCGGGAAGCTTGAGATCTCCGTCGTACTGCAGCATGCCGCAGTAGAATACCTTCGGCTTCTTCACAAGATCGAACGCGTCAAAATGATCCATATAGTCAAAACATTTCGAAAGCTCAACCGCGCGGTCGCCGCGGAAGTTGAACAGGATGACACTGTCGCCGTCGTCAATGGTGCCGGCCGGATTGCCATCCTGATCCGCTACAACAAAACCCGGAAGATACTGATCGGTATAGCCGCCTTCCTTGCGATAGGTCTCGATTGCTTCCTTCGCAGATGCGAACTTTCTCGCGTCGCCAAGGACATGCGCGTGCCAGCCTCTCTCCACCATCGACCAGTCAGCTTCATAACGGTCCATCGTAATCGTCATACGGCCGCCGCCCGACGCGATACAGCCATGGAAAGTGTCATCATTGAGTTTCGCAAAAACATCTTCAAGCTGATCCACATACTGCAGAGCGGAAGTTTCCGGAACGTCGCGGCCATCCAGCAGGATGTGTGCACGCACTTCATGGACGCATTCCTTCTTCGCTTCGCCGATCATCGCAATCAGATGCGCGATATTGGAATGTACGTTGCCGTCGGAGAGCAGACCTATGAAATGCAGCTTTCCGTTATGCTCTTTTACATAGGAAACCGATTTCTTCCATGCGTCCGAATTAAAAATCTTTCCCGACGCGATCGATTCATTTACCAGCTTCGCGCCCTGAGAATAAATCTGTCCGCAGCCGAGAGCGTTATGCCCGACCTCGGAGTTTCCCATATCACTGTCCGAAGGCAGACCGACCGCTGTTCCGGATGCCTTGATCGTGGTATGCGGCCAGCTGGTCATCAGCTCGTCGATCTGGGGCTTGTATGCGTGCAGAACCGCGTTGCCGTTATCTTTGTCAGTCCAGCCGACGCCGTCCATAACTACCAGTACTACCGGTTTGCTCATATTTTTCCTCCTTGAAATCTCGTTAAATACCTTGAAACCGCTAATTATTATAAAATCCGACCGCGGACTTGTCCATATCGAACAGCCGATTCCCCGGAAAGCTTAAAAAAAGCATTCCGCGCTCTGCCGGTCTGCGGCTTCGCGCGGAATACCCTGAAAATCTGATCTGATTACTTCAGTCCGTCCAGTTTCCCGGATAACTGTCCTGTTATATAGCGGAGGCACCCGTCCTCGAACGGATTCCGGAGCCCCGCCTTTTCCATAAGTCCGAAGAAGAAGTCGGACGCGGACAGACGGCACAGTAAAAGATAACTGTTCCATGCTTCCTTATAATCTCTGTCCATCCATACCTTGTACTGCAGCGAGTTTGTCTGCGCAATGCAGTAGTCGATATAGTACAGCGGATTATCGTAAATATGATGCTGCTTCTGCCAGAAACCGCCTTCTTCATAATAGCGGTTTCCTGTATAATCCAGATGCGGCTTATACTGACGCTCCAGATCGCGCCATGCTTCATTTCTGGCCTTCGGCGAAAGCCCCGGGTTCGAATACGCGATATCCTGGAACTCATCCACCATGGTTCCGTACGGAATGAACGTAATCGAATCTTCGAAATGCATATCCACGTAATCCTTCGCCCTCTCGCCAAAGAGCAGATTCATCCATGGCTCCGTGAAGAATTCCATCGACATGGAATGCGTCTCGGCTGTCTCCATCGTGATATCCGCATGTTCGCGGATCGGATCCTCACGGACAATATATCCCTGGAACGCGTGTCCGCACTCATGGGTAATAACATCGGCATCGCCGCTGGTTCCGTTAAAGTTTGCGAAGATAAACGGCGCCTTGTAATCCGGGATATAGGTCATGTAACCGCCGGTCGTCTTTGTTTTGCGCCCGATAACATCAAAAAGCTCGTTATCGCACATGAAATTCATGAACTCCGCGGTCTCGGGAGAAAGCTCGTTATACATCTTTCTTCCGGCTTCCAGAATCTGCTCCGGAGTGCCGATGGGCGCCGGATTTCCCTGCGGGAAGTACACGCCCTCGTCATAGTACATCAGATGGTCAATTCCCAGACGCTGTCTTCTTCTCTCGTGGAGCTTTTCCGCGAACGGAACAAAATCCTCCTTCACCTGCTTCCTGAACTGCGCGATATCGCTTCTGTCATAGCAGTTGCGCATCATTCTCGCGTAGCCGAGCGGCAGATAGTTCTCGTACCCCATGGCCTCGCCCTGATGCGTGCGGTTCTTCACGAGCCGGTCATACAGATCGTCCAGCTCTTCCTGATTTTTCGTAAAGAACGCCGTAAAGGCCTCGTACGCTTCCCTGCGGACCGCGCGGTCACTGCTGTGCAGATACGGTCCCATCAGTGAAAGATTCAGCGTCTCGCCTCTCCAGGGAATCTGAGCTTTCGCGAGAAGATCGTTATACTGCGTTGTAAGCGCGTTCTCTTCCTGCATCAGAGGCAGAATCTTCGGATCCACCGCTTTCATCGAAAGCTCGATATTGCGGAAAGCGACCTTCCCGATTTTTTCTTCCAGATACGGCCGGAACCGTGAAGCATACAGCTTTTTCTGATAAGAAACGACCAGATTCTGAAAAACAGGACCGTTCTTGTCATAAAACTTCTTCTCTTCGGAATAATACGGGTCCGTCGTGTCGATATCATGGCGGATCATCGAAAGCTCCATCGACGTCTGCACATGTCCTGTGATTTCATAGAACTTTTTGTGGATCTCGAACTGCTCTTCGCCGGACTTTGCTGCGTCCAGTCCTCTTTCGAGCTCCGCGAAATCCCTTTTCAGCTGGTCAAAATCAACCCGCTGGTACTGCATCTGAGAAAACTTCATGAATATTACTGCTCCTTTATAGATTTGCTGCGGCCGTATCCTCCTCCAGATCCCTGATAATCTGCTGCGCGACTTCTTTCTTTGTAAGCGATGTGTCCATCGCTTCCTTTTCCAGGTAATGATGCGCTTCTTCCTCGGTGAAGCCCTTTTTCTCGATCAGAAGACACTTCGCCCTTGTGACGATACCAAGCTCGTCCAGCCTTCTTTTCAGCTTTCTGTTCTCGGCGGCAAGTTCCGAAAGCTTGCCGTGCATCGTCGTAAGAAGCCGCACGCTTTCGTAGAGTCCGCGCGAGGTGATCGGCCTTGTAACTACAAATATACCACTGCCGTTTACCTTATGCGAGACCTGCTCATAAACATCCCCTTTGATGATTTCCATCGCGGAGACCGGTTTCTGCGCGACAATGTCCAGTAAAGACTCGGTCCCGAATTCATCTTTCAGCGGTGTGTTGACGATAATGATATCGATGTTTTCCCTGGCTGTAAGCTGCTTGGCCGCCGCCATGGATTCCGCGTACAAAACAGGAGAAAAGCCGCTGCGCACCGCTCCTTTTATGACATCAAACGAATTCCTTCCGGCCGTTACGATCAGTATGCTGTTAGACGTTCTGCTGCCAGTCATAAACTCCTCATATCTTTGTTCGAAATCCGAATACCGTCTTCTGCCTTTCAGCGGATTCTGGAAACGTCGCAGTACGCGTCCAGAAGCTCTTTAGAGACATGCTGCGCCACGAACTCGCTGCCCCGCGCAAGCTGCATTGCCTCTTCAATCTTGGACGGCAGTTTGTCCAGCTTTCCGGTAAGATCCGGATCTGCCGTATAGAGATTAACATTCATCGGAAGGTCCGGACGCAGATTCTGCGAGATACCTTCAAGCCCTGCGTAGATCAGAAGCGTGTAGGCTAGATACGGGTTTGCCATCGGGTCAGGAGAACGCAGCTCCATTCTCTTTCTTCCGGAAAGGTCGGCAGGAATACGGATCAGCTGGGATCGGTTCTGCCCGGACCAGCTGATGTAATACGGTGCCTCCATCTGACCGAAGCGTTCATACGACTGCGGCAGAGGATTCAGGAACAGTGTGATGTCTTTGATATATTTGAGGATGCCGGCCATAAACGCGGAAGAATAATCCCTGCCGTCCTTCGAAGACACCGACATGTTCAGATGCATGCCGTTGCCCGGTTGGGAACGAATCGGCTTCGGCGAAAAATCCGCCCACATTCCGTTTGCGTCCGCAAGATTTCTGACAGCCCACTTGAATGTTACCGTGTTGTCCGCCGCCGAGAGCGGATCGCTGTAGCGGAAATCCACTTCATTCTGGCCGGCGCCCTGCTCATGGTGCGACGCCTCCGGCGTAATGCCCATCTCAATCAGGTTAAAACAAATGTCACGGCGCAGATTCTCCCCGCGGTCCGCAGGGCCTACTGCCATGTAGTCCGCGTGATCAATCGGCTCATTGGTTCTTTCGCCGTGTTCATCCTGCCGGAAAACGTAGAATTCCACTTCCGGTCCGAAGTTGATCGAAATTCCCCGCTCCTTTGCGTCAGCTGTGGCTTTCTTCAGCATTCTGCGGGTATCCTTGAGGAACGGCGTTCCGTCCGGATAGAAGATATCGCAGAACATGCGGCAGACGCCGCCGTCAACCGGCCTCCACGGAACGATGGATAATGTTTCCGGATCCGGCTTTAAGAACAGGTCGCTTCTGACCTCTTCGCCGAACCCCGCGATCGCGGACGCGTCAAAAGAAATGCCGTCCCGGAACGCGCGCTGGAGTTCTCCCGGCATAATCGCAATGTTTTTCTGGTTCCCGAATACATCAAAGAAAGCGAGCCTTATGAACCGGATGTTCTCTTCTTCGACAAATTTCAGCACGTCTTCATAGTTCTGCATCTGCAAGTCCCTCTTTATGATACTTCGCCGCTGCCACCAGCCCCGCGAATAGTGGATGCGCGTGGTTCGGCCTTGACTTGAATTCCGGGTGCGCCTGCGTTCCGATATAGAACGGATGGTCCTTAAGCTCTACCATCTCCACGATCCTTCCATCCGGAGAAATACCGGAAAGACGCATGCCGGCTTCCTGCATCGCGTCACGGTAATCATTGTTGAATTCCCATCTGTGTCTGTGCCGCTCGGAAATCGTTTCCTGTCCGTAAAGCCGGAACGCAATAGAATCCTTCTCAAGTGTGCAGGGATATGCACCAAGCCGCATCGTTCCGCCAAGATTTTCCACATCCTTCTGCTCCGGCATCAGATCAATGACCGGATGAATCGTATCCGGTGCGAATTCGGAACTGTTCGCATCGTGCATGGCAAGTACATTCCGCGCAAACGCGACGACCGCCATCTGCATGCCAAGGCAGATTCCAAGATACGGGATCTTATGAACTCTTGCGTAATCTGCCGCCAGAATCATGCCTTCGGTTCCTCTCTGGCCGAAGCCGCCCGGAATGATCATGCCGTCAATTCCCTCCAGAAGAGCATCGCAGCCTTGCCGTTCCACTTCCTCGGAGTCCACCCAGCGGATCCGCACATTCCTTCTGTTCGCGATACCGCCATGGTGAAGGGCTTCAACAACGGAAAGGTAGGCGTCATGCAGCTGCGTGTACTTGCCGACGAGCGCGATTTCCACCTCTCCCTGCGGGCTTCTTAATCTGTCCACCATCTCCTGCCATTCGCCCAGATCCGGCTCCTTGCACGGCAGGTTCAGACACTCACATACTGCCTGTGCCAGATGTTCCTTCTCCATCATAAGCGGGACTTCGTAGATCGACTCCGCATTCAGGTTCTGGAGAACATGGGAGCTCGGCACATTGCAAAACAGCGCAATCTTGTCCTTGAGCTGCTGCGGTATTTCAAACTCGGAGCGGCAGACGATAACATCCGCGCGGATTCCCATCTGCTGCAGTTCCTTAACGCTCTGCTGGGTGGGTTTTGTTTTGAGCTCACGGGAGCCGTACAGATACGGAACCAGCGTTACGTGGATCATGCAGGAATTGCCGGGTCCGACCTCGATCTGGAACTGCCGGATCGCTTCAAAGAACGCCTGGGACTCAATGTCTCCGACCGTACCGCCGACTTCGATGATTGCTACAGTATTCCCTTCCTCCGGATTTTCCGGGCGGTAAAATCTGGACTTGATTTCATTCGTGATATGCGGGATGACCTGCACCGTGCCTCCGCCGTAATCACCATGTCTTTCCTTATTAATGACAGACCAGTAAACCTTGCCCGAGGTCACATTGGAATTATGATTTAAGCTTTCATCGATAAACCGTTCGTAATGGCCCAGATCCAGATCTGTCTCCGTTCCGTCGTCCGTGACAAAAACCTCGCCATGCTGGATCGGATTCATCGTGCCCGGGTCCACGTTCAGATACGGGTCAAACTTCTGCATCGTCACCTTGTAACCGCGCGCCTTCAGAAGACGCCCAAGCGATGCTGCGGTGATTCCCTTGCCCAGTCCTGATACTACGCCGCCTGTTACAAAAACATATTTAACCATTCCCCTTCTCCTTCCCGTTCGTCCTGCAATTTAAAAAGGTGACAATGGCAAGGGAGCGTTTACACGCTCCCTTTTCATGACGCCATTGTCACCTGATTTTATCTGTCATCCTTCGCACCGGTTTTGTATACAAAAATACAAACAGCAAAAATACGAGGATAAGGATACTACAACCTTCCACTTCTGTAAAGACACAGTTCATCAAAGGTTCGCGCGGGCAGTCTCTTTCACCAGTCACGCAAACCGGGTCAGAGATGGTTCACAATAACCTCTCCGTCCTTGACAACCGCCGCGAGCGAGAGAGCGCTGTCTTTGCGAAGCAGTACCACATCCGCCTTCTTACCGGCTTCGATCGAGCCGTACCGGTCGTCAATTCCGATTGCTCTCGCGGGATTGATGCTGGCGCAGCGGACCGCCGTCTCCAGCGGAATCTTCATTTCCAGAACAGCCGTGCGCATGCAGTCCGCGAGGTTGGAAACTGAGCCGGCAAGATTTCCTTCCTTTTTCAGCGTACAGTGTCTGCCCTGCTTCACGACCGTCTGACCGCCGAGCAGATAGTCGCCGTCCGGCATCCCCGTGCAGCGGAGACTGTCGCTGATCAGGACCATCCGCTCCTCTCCGTTCATCCGAAAGGCTGCCCGGACAGCCGCGGGATGCACATGAATCCCGTCGGTGATAATTTCCGCGAAAACAGAAGGGCTGTCCGAAACCGCGCCGACAACCCCGGGTTCTCTGTGATTTAAACCGCTCATCGCGTTGTAAAGATGCACCGCGTGGGAAGCGCCGGCGGAGAAAGCCTGCATCGCCGTGTCGTAATCGGCATTGGTATGCGCAAGGGAAACCCGCATCTTCTTCCGGACACTCCGGATAAAAGCTGCATAGCCGGGGTTTTCTTCAGGCGCGAGTCCGATGATTTTCAAAAGTCCGCCCGAAGCCTGATAAAACCGCTCGGCCGTCTGAACATCACACTGTCTTATATACTTCTCGTTCTGCGCGCCTTTCTTAGCGCGGCTGATAAACGGGCCCTCCATGTTGAAGCCGACAAGATCGGCGCCCGGATGCGGGGAGGCAGCAAAAGCAGCACCAAGAGACAGCACATGCTCCAGCGCCGGGACCGGCAGGGTCAGTGTTGCCGGACAGATAGCCGTAACGCCGGCAGATGCCTCATAAACCGCGATCTTTTCAAAAACAGCCGGGTCCTCATCGCAGACATCGGCATTTAACGCGCCATGGAAATGAATATCAATCAGTCCCGGGATGGCGTAACAGTCGTCTGCGCGAAGAACTGTTTCTTCCTCTTTCTCAAAAGCGCCGCCATTGTCCGGCTTTACGATTTCGTCCGGAGACGCAAATACTCCATCACTGATCCTGATATCTTCATCATGAAATTGCAGGTCCGCTCCGAATACAGAAGCTCCACAGATTTTCACAAGCCACCTCCTGCGGCCAGCCGCCCGCCTGTTTCTTTGTAAATACAATTATCCGTGTATCTGCCGGAAATGATAATACGCGCCGAGCATTCCGGCTTCATTTCCGTATTTTGCCATTTTCAAGGTTGTATGCCGCGCAATCACCGGTTTCAGATTCCTGTCGATTGCGGCGCGGATTCTGGGATAAAGATACGCTTCTCTTGCCATGATGCCGCCGCCGAGAACGACCAGCTCCGGATTCAGAACATAACAGATGTTCGCAATGCCGACACCGAGAACGCTGCACATTTCATCAATGGCTTCCCGGCAGATTTCATCACCTTCATCCGCTTCCCTGAAAACCCGGATCCCGTCCCAGTGTTCCGGCGTATCGCCTTTCAACCCCGCTACCTTCTGACACATGTATCCGGTCGAGCCCAGCCTCTGAAAATCCGAGTCACCCATATGCATATATCCGACTTCGCACGCGCTGCCGGTCGCGCCGTGCAGCACCTTGCCGTCAATGACCGCGCAGCCTCCGATGCCGGTTCCGACCGTCAGACAGAGCATACTGCTGCTGCCTGCTCCCGCCCCGGAGGTATACTCCGCAAGACCTGCGCAGTTGACATCATTTTCCATCTCGAATGGAATCCCGAACGCTTTTTCGAACACCGGCTTGAACTTCGTGCCAGTATAATCCGGCACTGTCTCCCCGGAATAGAAAATCTCGCCATTTGTAACATCGACCATGCCCGTTGACGAGACACAGATGCCGGCGAACGGCGGGTCTGTTTGGGCGGAAGAAGGCGAATACCCGGCGTCCGCAAGATAGTTTGATACGATCTCCATTGCCTTCCCGCGGATATGTCCGCCGCCGAGCTCCGCGCCGGTCGGCGTACTCTTTCGTTCCAGAACTTTTCCGTCACCGCCAATCAGCCCGTACTTGATGGCAGTTCCGCCGATGTCAATCGCTATATAATTTTTCAAAGACTCTTCGTCCTCCGCTGCCTGACTCCATTTCATTAAAGAAATTCTTCTCGTGCCTTCCGGATCATTTCCGCAGCTTCTGCCGCCACTTTACGGTCCGCTTCGCCGCGGATCGGTTCCAGCGGATCTCTGACGCCGCCGATGTCCAGATCCTCATTGATCCGCAGAATTTCCTTGATAATCGCGTACATGTTCGCGTGCGCCGAGCACATCTTGTAAATGACAGCGTCCGCCGCGTACTGCACGCGCTTCGCCTCTTCGATCTCTCCCTTTGCAAGAAGCCCGTTCATTTTTAAAAACAGCTCCGGCATAACGCCATACGTACCGCCGATGCCTGCGTCCGCGCCGATAATTCTTCCGGAAATGAACTGTTCGTCCGGTCCGTTAAAGATGATGTAATCCTCTCCGGCCTGCTGCTTGAACATCTGAATATCCTGTACCGGCATGGAGGAGTTCTTAACACCGATGACCTTCGGATTCCTGCGCATCTGTGCAAACAGCTCATTTGTCAGCGCGACACCCGCGAGCTGCGGAATGTTGTAGATGACAAAATCCGTATCTGGCGCGGCGCTGCTGATGTCATTCCAGTATCTGGCAATCGAATATGCCGGCAGATGAAAGTAGATCGGAGGGATCGAAGCGATCGCATCCACGCCGCACTTCTGCGCGTGCGCCGCAAGCTCCATACTGTCTTCGGTATTGTTGCAGGCGACATGGCAGATGACCGTCAGCCGGTGCTCCGGGTGCGCGTTCACAACTTCCATTACGTTTTCGATAATGATCTTGCGCTCGTCCTTGCGCAGATAAATGCATTCTCCGGAAGATCCGTTAACGTAAATTCCTTTCACGCCCTTATGGATGAAGTACTCTGTCAGCTTCCGCACAGCAGCCGGGGACACAGCTCCCTTGTCATCGTAGCAAGCGTAAAATGCGGGAAGAATTCCCTTGTATTTGTCCAGATTTCTCATTTTGTTATTCATCTCCCAGTTAGTGTATTCATAGTGTATTTTTCAAAAACAACAACATTCTTTAAATGCAGCTGTTCCCTAGACCATGAATCATATCCCTCATAAAATAGGCCAATATTTCCGTCTGACAATTGGCTGAGACAGGAATACGAAAATCCACCATTTCCATTTACTCGGTAAGAATATTTCCAGTCAACATTGTATCTGTTGAGACCAGTAGCTCCCGTGTCCGTTATCAAGCCTACATTGATTACGCCAGTGTTCCGTCCGCTTGTGGAGTTTGGCGTAGACATGATAATTGCATCATGTCCATCAATCTGACCTGAATACCGAATAACCGAAAGCTGTGTTCCATATCCCGTGGACAGAACATTAGTAAGGGCAGTACCGGTCGACCATGTAATTCCACCGTCAATACTGTTTCTCTCAATTATATGTCCGGTATTCGTCCGAATAAAAGCTTTCAGACTTCCATCCGCCATTTCAACAATCTGCGCTTCAGCAGTTGAGCCATTGCTGAAGTTATCTGCAGCAGCGTAGTTCCATGTTGCCCCATGGTTATCACTGTATACAATTCCAAATCCAGACAGGGTGACAGAATATACTGGCACCACTAGCCTTCCTGCGTAATCACCATTTTGAATTTGAATGCCAACGCCAGGGCCAGTAACAAGAATCTTCTCAGCGCTTGATTTCAGTTCATTCAATAAATGTAAACCTGACCAAGTTTGTCCACCATTATCACTGTATTTCATTCCGAGATATGTAGTGGGAAATACCTTAAACACAGCATCTTTATAAAAAACATTCATGGCAACATCTTGATTTGTGTTTATCTCATTTAGTGTACTGCCATTGATGTTGACTTTATACTGCTTTACTGTTAGCGGAACGCCATTTTTCAGTATTTCATATTCATCATTCAATTTGTAATCCGTGGGCGAATTGGTTTTGTCATCATAGATAACCCCATCTGCCCGGACCGAATAATTATATGTATCAGAAGCATCTGTATGCCACCGGAGCTTCAAGTATTTATTCCCATCAATTTCCTTATATCCATTTCCGATCGAAGCATTTGATGAACCAATTCCTGCGGGCATGACATCTGCAAACAAGAATAAACGCCCTGTGGATGCATCCTGTATTAATAACGGATCAATAAAAGATGCACTTCCTGTAATTTGCAGATTTCGTTCCGGCATTGTTGTAGGCCAATCAACTCTCTGATCTTCATAGTCAGTAAAATGCAACGGAAGAATTGGCGTTGACCATGTTATTCCATTATCATTACTGCTCGAGAAAGCCGTGTCAATATTGCTCTTGGAATCGTGTGTTCCTCCATATCTAGCATCAGCTGCAGCTACTATTGTTCCATTAGATAACTTAAGAAGCGATGGTATCCTGAAATAATTAGAATTAGTAGCATCTTGATCGCTAAATATCAATGTGCCGTAAGAATTAAATCCGGTTGTTTGTATAAGCTGTTCATCACTCAGTACATCACTGGTAATTGTGAAACTTTCAATATCTCCTCCAAAAGTGTACTTTGGTGTTCCTCCGCGCACTGTTGCACCAAGACTAATTGTGTCTGCACCCGTAATATCTGGGATAAACTTATAATTGTTTGTACGATACTCCTTTACAAGTTGCCCATTGGCAAATAACTTATACGATCCATCTGATTTATTCGCCACAAAGGCAACTGTATTTTCCGCATTGCTGCCTTGATATGTACTCCGAACAGAAGATGCTCTGGATGCAGCATACTTAAAATCCGAATCCGTATTTCTCAACTCAAATCCCAAACTCCCGCTTGGTGTAATATAAATATGGAAATGGCGATTTTCATTTCCTGTAGTACTATTTGATACACTAAAGAGAGATTGGATAGAGGCTGTAGAATCTGAGGTATATCTTACAATTATTGTCCCCTCAGACATTGATCGAATACTTTCTGCCTCTTGAATAGAGGAAAGATCGTAAGTTGTTCCTTGCTGAATTGAAAGGTTTTCCTTCGTAAAATTCACGCTATTAGAAGGTGTTATGTTTTCTTGCGCTGACGTTGCCGTTATAATGTCAGCATCACTCATGCAGGAACCATAAATAGTAAAGTCAGAAATAGTTCCGCTAAATGGATATTTTACTTTACCACCTCTAATTGTTCCTCCCAGAGAAACCTTATCAAGTCCATCAATATCTTTCAAAAATTTAAATTCATTTTTGTTCAAAGTAGATACAAGCGAACCGTTTGCAAATAATTTGTAAGTTCCAGTAATACTGTCTGCAGAAAAGGCAATAATATTTTCATCTTCCGAATTTAAAACTGACGGAGCTGACATAGTATATTTAAAATCACTGTCAGTATTTCTAAGCTCCATACCCAATGTTCCAGACGGTGTTACATATATATGAAAATGACGATTCTCATTTCCGAGTGTACTGTTAGATACGCTAAACAATGACTGATATGTCGCACTACTCGTAGATTTATACCTAATAATGATTGTACTATTACTCAATCCATAAATAGTATTTGAAGACTCCTGATTTGTTGTTAAGTCATAAACCTCACCTGTTGCTATTTCTACTCCGGATACATGAATTAATGCACCTGATGTAGCTGCATTTGCACAAAACGAAGACGTAGACAAAATGATCGAAAATATTGCGACCACTGCAGTGATTATTCTTGCGCATTTCAATAATAGTTTATGCATTCACGGCCTCCCATATGATACATGCTGCTTAATAACTATATCTGAGTCCAGTACTGGACATCAGATATAGTTATATGTGTATTATTTAACCTCAGAAATATCCACTTTTCTATTTTCTCTCAAAGAAAGAGTAGCCGCGTCAGCTGTTGCAATAGCATCTCGGGCAGCTTTCCCCGTCATTAACGGTCTGAATTCATCTGTAACAGGTTCACCATGCAATACACCATTAAAAAATTTCATTTCATTTTTCATGATGCCATGAAGCCACATAGGAGGTTTCTTTCCGGGATGGCCATACTGAATTGCTCCATCCATTTCCGTACTGTGATATATACGGGTTCTGTCATCGTCTTCTTCCTTCGACTCATGCACAAGGAAGTGTTCCTCTTTTCCATCATCTGTTTTCAAAGTCATGCCAACGTTGCACATATCTATCCGAATAGCGCCTTTAGTCCCTTGAATGAGCACATAATGTTCCGGCCAATGAAATGCTGAGCCATATTCGCAGATAGCGTATGTACCATTGCCGAACTCAAGATTCAGGAAAAGCATATCGTCTTCATCACCAAACTGGGGGCCATTATGCGCGACATTTCCACCAGTCATCGTAACTCTGGTTGCAGGTCCCATAATAAACTGTACACAGTCAAGTTCATGAATATGATGATATAAATGTCCTCCTGATTTCTCTCTGATTTTCTTCCAGCTGATGGAAGGCTGTGGCTCTTCCCATCCATTTCTCGCAGAGTGTGTATATAGAACCCTACCGATCTTTCCTTCATTTATAAGTTTTTTCGCGACTCTAACGCCATGAAAGAAATTCATGACATGTCCAGCCATAAATATGACTCCATTTTCCTGTGCAGCATTTACCATGTCATCGCAATCTTTATAGCAAAGCGCAATAGGTTTTTCGCAGAAAATATTCTTTTTATGTTTTGCTGCGCAAATTACCGGTTCTTTATGCAGATAGTTTGGTGTGGCGACAATAACAGCATCGACATCAGCTCGAGAACAAATTGTATCAAGATCAGTTTCATAATCACAGCCATATTCCTCTGCAATTGTGCGGCCATTTTCAGGATCTAATACAGCTACTACTCGGGCGCCCTCCTGCTGATTAATAATTCTTCCCAATTCTGCGCCAAAATAACCCGTACCAATAATTGCATACCCAATTGTTTTCATTTGCTTTCCTCCAAAGCTTTTGTATTATTTCACGGCACCGCTGGCAAGTCCGCCTGCAATGCGTTTTTGTATCAGCATAAAGAAAATGACCGAAGGTAAAACTACCAATGCAGATGCAGCCATCATTGTTCCCCAGTCAAGAACTTCCTGTCCTTCAAGTGTCTTTAACGCTACAGAAACTGTCATCTTGTCTCTGCTGCTCATTAAAATTAAAGAGTATAAAAATTCATTCCATGCATTGATAAATGTATAAATTGCAACAGCAATTATTCCCGGTGAAACGATTGGAAGTACTACTTTTATGAATACCTGCCATTTGTTTGCGCCATCTATCATGGCCGCTTCCTCAATTCCAATAGGAACAGTCTTAAAAAAGCCAATTAACAGATATACTGCATATGGAACTGAGAATGATAAATACACGATGATTAATCCGATTCGAGAATTCGTTAGTCCTGTTTTCCCCATCATTACCGAAAAAGGGACTGCCAGTAAAATCGTGGGAAACATATACGTTGTAATCAGGACTCTTGTCATAACCTTCCCAAAATGAGGGAAAAACCTTACTATTGCATATGCAGCCATTGCAGAAATCAATACAGCTATTACCGTTGTCGATAATGCAATAGAGATACTGTTTGCAATATTGACCGTAAATTTCATCTGCCCAAGAACAGTTTTATAATAATCAAGGGTCCAATGCTTTGGAAAAATCTCCGTGGGGTACTTGGTAATTTCTCCCTTGCTCTTTACAGATGATAATAAAATCCACAGAAGAGGAAATGCAGCACATATCGATAATATAGTCAAATATACATAGCAAATGGTTTGCCCCAGAATGCGCTGCTTCTTATGCGATCTTGATTTATTGCTCATATTCATTGTTCACCTTCCTTATCCCACTTATCGAGCAATCTGAAATAGAACATACAAATAATTAGCAAAAATAGTAAAAGAAGCATGCTTACAGCGGATGATCTTCCCAGCTGCTTAACTCCCCAGCCTTGATTGTACGCATAAATTGGCACTGTTTCCGTCAGTTTAGCCGGTCCGCCTCCAGTAATCAGATAAATAATATCAAAATTATTAAATACCCAAATCGTACGTAATACGACAAGAAGTCCTACCACCATTCTTATGTGTGGTACAGTTATAGCTACAAAAGACTGCCAATTACTTGCTCCGTCAATTTTTGCTGCCTCATATTGATCTTGTGGAACTGTTTGCAGGGCGCTTAATACATTAACCATAATTAATGGAGCGCCAAACCAAATATTAATAAAAACCAATGTGGGAAATACTAAATTGTTCGAAGAAAAAAATTGCGGCAACGTCTTGCAAATTCCAAGCTTAAGTAACAAATTCGGTATAAATCCCGAAACACCATTTAAAAGCCATTTCCATATCAATGCGATAATAATTGATGGAAAAGCCCAAGGTATGATCAAAAGTGTGCGAAATACTGACTGTCCAAATTTAACTTTATTTAATGCCAATGCTGCTGTGAAGCCAACTATAATCTGTCCAAGGAGTGAAAAAAATACCCATTTAATGGAATGAAAAAAAGCATTGTAAAAGTCTTTATCTGATAGTACACGAATGTAATTATCAACTCCAACAAAATGCCAATTTGGTTTGATAAGATTCTTGTTTGTAAAACTGTAAAGGGCTGTCGTCACAACAGGATAAAGCAGCAGCATGCCAACGACTAATATCGCAGGAAGCACAAACAGCCACCCTATAGTATCAATCTTTTTTCTTTTCATCGATTGTCTCCTTCGAAATATGAAGCTGTGATAAACGATTACTCGTTTTTCACAGCTCCGCGTTTTCATGACGACAATTCGTCAATACAAGCTATTCAAGCGTTGAAAACAGATCATCCAATTTATCCTGCGCTTCCTTGGCCGCTGTCTCAGTATCCGCTCCATTAAGAATAATATTCTGGAACATTTCTTCAATTACATGCTGTGATGTTAATAATCCTGCCTGCGGAACAGGTCCCTTCTCCATTCCGATTGCTGTTCCTTCGTTTACTGCAGTGCAAATTGTTTTAAATTCATTCTGGAACTTTTTCATGGTCGGATCAGAAAGGAAATCAGGATCTTCTGCAATATCTTTCAGCGCCGGCACCATGCCAACCGGTACACTCAGCAGGAACGGAACATAATATTCTTTCTGATAAAGGAACTTAATGAACGCTTCACAAATCTCCGGATGTTTTGAATTTTTCCAGATTACCATAGGTATATTTGATGTCTCATATCCTGTAATTCCATTGTCTCCGGTTACAGATGGTACTGGTGCACAAGAAATCTGGTCGATCAAATCCGGCGAGTTTGTCTGTACTCCACTAATTTGGAATCCTGAGTTAAAGTCAAACGCATTTGTTCCTTGATAGTACATGGTTGCCTGGTCTAATACGCCATAGTTAATTGACTCTGCCGGGGAATTCTTTTTATACATCTTCACCCAGTAATTAATGCCGTCAATTGCCTCCTTACTTGTAAGATTTGCAGAATTATCATCATTAAGAAGTCTTCCACCTGCACTCCTTACATAGAAGTTCAGATATCTGGCACCCATCATATCAGATGTACCTAACGGAACTGAGCAGCCATATACTTTACCGTTTTCTCCTTCAGTAATCTTGGATGCAGCATCGTAAAGTTCATCCCATGTTTTCGGAACTTCAAGATTATACTTCTTAAGCAGGTCTTTCCTGTACCACATTACCTGTGCATGAGAATAAATCGGAATTCCATACGTGTGGCCATCATCCGCTGTCATCTCCGTAAGTGGAGCTTCATAGAAACGATCTCTTCCAATCTCATCAATCAGTCCATCAAGAGGAATTACAGCGTCTGCATCAATCATTTCTACTACATGATTCGGAAGTGCTGTACTCATATCAGGAACATCCCCCGATGCAAGCCCAGTTGTCCATTTTGTATAGAAATCAGCCCATGAAAATGTTTCAATATTGATTTTAACTCCCGGGTTCTCCTTCACAAATGCATCTGCAGCAGCCTGAATATTGTCAAGTCTTCCTCCCTGTGTAAATGAATGCCAGAAAGTAATTTCACCTTCTAGCGGCTTTTCATCCTCTTTTGTATCCGATGCTTCTGCAGTCGTTTCCGCCTCAGTTGATGACTCAGATATTTCTTTTGTAGCGTTAGTCTCAGACTTATTTTCGCTTGTGCTACCACATCCTGCAAGTAAAGAAGCCCCCATCAATACTGCAAGACCTACACTAATTAATCTTCTCTTTAACATTTTTGCCTCCCTTTTTATATTATTTGGTATTCCAGTCAAGAATTACATCATGTCTTCATTCTCGACTTACCACTTTAATAACCAGCTTTCTTCAATGCATCCGTAAAGCGCTTTGTGATTACCTGCGGCCTTGTAATGATCGAACCGATCACGCTGGCGTATGCGCCGAGCTGAATCACCCGCACAAGCTTTTCCGGAGTATCGATGTTGCCTTCCGCGATCACAGGATGTTTCACTTTCTCCAGAATACTGCGGAGAATCTCGAAGTCATTCGCCTCAATATGATCTTCTTCGCTCTCCTTGGTGTATCCGACCATCGTCGTACCAATAAAGTCAAATCCGAGTTCATCCGCATGCACCGCTTCAGCAACTGTCGAACAGTCCGCCATATACAGTTTGTCAGGAAAAGCTTTCTTCACTTCGCTGAAGAATTTGTCAATTGTAACGCCTTCGGGCCGCAGCCTGTCCGTCGCGTCCATGGCGATGATCTCCGGATCGACCTCCATCAGCTCCTCGATTTCTTTCATGGTCGGCGTAATGTATATAGGACTCCCCGGATAATCCCGCTTCACGATGCCGATGACCGGCAGATCAACCTGCTTCTTGATTTCCGCGATATCCTCTTTCGTATTCGCTCGAATACCCTTTGCCCCGCTCTGATATGCAGCCAATGCAAAACGTCCCATGATAAAGGATGAATGCATCGGTTCCGCCGGGAGCGCCTGACAGGAAACGATAAGACTTCCTTTGAGCGACTTGATTTTAGCTTCCAACATGCTGTCCATCGGACTTCCTCCTTTAACTGAAACGAGCATATCATGAATAGAAATTATTTTCAATCTATTGAATTGGCAAAAAATATTTTTCATATTTGTGCATAATGCATTCTATTTTAGCCATAAAGCAAACTATATTATAGTATCATGTCTTATTTGTAAGTTTTTTTATTTGCATTTGTTGGAAAAAATATTTTTTTATTTTGTATAATATCATGATACAATAGATATAGCTAGATACAAAACGCGCTCAGCGTGAGTGGCAAGGGGGTCACATACAGATGAGAATCTACAGAGAAAAAGACTATGAAGCAGTAAGCCGCAGGGCAGCCTGCATGATCGGCTCTCTGATCATGCAGAAGCCGGACTGCGTTCTGGGGCTCGCGACCGGTTCCACACCGATCGGCGCCTATCAGAAACTGATCGACGCATATCAGCGAGGCGATCTTGATTTTTCAGCGGTCAGGACCGTCAATCTGGATGAATACAGAGGGCTGGACGGGACAAATGAGCAGAGCTACCGGTATTTCATGAACCATCAGCTCTTCGATCATGTCAATATCGACAAGGCGAACACTTTTGTCCCGGACGGGATGGCAGCGGACGGGGAAGCCGCGGGCAGAGCCTATGATGAAAAGATAAAAAGCCTTGGCGGCACGGACCTGCAGCTTCTGGGGCTTGGCGAGAACGGCCACATCGGCTTTAACGAGCCGGGTGCTTTTATCGCCGGCACGCATATCGTGAAGCTGACGCGCAGCACCATCGAGGCGAACTCGAGACTTTTCCGGGACATTTCCGAGGTTCCGACGCAGGCAATCACCATGGGCCTCTGGGGAATCATGACTTCTAAGGAAGTGCTGCTTGTCGCAAACGGGCCGAAGAAGGCGGCTGCCCTGCGCGGCGCGCTCTACGGCCCTGTTACACCGGATCTGCCGGCATCCATTCTGCAGCTGCATCCGAACCTGATTGTCGTCTGCGACGAGGCGGCTCTTCCAGCATAACCGCACAGCGGTTTTGCGCGGGTTCGTCATGACGAAGCCGGTACAAAGCGAATGTTAAGAAAGCCCGGAACAGAAGGAACCAAATCCTACCGTTCCGGGCTATTTTCATAGTTTTTCCGCTTATTCTTCTGTGATATCCGATCCGAAGTACTTTTCCGAAATCTTCGTCAGTGTACCGTCCTCTTTCATCTGCGCTATTGCCTTGTTGATCGCTTCACGCAGAGAATCATTGTCCGAACCTTTTTTCAGAGGGATCGCGTATTCGGTTACCTGATCATCCGTGGCCGCGACTTTGAGTTCCTTGGTTCCGGATGTTTTGAAGTAATCCTGCACGGATGTATTCGCGTTGATCGTCGCGTCCGCGGTTCCGTTCAGAACAAGCTCCATCGTTTCCGCAAGTGTCGGAACATTGGTTACATTCGCTCCGTTCTCGCTTCCCATCTCCGCATAGGTGGAACCGACAGAGTTCGCTGTCGTCAGGCCTTTGAGATCCGCGAATGAGTGAATCGTATCATTATCTGCCTTTGTGACAACCACGGCGTGATCATACGCATAGGGGTCCGTAAAGTCAAACGTCTGCGAGCGCTCCTGTGTAACGTCCACGCCGTTCGCCATCATATCGAATGTCCCCTGGCTGACACCGGTAAGGCCGCCGTCAAAGTCCCCTTCCTTGAACTTCGCGGTAACACCGAGTCTCTTCGCGATCTCCTGCGCTGTCTCGACGTCGAAACCGACCAGATCATTGGTTGCTTCATCGTGGTAGGTGAACGGTGCCCAGTCGCCTTCGGTCGCGACCGTGATGACGCCGGCCTCCTTGATTCTTGAAAGATGATCAGCAGATGAGGAAGCTTCCTGCGTGCTCTCTCCCGCGGAAGCCGTGCTTTCCGAAGCGGCAGCTGTGGAAGCAGAAGCGCCTGCGGTTCCGGACTGTCCGCAGCCCGCGAGCACTCCCGCCGCAAGGGCTGCCGCTGCGATGGATACCGTAATGTTTTTCATTCTCATGATTTTGTCCTTTCTTTTATCTTTTTGTGATAAGCCGCAGAAACTCTCTGGTTCTTTCCTTTTCCGGAGACGTAAAGAACGTTTCCGGATCCGCCTGTTCCACTACTTTTCCTTTGTCCATAAAGACAACTTTGGATGATACTTCTCTCGCAAACCGCATCTCATGCGTTACAATGACCATCGTAACAGAGCTTTTTGCAAGGCGCCGCAGCACTTCCATAACTTCACCGATCAGCTCCGGATCAAGCGCCGACGTCGGTTCGTCGAGATAAAGGATATCGGGCCCGGCCGCGAGCGCTCTCGCGATGCCGACTCTCTGCTGCTGGCCGCCGGAAAGCTGCGACGGATAATAGCTGAACCGGTTTCCCATCCCGACCTTCTCCAGAAGATCGAGGCCGATTCTGTCCGCTTCCGCCTTTGTTTTTTTGCCTGTCACCGTAAGACCGAGCGTTACGTTTTCGAGCGCTGTTTTATTTGCGAACAGATTGTAGTTCTGAAAAACAAAACCGGTGTGACTGCGGATCATGGCGATTTCCCGGCGCGACGCATTATGCAGATCATATTCGCGGCCTTCAAATTCCATCGTTCCTTTGTCCGCGCGCTCAAGAAAATTGATACATCGCAGCAGCGTTGTTTTGCCGGAACCGGACGGTCCGAGGACAGATACCACATCTCCCTTTTCGATCGAGAGGTCCACGCCGTCCAGGACGGTCAGATCCCCGAATTTCTTATGAATATCTTTGACTTCCAGAAGTGCCATTGCGCATTCTCCGATTCGCTGCTGATTCACACCAATTAATTCCGGACTCTGCCGTACGAGCCAAGCTTTCGCTCGCCGTACCTTTGTATCCAGGTCATAACCGTGGAAAACAGAAGATAAACAGCCGCGACCTCGATATACAGCGGCAGGAATTCGTAGGTTCTTCCCGCGATCTGTCTTGTCGCGAGGAACATCTCCGTAACCGTGATATTGGACGCAAGCGATGTGTCCTTAACCATGCCGATCGCGGAATTGGACAGCGCGGGAAAGGCTGTCCGGAATGCCTGCGGCAGAACAATATGCCACATCACCTGCAGATAATTCATACCGACGCAGTATCCCGCTTCGATCTGACCCGCGGGTACGCTTTCCAGACATCCGCGAAGCGTTTCGGCGCTGTAAGCGCCTTCGTTGACCGCGAAAACAACAACCGCCACAAGGAAACCGTTCGGCCGGAGTCCGAACGCCGAAGGCCCGTAGTATCCGACCATTAATTGTACAAGAAGCGGCGTTCCGCGAATCACCCAGACATAAAATCTTACGATCTGCCGCAGCACCGGCACCCGCGCGAAGCGGATCATGGCCGCGATCACCGCGATCACAAGAGAGAGTGAAAACGCGAGAATCGTAAGCGGAATGGTGGCAAGAAGTCCCGGCAGCAGGATCCTCGGAAAGGACTGGATCAGGATCTGTATAACTCTTTCAGACAATGTAGGTTTCCTCCTCAGCGTGGTTAACCCGTGCTGCCATTTACGCGTCGACGCGCAGCGCGTCGTTCACATAATTGTTCGCGACCATCATCGCTCCCATAGCTGTTAAAATCACCATAATTTCCTCTGCCTTCTCTTCGGAAACCGGTGCTCCGTCTTTTATCACCATGACGCAGGAAATCTTCCTTGAGCTCCGTGAACTCCTCATCTGTAATGGATTTCGGATCGGAGCCGAGTTTACGGGCATAATTCATCAGGAGCTCCTGCCTTCTTGTCAGCTTGAAATCCGAAGGGTCCAGATGATGTTCCTCCCGCAGGAGCCTGCTGAAATACGTCGTGCAGACAAGGCACTCATTGGATACGGAAATCGCGTATTCGAAAAGGTCCGCGTCAAGCTTGCCGATTCTCTCCTGCAGGTCACGGTCCAGCGTATAGGAAGCTTCCTCGATTGCAAGGAACGCGTTCACGTTGTGCAGGAGCGTGCGTTTTTCATTGGTCAGCTGATGACCCCCGGCCAGATGCCGGCGGATCACTTCCTGTACATTCTCCGGCGCGGTCTGCGGATCAATCATCGAAATTCTTCCCATTTGCCACCTCATTGACAGTATTCATAATATTTATGTATGAATTGTAGTTTTTACAATATATCCCTGTAAAAATGAAAAGTCAATACTTTACAGCCGGCTTTTTAATATTTATCATATGTGTTTAGTATGGATTCTGTTGAAAGGAAACGATATGGGCAAAATCTATCAGAGTATAGCACAACTGACCGGTCACACACCGCTATTGGAACCTCTTCAATATGAAAAGGAAGAAAACGCCGCGGCGCATCTGCTGCTCAAGCTCGAATATCTGAATCCTGCGGGAAGCATCAAGGACAGAGCCGCCCTGAATATGATCCTGCGGGCAGATGAAGACGGGACGCTCCGAAAAGGCGATACCATCGTTGAACAGACGAGCGGCAATACCGGAATCGCGCTTGCAGCATATGCGGCGGCACGCGGCTATCACATGCAGATTTTTCTTGAAGCCGGCGTAACAAAAGAGCGCCGAGATATCCTTCTGGCATACGGGTGCGAGCTTCTCGATTACAGAGACATTCCGGGGGCAGCGGAAAAGGACGCGCCGTTTGATCCGTTCCGGGAAGCGACCATGGCGGAGATTTTCAGCTACTGCCGGTCGAAAGGGCCGCGTTTCCACTATCTGAATCAGGTGACGAATCCCGCGAACCCGGAAGCGCATATCCGTACGACAGGACCTGAAATCTGGAAAGACACCGACGGGAAGGTCGACTACCTGGTCTGCATGGCAGGCACCGGCGGAACCATTACCGGACTCTCCGAATATTTAAAGAACAAGAATCCGGCGCTGCAGGTCATCGCGGCAGAGCCAGCGCAGTCATCAAGACGTTCCAGAACAAATCCTGACGCGAAGATCATCGACGGCGTTCTTAATTTTGACGATATACCGGAAAAGGATCTGACATGCTTCCTCCGGCATTCTCTTTATGATGCATGCGCAGACGTGCGGGCGGAGGACGCATATCTGACCGCGCAGAAAATCGCGCGCAGAGAAGGCCTGCTGATCGGGACTTCCGGCGCCGCAGCTTTGTATGCCGCAACGAAGATTTCACGCAGAGAAGAAGCGCGGGGGAAAAACATCATCGTCATCATCCCCGACGGCGGCAGCAAATATCTCTCGACCGAGCTTTATACTTACCGGCCTTTCGAATGCTCTCTGTGAGCGCGGAGCGGCAAAAGGACCAGTGCCATGACAGAACCGCCCAGGAGACCTCCCGCATGCGCTGTCATGCTGATCGAATGATCATAAAAGCCCGGCAGCAGCATCAGGACAATCGCGAGGATGACCCGTTTCATCGGAAAAATCCTGCGTAGTCCGGGCGTTAACGCAAAGATGATAAAGATACTGACGAGGCCGAAAATCGCGCCTGAGGCACCTGCGGAAATGCCGTAGTAACCGCTTCTGTTTTCCACTGCTATCGTTAACAGATTTCCGCTGATACCGCCCGCGAAATAAAGGAACAGCATGCCGGCTTTGCCATAATACCATTCCGCGTACGGCCCGATGGCCCCGAGAGAAATCATGTTGGAAGCCAGATGATCGATGCCGAAATGCAGGAACATGGAAGTCACAATCCGCCACCACTGGCCGTACTGCATAACATAAGGCGTATACAGCGCGCCGAACTTCATGGCCACATCAATATTCTCACTCCCTCCTGCCGCCGTCTCCAGAAGCCACAGCAGAATATTGGCCGCGATTAAAAGATATGTAATGACCGGCTTTCTTGCGTAAATCGGGTTATTATCCACAGGGACATCCTTTCATGACGGCCGGCTTTGCGCCGGCACCGCTTTTTCCATTCTAACAGAATTGCGCCCACGACAAAAGGACCGGCAATGACGCGCCGGTCCTTTCCTTATCTTTCCCGGGCAGTGTCCTTAACGCTGTCCGCATCTGTTTTGCAGTTATTCTACGTCCTGCAGAGCGGCGTAATCTTCCTCTCCTGTTCTGACCTTGACGACCTTCGTGACATTGTAAACGAAGATCTTGCCGTCTCCGATATGTCCCGTATAGAGCGCTCTCTTGGCTGCCTCGATCACCTTGTCCACAGGAATTCTCGAAACAATGACTTCCACCTTGACCTTCGGTATTAATGTCGAGTCAACAACAGCGCCTCTGTAACGCTCGGTGGAACCTTTCTGAATGCCGCAGCCCATAACCTGATACATTGTCATGCCGGTGACGCCGAGCTCGTTGAGCGCTTTCTTGAGCTCATCAAATCTGGAAAGTCTGCAGACGATGGATACCTTGTGCATGCCTGTGTCGTAAGTGCCCACAGGTACAGTCGGCTGCTCCGGAGAAGTTTCCGGTGCTCGGTAAACCTTGACCGCGGCATCCTTACGGAAATCTTCCGCCTTGTCATAATCGCTTTCTCCAAGATCCGTGTTTTCGTTCGCGTCGACTTCCATCTGCGTTACATCGGTGATCGCGAAGCCGGAGTACGCGCTTGCAAGGCCGTGCTCGTGAATATCAAGACCATCAATTTCAACCTGTGCCGGAACACGAAGTCCGATGAACCTGTCGATGATCTTGAACGCAATGAACATTGTAACAAGCACATACGCGTCAATTGCGATAATACCAAGTACCTGTATGCCGAGCTGACGGAAGCCGCCGCCGTAAAACAGTCCCTTACCTACACCATCCGCGCCGGTGGAAAACAGACCTACCGCCAGTGTTCCCCAGATACCGTTGACCATGTGTACGGAAACCGCTCCGACCGGATCATCAATCTTCGCGACGTTATCAAAGAACTCAACCGATAGAACGACAATGAAACCGGAAACGAGGCCGATGAAGAACGCGCCGACCGGAGAAACACAATCGCACCCGGCCGTAATCGCAACAAGCCCCGCGAGAGACGCGTTGAACGTCATCGATACATCCGGCTTGCCATATTTGAACCAGGTAAAGATCATCGCGGCAACGGTCGCGACAGCCGCTGCGAGGTTGGTCGTCATGAAAGCATTGGATGCGGTAACCGCGTTGTCCGCTGTGTCCATCGCGATTGTCGAGCCGCCGTTAAAGCCAAACCAGCAGAACCAGAGAATAAATACGCCGAGCGCCATTGCGGTCAGATTATGTCCGGGAATCGCTCTTGCCTTGCCGTCCTTGTCGTACTTGCCGATTCTGGGTCCGAGCATCCATGCGCCGAGGCAGGCGATCACACCGCCGACATTGTGTACAACCGCGGAGCCGGCGAAATCATGCATGCCAAGCGCTGCAAGCCAGCCGCCGCCCCATACCCAGTGTCCTTCAATCGGGTAAATGATCAGGGAGATCACCGCGGAATAGACGCAGTAGGCTTTGAAGTTTGTACGCTCTGCCATCGATCCCGAAACGATTGTCGCTGCTGTAGCGCAGAAAACCGTTTCGAAAATGACAAAACACCACAAAGGCATTGTCTGCGGAACCACCGTTCCCGCATAGTCGCCCCGGATAAAGGGATCAAAGCGGCCGATCAGCGGGCCCGCGCCGCCGAACATCAGGCCGAAGCCGATAAACCAGAAGCACGGCGTGCCGATGCAGAAGTCCATCATGTTTTTCATGAGGATATTGCCGGTGTTCTTGGCTCTGGTCAGACCGGATTCGCACAGAGCGAAGCCTGCCTGCATAAAGTAGACGAGCGCCGACGCGACCAGCACCCATATGACAGTAGATACACTGATTTCCATAACTCACTCCTCCTTTTGGTTCTGCCCTCCGGCTGCTGCCGGTGAGCGGCTGCAGTTATAATAAAAGGAGCCGCCGCGCAGACGTTATGCCTGTGCGGCAGCCCCTTTGCTGCCGAAATGATGATTCAGTTTTCCGCGGAAGGTCAAAGTCATACCTCGCGCAGATTCGTATACCCCATAAGATATTCGTCCACCGCTCTCGCGGCCTTGCGCCCTTCGGTGATCGCCCAGACGACCAGCGACTGTCCCCGGTGCATGTCTCCTGCTGTAAATACTTTTGGAACATTCGTCTGATATTCTTCCGGGTCCTTTGTAAGGACGGTGTTTCTGCCGGAGAGTTTGACGCCGAACGCTTCCGGTGTCTTCTCTTCGCAGCCGAGAAACCCTGCCGCGATGAGGAGGAGATCGCACGGGATTGTTTTTGCGCTGCCCGGCACCTCGCTCATCTTCCGGTCCTTGTCAAAACAAACCCTGACCGTAACAATTTCCTTCAGGCACCCTTTTTTATCTGTATGATACTCCTTGACCGTTGTCTCGTACACGCGGGGGTCATGCCCGAACAGCGTCTGTGCTTCTTCATGTCCGTAATCGACTTTGCGGACCTTCGGCCATTCCGGCCACGGATTGGAAGCGGATCTTTGCGCTGGCGGTTCCGGCATCATCTCGAGTGCTGTCACCGACTTGCAGCCGTGACGGATTACGGTCGCGATACAGTCATTACCGGTGTCGCCGCCGCCGACAACAACGACGTTTTTCCCGTGCGCACTGATATAGCCGCCGGCTTTTTCAAGCTCCTGCACGGTTCTTCCGCCGCAGGAAAGGAGACTCCTGGTTGTTGAAGTAAGGAAATCAACCGCATAGTAAATACCCTTGATTTTTTCCGGATCGGCGCCCGGGAGCGGTCTTGCCTTCTTCGCGCCGCAGCACAGAACCACCGCGTCGTACTCTTTTAAAAGCTCCGCCGCGGATACGTCCGTACCGACATCCACGCCGGTCCGGAAAACAACGCCTTCCGCCTCCATCAGCTTCTGCCTTCTTTTGATCACTTCCTTTTCGAGCTTCATATTCGGAATGCCGTACATTAAAAGTCCGCCGATCCGGTCGTCCCGCTCGAAGACCGTGACGAGATGTCCTCTGTGATTGAGTTCATCTGCTGCGGCAAGTCCAGAAGGACCGCTGCCGATCACAGCTACCCTTCTTCCGCTTCTTACCTTCGGAACTCTCGGTTTTATGCTGCCGTCTTCATATGCTGTCTCAACGGTAAAAAGCTCGTTATCACGGATGGTGACCGGTTCACCGTATTCGCCGTTGATGCAGGCTTTTTCACAAAGAGCCGGGCAGACACGGCCGGTGAATTCCGGAAAATTGTTTGTTTTGGCGAGTCTGGAAAAAGCATGCTCCAGATTGTCATTGTAAATCTGATCATTCCACTCCGGGATCAGGTTGTGCAGCGGGCACCCGGTCACCATGCCGTTTAACTTCATCGCGGACTGGCAGAGCGGAACGCCGCAGTCCATGCAGCGGGCTGCCTGCTCTCTTCTTTCGTCCCTTGAGAGCGGTGTATGAAATTCCTTAAAATTCAGGACCCGTTCGCGTACAGGGACGCCTTTGTTTTCGATTCTTTGAAATTCCAGAAATCCGGTTGGCTTCCCCATTACGCAGTCACCTCCTCGAATGCTTCGAGCATCGCGTTTTCGTGCGATATTCCCTGCTCCTCGTATTTGCTGATGGCTGTCAGCATCCGCTGGTAATCGTTCGGAACAATCTTCTTGAAATCAGGCAGGTAGCGGTCAAAATCGGACAGAATCCGCGCGGCCAGCTCCGACCCTGTTTCTTTTTCGTAATCTGTCAGGATATCCTTGAGCTCCTGGATGTCATACTTGTCGGTCAGCTCCTGCAGGGTATCCATATCCTTGTTCATTCTGCGGTACAGCGTGTGATCGCTGTCGAGCACGTATGCGAAGCCGCCCGACATGCCTGCCGCGAAGTTCTTGCCGGTAGGTCCCAGGATGACCGCGCGGCCGCCTGTCATGTATTCCAGTCCGTGATCGCCGCAGCCTTCCGCGACTGCCGTCGCGCCTGAATTACGGACACAGAAGCGTTCGCCCGCAATACCGCAGACATACGCCTTGCCGGATGTTGCGCCATACAGTGCTACGTTGCCGATAATGATGTTTTCGCTTGCTTTGAACCTGGATTTCTCCGGCGGAACCACAATCAGCTTGCCTCCGGAAAGTCCCTTGCCGAAGCCGTCGTTTGCGTCGCCCGCAAGCCGGATCGTAAGTCCCTTGGGAATGAATGCACCGAACGACTGCCCGCCGCCGCCTTCCGCGAAGACCGTGAACGTGTCATCCGGCAGGGCGCTTCCGAAGTTTCTCGTAATATCCGAACCCAGAATCGAGCCGAACGCTCTGTCCGTCGAGGAAACTTTCAGTGAGAACCGCTGCGGCGTTACGTCCTGCGCCTTCATGCTCAGCGCCTTTGCAAAGGCCGGCAGAAGTGCGGATTCATCGAGCGTCTTCTCCAGATGGAAATTGTAAACGTGCGCCGGGTCGAAGTGCGTGCCTTCCGCGTGCGCGTAGGTCTGATCGAGAATGCCGGAAAGATCGACTTCCGCAGCCCTCTGTGTGATCTGATGCTCCCTCGTCCGCAGGCAGTCGGTGCGCCCGACCATTTCGGAAACGGTGCGGAAGCCCAGAGACGCCATAATCTCCCGCAGCTGCTGCGCGATGAACTTCATGAAGTTCACTACGTATTCCGGCTTGCCGGCAAAACGCTTTCTTAAAACTTCATTCTGCGTCGCGATGCCGACAGGGCAGGTATCCTTCGAGCAGACGCGCATCATCATGCAGCCCATGCACACAAGCGGTGCCGTCGCAAAACCAAACTCTTCGGCGCCAAGCAGAGCCGCGATCGCGACGTCCCGGCCGCTCATGAGCTTGCCGTCTGTCTCGATGCACACCCTGTCACGCAGTCCACTGCTGACAAGGCTCTGCTGCGCTTCGGCCACACCCAGCTCCCACGGAAGACCCGCGTTATGAATCGAGCTTCCGGGCGCCGCGCCGGTTCCGCCGTCATAGCCGGAAATCAGGATGACCTGCGCACCTGCCTTGGCAACGCCGGAAGCGATCGTTCCGACGCCTGCTTCCGAAACCAGCTTGACCGAGATTCTTGCATAGCGGTTCGCGTTTTTCAGGTCGTAGATCAGCTGCGCCAGATCCTCGATCGAATAGATGTCATGGTGCGGCGGCGGCGAGATCAACGATACGCCGGGCGTTGAGTATCTGACCTTCGCAACCCACGGATATACTTTCTTTCCGGGAAGATGTCCGCCCTCGCCGGGTTTCGCTCCCTGTGCCATCTTGATCTGGATTTCGACCGCGCTGTTCAGGTACGCGCTCGTAACGCCAAAGCGACCGGAAGCGACCTGTTTGATTGCGCTGTTGTATTTCGTTCCGTAGCGGGAAACGTCTTCACCGCCTTCGCCGGTGTTGGACTTGCCGCCGATGCTGTTCATGGCTTCGGCCATTGTCTCATGCGCTTCCTGCGAGATGGAGCCGTAGGACATCGCGCCTGTTTTGAACCGCTTTACAATGCTCTCCACCGGCTCGACCTCTTCGATCGGAACCGGCGGCTGCTGCGGCACGAACTCTGTCAGGCCGCGCAGCGTGTGCGGACGCTTTTCGTCATCAACGAGCTCCGTGTACTTGCGGAACATTTCATAGTCTCCGGCACGAACCGCCCGCTGCAGCGCGATGATCGTCTCCGGATTATACATATGGTCTTCCTTGTCCCGTCCGCTTCTGAGCTTATGGAAGCCGACCGAGTCAAGCGCTGTATCGACGCCAAGGCCCAGCGGATCAAACGCGTGATCGTGGCGGAACGTGATTCCTTCCTCGATTTCACGAATCCCGATACCGCCGACACGACTGACCGTTCCCGTAAAATATTTGTCAATGACATCCTTTGAAAGGCCGATTGCCTCAAAGATGCGCGCCGACTGATAAGACTGGATCGTGCTGATGCCCATCTTGGCCGCGATTTTCACAACGCCGGACAGCAGTGCTTTGTTGTAGTCTTCAATCGCCGTGTGATAATCCTTGTCCAGAATTCTTCTGTCAATCAGCTCTGCGATGCACTCGTGCGCAAGATACGGGTTGATTGCCCGCGCGCCGAATCCAAGCAGCGCCGCCACCTGATGCACGTCTCTGGGTTCGGCGGATTCCAGAATCAGTGATACCGCGGTCCTCTTTCTTGTATTGACCAGATGCTGCTCGACCGAAGAAACGGCCAGCAGCGACGGAATCGGCACATGGTTTTCGTCCACGCCGCGGTCCGAAAGGATGATGATGTTTTTCCCGTTGGAAGCCGCGCGGTCAACCGTGATATTGAGCTGTTCCAGCGCCCGCTCCAGCGATGTGTTCTTGTAAAACAGGAGCGACACCGTCTCCACATGGAACCCCGGCTGATCGAGTGCCTTGATCTTCATCAGATCAACCTCTGTCAGAATCGGATCATTGACTTCGAGCACAGTGCAGTTGCCGCTCTTTTCCTGCAGCAGATCACCGTCGGAACCGATGTAAACCGTCGTATCGGTGACGACTTTCTCGCGAAGAGAATCAATCGGCGGGTTTGTAACCTGTGCGAAAAGCTGCTTGAAATAATTGAACAACAGCTGATGCTGTCTTGACAAAACAGCAAGCGGCACATCATGTCCCATCGACAGTGTCGGCTCCACGGCGTTCTTCGCCATCGGAAGGATTTCATCCTTTACATCTTCATAAGTGTAACCGAAGACCTTGTAAAGCTTGTCGCGCAGCTCCTGCTCGTGCGTCTCGACTCTTCTGTTCGGGATCGGCAGCTGCGAAAGATGCAGCAGATTCCGGTCCAGCCATTCACCGTAAGGCTGGTGTTTCGCGTAATATGCCTTGCACTCTTCGTCCGAGATGATGCGCTTCTGTTTTGTATCAACTAAAAGAATACGGCCCGGTTCCAGCCTTGACTTCTTCACGATGTGTTCCGGTGGAATATCCAGCACACCCACCTCGGAAGAAAGAATCAGGCGGCCGTCATCAGTTACATAATATCTGGAAGGACGAAGTCCGTTCCTGTCGAGTGTCGCGCCGACAAGATCGCCGTCGCTGAACAGAATGGCCGCCGGGCCATCCCACGGCTCCATCATGGTCGCGTAATAATGATAGAAGTCCCTGCGCTCTTCGGACATGAACTGATTGTGTTTCCAGGGTTCCGGAATTGTAACCATGACTGCCAGAGGCAGATCCATGCCGTTCATGTACAGAAATTCGAGCGTATTGTCGAGAATCGCGGAATCGGAGCCGGACTTGTTGACAACGGGAAAAATCCTGTCGATATCCTTTTCCATATTCGGACTGTGCATGGTCTCCTCTCGGGCGAGCATGCGGTCCACATTGCCGCGGATGGTATTGATTTCGCCGTTGTGCGCGATCATACGATAAGGATGTGCGCGGTTCCACGACGGCGTCGTATTCGTTGAAAATCTCGAATGGACAATCGCGATTGCAGTCTCGTAGTCTTTGCTCTGCAGGTCTTCATAGAAACGGCGGAGCTGTTTGACAAGGAACATGCCTTTATAGACGATTGTTCTCGAGGAAAGAGAGCAGATGTAGGTGTCCTCGGAGCTCTGTTCGAACTCGCGGCGGACAACATAAAGTCTTCTGTCAAATTCAACGCCGCGGGGTGTCTCCTCCGGGCGTTTGATGAAGCACTGCATAATACACGGCATGCACGCGCGCGCAGGGCCGCCCAGGATTTCCGGATGTACCGGAACACTGCGCCAGCCGAGCAGTTCGAGACCTTCCTTCTGCGTGATGACTTCCAGCATACGCATCGCGAACATGCGCTTCATCTGATCCTGCGGAAGAAACAGCATACCAATGCCGTAATCACGCTCGCCGGCCAAGGTGATGCCGGCGGCGGCTGCGGCTGTTTTGAAAAACTTATGGGAAATCTGCGCAAGAATTCCGACGCCGTCGCCAACCTTTCCGGTCGCGTCCTTGCCCGCGCGGTGCTCGAGTTTCTCCACAATTGTCAGTGCGTCGTCCAGCACCTGGTGATCCGGATGTCCGTCAATATTTACGACAGTTCCGATCCCGCAGGCATCGTGCTCTGTGAGAAGAGCCTCGTAATCTTTACTGGTCCATTCGGATCTTTTGAAATCGTTCATTCTATTCTCCATTGAATACCAGCCGGCCCCGGACAGGTGCGTGCCCGGGGCCTTCGGTGTATACAGTTAAGGAACCAGGTCAAAGCCGCGAGGGTTGCGGCCGGGCCGTCATCTAAGGGAAAACAGCAGCTCTCCGTATGTCGGATACGGCAGATACTGCTCGGGAATAATTGCTTCCGCTGCATCTACAGACGCGCGGAGCGTATCCATATCCGCAAGAATCGTATCATGATAATATCTTGCTGTCTTCAGTGCATCGGTTTCTTCTTCCGCCTTGTGCGTATCCTCCGACAGTTTTGCGAGCGCCTGATCGATTTCACCTTCCGCTTCGTCGAGCGTTCCGATGATATCCGTCTCGTAGCTTACCTTGAGCTCCGGCATCAGCTGTTTCTTCTTCAGTGCTTCGTTTGTGACATCCTTCATATAGGATACGAGGCCGGATGTGAAGTCCTTGCGGACCATCTCCTGCATCGTAAGCGATTCGATATGAATCGTCTTCACATAGTTCTCAAGGAAGATCTCATAGCGCGAACGCAGCTCTTCTTTCGTGAATACGCCGTGTTTTGTAAACAGATCCACGCACTTGTCGCCAATCAGGTGCGGCATTGCATCCGGAAGAGACTTGAGATTATAGAGTCCCCGCTTTTCCGCTTCCGCAATCCATTCGTCGGTATAACCGTTGCCGTTGAACAGAATCTTCTTGTGCTCGTCGAGGAGCTTCTTTAAAAGCTTCTTGACTTCCGCGTCCCGGTTTTCTTCCGGTATATCCTTGAGCGCGTCGTAGATTCTCGAAAGGTACTCGGCAACTGCCGTATTCAGCACTATATTGGGGTCAGCCACAGAAAGTGAGGAACCCGGCATACGGAACTCGAATTTATTGCCCGTGAAAGCAAACGGTGATGTTCTGTTGCGGTCTGTCGTATCTTTTGTAATATGCGGCAGTACCTCCGCAAGCCCCATCGAAGTCTTCCCTGCGGAAACAAAGGCTGTACCTTCGTCAATCGACTTTAATACCTTTGCAAGCTCGTCGCCGACAAAGATCGAGATGACAGCCGGCGGCGCCTCGTTCGCGCCAAGACGGTGGTCATTGCCGGCCGTAGCGACCGATACACGGAGCAGATCCGCGTACTCGTCTACAGCAGCGATCGTCGCCATCAGGAAGACCAGAAATTGAATGTTCTGGTCCGGTGTCTTGCCGGGATCCAGCAGATTCACACCGGTATTGGTAATAATCGACCAGTTGTTGTGCTTGCCGGAGCCGTTGACACCTTCGAACGGTTTCTCGTGCAGGAGGCATGCATAACCGTGTTTGTCTGCGACCTTCTTCATCATCTCCATGGTCAGCTGGTTGTGGTCAACGGCGATGTTCGCTGTTTCAAAAACCGGAGCCAGCTCGTGCTGGGAGGGAGCGACTTCGTTGTGTTTTGTTTTGGCGGGAACACCCAGCTTCCAGAGCTCCTGATCCAGATCATGCATGAACTCGGAAACCTTCGGCTTGAGAACGCCAAAGTAATGATCCTCCATCTCCTGTCCCTTCGGAGCGGGAGCGCCGATGAGCGTGCGGCCGGTCATAAGAAGATCTTTTCTCTTCAGGTACATTTCCTTGTCAATCAGGAAATATTCCTGTTCGGAGCCGACGGTTGTATCGACATGCGTGACTTCCGTGTTGCCCAGAAGGTGCAGAACCTTCACGGCTTCCTTGGAGAGAGCTTCCATCGACCGCAGAAGCGGTGTCTTCTTGTCGAGTGCTTCGCCGCCGTAAGAAGCGAAAGCAGTCGGAATATACAGTGTACCGTCTTTAATAAATGCCGGAGAAGAGGGATCCCATGCGGTATAGCCTCTTGCTTCAAAGGTCGCGCGAAGGCCGCCGCTCGGGAAAGAGGAAGCATCCGGTTCGCCCTTGACCAGTTCCTTGCCGGAGAAATCCATGATCACGGAACCGTCCGCCTGCGGATTGATGAAACTGTCATGCTTCTCGGCGGTAAGACCTGTCATCGGCTGGAACCAGTGCGTAAAATGTGTGGCGCCATGTTCGAGTGCCCAGTTCTTCATAACCGCGGCAACCGTATTGGCGACATCCAGCTGCAGGTGTGTGCCGTTTGTAGCACATGCGTGAACTGCCTTATAAATATCCTTGGGAAGCCGTTCCTTCATGACCTTGTCACTGAAAACAAGACTTCCGTACATTTCCGGTACAGAATTGATATTTTCCATAAGCTCCTCCTGCAAAATAACAAAAAAGCGCCCCGGGAGACCGCCCATACGAGCTGTCTCCCGAAGCGCCTTTGCTTCATGCAACTGGTTTTATCACATGGTTCCCTGCCTGTCAAGACTTTTGTATACAATAATGCAATGGGCTTGACAAGTTGCAAGGAGAGCGTCATAATGCCTTCCATAAAGCAAGTACATACAAACGCGGCAGAGACGTCGCTTTCCACCCTGCGGGCAGCATTTTGCGCGGCCCGGTGGCGGATGCGGCTCTCTGCCGCGTTTTATTTGTACATTTATTAAAGAAAGTACCAAGTACATTGTTCGCCGGAGCGCCGGCCGGATGAGGAGGAGGATTCCATGTGCAGCATTCTAGGCTACTGCGGCAAGCCTGCATCATATGAAGCGATGCGGGCGATGCTCGCCAAGACAATTTCCAGAGGTCCGGATATGTCCAGGATCATGAAGACCGGGGAAGGATATCTGGGATTCAACCGCCTCTCGATCATGGGACTGACCGAGGCGGGCATGCAGCCCTTTGAATATAATGGAAATTACTGTGTCTGCAACGGTGAAATCTACGGCTTCCGCCCGATCCGCGAATACCTCTGCGGCAAGGGTTATACCTTCCGTTCCGAATCCGACTGTGAAATTCTGCTCCCTCTTTATGAAGAGCTTGGCGTTTCCATGTTCCGGATGCTGGATGCGGAGTTTGCGCTGATCATCTATGACGGCACTACCGGAGAATATATCGCCGCGAGAGATCCGATCGGCATTCGGCCTTTATATTACGGATATGACGCGGAAGGTACAATCATTTTCGCCTCCGAACCGAAGAATCTGATCGGTACCTGCGCGAAGATTTTTCCGTTTCCTCCCGGATGCTACTACGCGGGAGGCGAGTTCCATACTTACAAAGATCCTTCCAAGGTGGACCGGTATCTGGACGACGATCTTCCGGAAATCTGCAAAAACATTCACGACAAGCTTCTGTGCGGTATTAAAAAGCGTCTGGACGCCGATGCGCCGGTCGGTTATCTGCTCTCCGGCGGTCTTGATTCTTCGCTTGTGTGCGGAGCTGCCGCTAGGCTCATGAAGAAGCCGCTCGAAACTTTCTCGATCGGTATGGACATCGACGCTATTGATCTGAAATACGCGCGCGAAGTCGCTTCTTATATCGGTTCCAACCACCATGAAGTCATCATCACAAGAGACGATGTCATAAACGCGCTGGAGCCTGTTATTGCGGCTCTCGGCACTTTTGATATCACGACGGTCCGCGCTTCAATCGGCATGTATCTTGTCTGCAAATGGATTCATGAAAATACGAACATCCGTGTCATCCTGACCGGCGAAATTTCTGATGAGCTCTTCGGTTATAAATATACGGATTTTGCTCCATCCCCCGACGCTTTCCAGAAGGAAGCCGAAAAGCGCATTCGTGAAATCAACGTATACGATGTGCTGCGGGCAGACCGCTGTATTTCCGTAAATTCACTCGAAGCGCGCGTACCGTTCGGCGATCTGGATTTTGTCGATTATGTGATGCATGTAAACCCGGAAAAGAAGATGAACACCTACGGCATCGGCAAATATCTTCTCCGGCACGCGTTCGAGGAAGACGAGCTTATACCGAGAAACATTCTGATGCGTGAAAAGGCGGCTTTCTCCGATGCGGTCGGACACTCCCTGCGCAATGATCTGATCGAATACGCGGAATCACTCTACACGGATGAGGAATATGAGAAGCGCCGCAAGCTGTATCCGCATGCGATGCCGTTTACAAAAGAATCGCTGCTCTACCGCGAAATTTTCGAAAAATATTATCCGGGACAGGGACAGATGATCCCGGCGTTCTGGATGCCGAACAAGAGCTGGAAGGGCTGCGATGTCAATGATCCTTCCGCCCGCGTTCTTTCCAATTACGGAGCTTCCGGAGAGTAAACTGCCTGACGGGTCAATACAATAAGAAGCAGCCTTTCCGGTCTGCATGAAAAATTGAAGACAAATCTGCAGACTGCCCTCGCAGCGCATAGATTTTCCGTTTTCTATGCACTGCGGGGGCAGGCGCTTGAAATATCTTAAAACATTATGCAAACTGCGACAGATTTCGCGTATTGCATTGTACTTACTGCATGCTGTAGGTTACCGTGACATCGGCGTCGATACTCATCTGGCCGGGCTCCATCTGCATACTGTCGGCAGAGTTCATGGATTCCATAGCCATTGTTTTGCCGCTGACGGTAGGGTCGTACTGCGCAGAGGTATCCTGATAGCCTTCCACGAGAACAGACGGCTCTCCAAGCGTTTTTCCGGCAGCTTCCGCGAGAACCTGTGCCTTCGCCCGCGCGGCGCTGACAGCCGCCTGCAACGCTTCCTGATATTTCTCATCATAGGAACTGCAGGTATAAGTCACGTTGTTTACATTGTTGGCGCCGGCAGCGACCGCCTCTGTAATAAGCTTTCCGGTATCCGCGATCTTCCTGTCGGAAACCGTAAGTGTTGTCGTCACCTGGTAGGACGTGATTTTATTCGAATTGTAATCGTACTGCGGGTAGATGTCGTAGCCGCTGGTCTGCAGGCTCTTTTCCTCTACGCCAAGATCTTTCAGCTTCTCTTTCACTTTGTTGACCGATTCGGTATTCTTCTTCTGCGCTTTTTCCGCGGTGCTTTCATTCGTGGTGATGCCAAGGGAAATCGCCGCCATATCCGGTGTTTCCTTTACCGAGCCCTTCGCAGTCACCGTGACGGTATTGCCGGATACCTGTGCTTGCGCCGAAGACACTGCCTGCGTCGTGATGGCAGCTGCGGATTCCTTCGCCTGCCCTGCCGTCTCCGCGCAGCCTGTCACCGCGAGTGCTGCTGCCGCCAGTATTGCTGTTACAATTCCTCTTTTCTTCATCATGGTCTTTCTCCCTTCTGTATCTGTTATTCTGCTTTTGTAATGGACAGCGTATCCCAGAAAGCGCCGTCGGACAAAATATCCTGATACGTTATGCTGTTGTCCTGCTTCTTTCCGTTTTCATCGGTTTCACTGATATCCTGCACATAAATCACGATATCTTTGAGTGCATCACTGCCCGCGGTCACCGTAAAGCTTTCCGCTTTATCGGTAAGAGACGGCGCGGCGATCCGCGCCTGATATGTCTTCTCTCCCGCTGAGAAGTCATAGGTTCTTTCTTCCTGCGCTGCCGCGGTAGCATCTGCCGTCTGTCCCGCTTCCCCGCTTCCGGCCGTGACACGCACCTCATACGAACCTGTGTGGCCATTCGGCAGAAGAAGCCCGCTCACGTGAAATGTAACCGTATCCGGAGCGGCCGCCCCGGCCACGGCGCTGTCCTGCGCGCTGTTGTCTTTCCCGGAAGAAACCGTTCCCTCGAAGGAAGATGCGACAAGATACGCAGGACGCATCCCATTCTGATCTTCCGCAGAGCGGATTTCATAAGACTGCAATGCGGCTGCGGATTCCAGCGCTCCATCGTACGCCCCGGCAGACGCCGCGGCAGGTTCCTGCGCTTTGTCCGCGCTCTTTTTCATCGCGGCATCACCGGCAGCATCAGCGCCGTATAATGCAGGCGCCTCCTCCGCGGCTGCCGGCGCAGTACCCGATGCAACTTCAGAAGGTCTTGAAAAGCCTCCGGTGAACCGGAAGACGATCATGCCGGTCAGCGCTGCTGCAGAAAGTGTGACCAGCATGGTCACTGTTTTGCGCCTGTTAGTTGTTTTACCGTGATTTCGGAGGGTCATCTGCTGTGCGGACGACCTCTGCCGGAAGCGGGCGGTCTCTTCGATCAGGTCGTCATCAATCTCACCGACGGCATCCAAAAGGCGCCCTGCGCCCTCCTGTTTCATATCACAAACCCCTCCTTTTCCAGATAATCTTTCAATCCTTTCCTCGTTCTGGAAAGAATACTGCGGACGCTCCCTTCCGGGATTCCCGCTTTATCAGCGATGTCCGCACAGCAATCGAGAAAGAAATACCGGCTGATGAAAATCTGCCGTTTCTGCTGATCGAGGCTCCGCAGATAAACGGATATCGCTTCGTCCAGCGCTGCCGCGCCAAGCCGTGTTTCGGCGGGGTCCTGCGTTCCGACGCACTCCGCAAGCTCATCGAGAGAGGCTTCGTAAGTACTGCCCTCTCGTTTTGCGGTATGCAGTTTTCTGTACATATCAATCGCAAGATTTCTCGTGATCCTGCCAAGATAAGCCGCAAGGCTCTGCGGCCGGTCCGAGGGCATGGAATTCCATGCGCGCAGATAAGTGTCATTCACACACTCCTCTTCGTCCTGCCGGTTCGAAAGAACATTGGCGGCAATCACCGCAAGGTACCTGCCGTACTGGTCCTGCGTCTGCCTGATCGCGGCTTCATCCCGCGCCCAGTACAGATTCACGATCTGTTCATCATTCATAAATAAGGCGCCTTTCCTGTTGAACGTATCATCCGTTCTACCTGTATAGACGTAATTTATTTCCGGTTGCTGCAGTGAAAAACAAAAATCCGCAAAATTTTGAACCTTCCAAATTTGTTTTTTCTGTTACCGGCTTATATAATTATGTCATTACGCAGCGGGCATTTTCCAGTCCCGCCGCAGTGAAAATAACAAACGAAAGGATTATAATTTGAAACTTGCAGCAATTATCCTCTTTGTAGCGATGTACACAATCATGATCATCCGGCCGAAGTGGCGTACGTATGTCGCGGCGATTACCGCAGTAATCTTCGCCGCCGCCGGCATATCTCCGCTCGCCGGCATTCCTTCCGCCATCGACTGGAACGTGCTCATGATGATTTCCGGCACCATGGTCGTCGTCGACTTCTTCATCGCGTCCAAAATGCCGAACAAAATCGCCGACTATCTTCTGGACAAAGCACCGAACGTCATGTGGGTTACGATTTTCATGTCCCTTTTCGCCGGCATTATCTCCGCCTTCATTGACAATGTGGCGACCGTCCTCATGGTCGCGCCGGTCGGCATGGCCGTCTGCAAAAAACTGAAGATCAACCCTGTTCCGATGATTCTGTCCATCGCGGTTTCTTCCAATCTGCAGGGCGCCGCAACACTGGTCGGAGATACGACGTCCATTATGCTTGGTGCCTACGCGAAGATGGATTTTACGAGTTTCTTCTGGATGAATGGAAAGCCCGGCATCTTCTTCGCCGTCGAACTGGGCGCGCTCGCAACGATTCCTGTCATGATGCTGGTCTTCCGCAAGGAACAACAGCCCGTTTCCGCAGACGTCTTCACAACCGTCGAAGATTATTTCCCGACGGTCATGCTGCTCGCGGTTGTGGTAACACTGATCATCGCTTCCTTTATTCCCGGAAAGCCGGATATTACAAACGGCGTGATCTGCTGTATCATCGCTCTGATCTGCATTATCCGGAACGCGGTGCATTATCAGAGCTTTCAGGATTCCGCGCATGCTCTGAAATCGGTAGACCTGCAGACGATTATTCTTCTGGCTTCTCTGTTTATCGTCATTGCCGGTATCCGGAATGTCGGCGTCATCGATGATGTCGCCGGCTGGATCGCAGACGTTGGCGGAAACAATCTGTTCCTGCTGTATTCGATCATTGTCTGGGGTTCCGTTGCAATCTCCGCGTTCATTGACAATATTCCGTATGTCGCGACGATGCTGCCTGTCATTCAGGGTGTTGCCGCCGCTATGAATATCGAGCCTTATCTTCTTTACTTCGGTCTGCTTTCGGGCGCAACGCTGGGCGGGAACCTCACACCGGTCGGCGCTTCTGCCAATATCACGGCAATCGGTATTCTGTTCAAAGACGGCCATGACGTCTCGATGAAAGAATTTGCAAGAATCGGTATTCCTTTTACACTGGTAGCAGTCACGGCAGGCTATATCTTTATCTGGTTTGTCTGGCGCTGACAGGCACTTTGTACACAAAAGGTGCAGAAGATACGGCATGCTCCATGCCATGTCTCCTGCACCTTTTCGCATCTATCATTCGGCTGCGGTGGATTCCGGCAAACACCCCGCAACTACCTTTTTAAAATCTGTTCCGCTCTTTGAATCTCTTCATCCGTCGGAGGGTTCACCGAAAGAAGCGGATACGGGATGCCGAGCTTCTCGTATTTGGTAATTCCCATCGTATGATACGGCAGCACTTCCACGCGGCGCACTGTTTTCAGTGTGTCCAGAAATTTCCGGAGCTCTTTGAGATCCTCTTCATCGGTCGTAATGCCCGGTACCAGCACATGCCGGATCCACATATCCTTGCCATTGTCAGAAAGGTACCTTGCCAGGTCAAGAATATTCTTGTTGTCCCATCCGGTCAGCTGTTTATGTTTTTCCCCGTTAATCTGCTTGATATCCAGAATGAACAGGTCTGTTACATCCATCAGCTTCTGAAATTTTGAAAAGAACGGTTCGTTCCTTGTGAACGGATTGCCGGAAGTATCCAGCGCTGTGTGAATGCCTTTCTCATGGCAGAGTGCAAACAGCTCTGTCACAAAGTCAATCTGCAGCAGCGCTTCTCCGCCGGAAACCGTGATACCGCCGCCGTTTTTCCAGTAGCTGCGGTACCGGCAGGCCTGCGCGAACACATCCTCCGGTGTCCTCACGGTAACTTCATTCCCGGGCAGCCCTTGTCCGCCCTGCGAAGCTGCCGGCCCGAAGACCTTCCAGGTCTCCGGGTTATGGCAGTACCTGCAACGCATTGCGCAGCCCTGCATAAAGACAACGAAGCGTACACCCGGCCCGTCGACCGCGCCAAACGTTTCGATGGAATTGATGTATCCTTTCGTCATTGCCTTGCCTTCGCTTGTTTCTGCTGATTAAAGATGATCGTGGAATGTTCTCGCGATTACATCTTCCTGCTGCTCTCTGGTCAGGCTGATGAACTTGACCGCATAGCCGGATACACGGATTGTAAAGTTCGCGTATTCGGGTTTTTCCGGATGCTCCATCGCGTCAATCAGTTTTTCCCTGCCGAACACATTAACGTTCAGATGGTGCGCGCCCTGATCAAAGTAACCGTCGAGAACGCTGACCAGATTGTTCTTTCTTTCCTCGTCATCATGTCCGAGCGCAGAAGGATTCATTGTCTGCGTATTGGAAATGCCGTCCAGCGCCCACTCGTACGGAAGCTTGGTCAGAGAGTTCAGCGATGCCAGAAGACCGTTTGTCTCCGCACCGTAGGAAGGGTTCGCTCCGGGGGAAAGCGGTGTCCACGCTCTTCTTCCGTCCGGCATATTACCTGTGTACTTGCCGTAAACAACATTCGATGTAATCGTCAGAATCGAAGTTGTCGGCTCCGAATTACGGTAAGTATGGTGTTTCCTGATCTTGGAGATGAACTCATGCAGAAGCCATACGCCGATTTCATCCGCTCGGTCATCGTCATTTCCGTATCTGGGGAAGTCGCCCTCGACTTCATAGTCCTGCGCAAGGCCGTTCTCGTCGCGGATGACCTTAACCTTCGCGTATTTGATCGCGGAAAGGGAGTCAATCACATGAGAGAAGCCCGCAATACCGGTTGCAAATGTTCTGCGGACATCGGTATCAATCAGAGCCATTTCGGCTGCTTCATAGTAGTACTTGTCGTGCATGTACTGAATCAGATTCAGGATGTTGACATACAGTCCGGCAAGCCAGTCCATCATCTTGTCAAAGCGCTCCATGACCTCATCATAATCAAGGTATTCCGAGGTGATTCTTCTGTAGGCAGGTCCTACCTGTTTACCGTTCTTCTCGTCGACACCGCCGTTGATTGCGTACAGCAGGCACTTCGCGAGGTTCGCCCTTGCGCCGAAGAACTGCATCTCCTTGCCGGTCTGCGTCGCCGAAACGCAGCAGCAGATTGAGTAGTCGTCGCCCCAGACAGGCTTCATGACATCATCATTTTCATACTGAATCGAAGACGTTTTGATTGAAATCTTCGCGGCATATTTCTTGAAAGCGGCCGGCAGCTTCGAGCTGTACAGCACGGTAAGATTCGGCTCCGGAGACGGTCCCATGTTCTCAAGCGTATGCAGGAAGCGGTAGTCATTCTTCGTTACCATGCTTCTGCCGTCCATGCCGATACCCGCGACTTCGAGCGTCGCCCACACGGGATCGCCGGAAAACAGCTCGTTGTAGGAACGGATTCTTGCGAACTTCACCATACGGAATTTCATGACCATATGGTCGATCAGCTCCTGCGCCTGCTCCTCCGTCAAAACACCGCTCTTCAGATCACGCTCAATATAAATATCAAGGAATGTGGAAATACGTCCGACGGACATCGCCGCGCCGTTCTGGGTCTTGATCGCGGCAAGATAGCCGAAATACAGCCACTGAACCGCTTCTTTCGCGTTTGCCGCAGGCTTCGAAATATCAAACCCGTACGCCGCTGCCATGGTCTTCATATCCTGCAGCGCCTTGATCTGATCCGAGAGCTCTTCCCGCAGGCGGATAATGTCATCGGTCATGGTTCCGTCGCCGCAGTATTCTTTATCGTGCTCCTTCCAGGCGATCAGCTGGTCAATACCGTACAGAGCAACTCTTCTGTAGTCGCCGACAATACGTCCACGGCCATAGGTGTCCGGTAGTCCCGTAATGATATGGCTGTGTCTGGCTGCGCGCATCTCCGGTGTATAGGCATCAAAAACAGCCTGATTGTGTGTCTTGTGATACTCCGTAAAAATCTTGTGCAGCTGCGGGTTCGGCTTGTATCCATACATTTCGCATGCCTCTTCCGCCATCTTGATGCCGCCGTAAGGCATGAACGCGCGCTTGAGCGGCTTATCCGTCTGCAGGCCTACGATTTGCTCCAGATCCTTCATACTCTCGTCGATGTAGCCGGGGCCGTAAGCTGTCAGTCCGGAGACAACATCGGTCTCCTCGTCCAGCACACCGCCCTTATCTCTTTCCTCTTTCTGCAGCTCCTGCAGCCTTCCCCAGAGTTTATTCGTAGCCTCTGTAGGACCCGCGAGGAAACTTTCATCCCCGTCATAAGGGGTATAATTATTCTGAATGAAGTCTCTGACGTTGCATTCCCGTTTCCAGATGCGACCTTCAAAGCCTTCATAAGCTTTGTTCTCTAACATGGCAGCCTCCTTTTGCACAGATAGATAATTTTTCCTTCATACAACATGTTGTATGCCTTTCATGGTCAAGCGTACGACATGGAGTATATCATGTCTGTAGCCTGTGTTACAATCCCGAATCTTGCAGTCTTTGCATTGATGCCGGACCCTGAATCGGTTATCCTATACACTATATAAGGAGACTATATTGTGTTGAACAAACGCTTTATAAAACGGAATATGATCCCTCTTCTGCTGCTTTCGTTCACGCTGACAGCCTGCGCCGGGGCAGGTTCATCCTTATCCGGCGGGAGTACAGATGACAGAGTAACCGGAGACGTACTGGACGCAGCACAGAGCGCGTATGACAAATTTCTCCGGTCCGAATTCATTCCGCATTTTGCGGGAAAGAATGCGCGCGGCGCATTTGTCTATATTGACGGCAACAACGTGCCGGAGCTTTTGATCAGTGCGGGAGGCGCCAGAGAAGACGGCGTCTATGTCTTTACGCTTGATATGGACAGCGGTGAAGTATCCGAGATCGGAGACGCGCCGTTCTCATCTTACGGAAAAATAAGTTACGCGGAAAAGCAGAACCGGATTGTCAGTACCTACGGAACGGAAAATATCTGTTATCAGGTAGTTTCACGCATCAGCGGCTGTAAGTCCAGTGCTGTCGGCGCAGTCATGAAAGACGCTTCCGGGTACAGGGACGCGGCAGAAGCAATCCGGAAAGCCTCTGGGAAGAGCGGGGACAATGTCACTGCTACCCCCGAAGCTGAAAATGCAATTACGGTACATACCTACTATTATGCCGGCTTTCCCCTGCCGGACAGCGCGGACGGAACTTCCAAAGACAATTATCTTCTGACAACTGCCGCGGATACAGCGGCTTCGCAGACTGCAGCGCAGGATGCTGCCACAGACTCGCTGGTTTCGACAGAGGGTGCAGCAGCGCCTGCTGATTCTTCAGGTTCCGCGGATTCCGGTGAATACGCTGCCACCGGCACCACTGCAAACGCTGTGCAGGCCGCTGCCGGACAGAGTGTTGCCGCGGGGCAGCAGACGGATGCTGTACAGGCAGCCGGCACGGAACAGGCGGAAGCCGGCGCCGCCGGAAGTGAACCGGCTGCTGCCGCCCCGTCCGACGGTACAGAAGATGAAAAGTCCGAAAAGGGCGAGACGATTGAACCGCCCGGCGACACTTTTCTCGTAGATGAAAATGTTTATAACCAGTCACTATCCGATATGGTCAATGGAAATAAGCTGACAGAGATATCCTATGATCAGATGCAGGATCTGTCTTCGCTGAAGCTGAAATAGAAAAAGCTGCAGCTTTTTCTTACTTTTTCAGATTCTTTAAGATTTCTATGGTCTCGAGATCTTCCTGCGTCAGCTTGATATTGCTGATCCGTTCATGTCCGTCCGGCGTTGTCACTTTCATCTCAATGATGGTTCCGGTCTGCACCGCATTCTGCGCGGTATCTCGCAGAAAAGCAATTGCCCGCGGATGCTGGGAAGAAAAGATCTGCAGTCTCTGCGCCAGTTTCATCATATCCATTGGATTAGCCATATTGTTACCTTCCGTTCTGTAATTCATATGTGTGATTGCCTGCCATGCCGCGGACGCCTCTTCTGAGTATCCGCGGCATGGCTTTACAGAAGGATATTATACGCCAGTCAACGCCATCTGTATTGAACAAATGCGCCGGCAAGGACCGAGAGCCCCATGAGAAATGCCCAGGTACTTTCCTTCGACGTGTCGCCGGTTGCCGGTGCTTTACCCCCTTCTTCCCTTACAGCGTCTGCCGGCGGTTCGTTCCCTTCATTCTGCTTCTGCAGTTCATACTTGGCCGCGGCCTTCACAGCATCTTTCGTATTCTCCAGTCCTTCCGGAACTTCAATAAGCGCCGGGACCACAGAGTAGCCGGCCTCCTGTTTCAAAACATCCTTTCCCGTCAGTAGATAGATGCCGGGCGTCACGCCGTAAAAATGACATTCCGACTTTTCATCCGCCCTCGCCGCGTATGCCGGCTGAATACTGTCCTCGGACTTATGAATCACACCCAGCAGCTCCTCCGGCACCGTACGGATTCGCCTGTCCTCATAGGAAACGTCCCGGATACCATTTCGGGTAAATGCAGAGTCAAACTTGATTTTCTGTCCATCCGCGCTTCTGCCAACCTTGTAGAGAAACAGTGTCTGGTCCCTGGGAAGACAGTTTGTAATGGTGACCTGCCTTCTGCCGGAAGCGGCATGCACTTTTCCCGGCATGCACATCCAGACAACAACGGATAGTGTGGCCGCTATGAGAAGCCACGTCCCGATTCTGAGCTTTCTATCCATGCAGTGAAAGCCTCCTTTCCTCCATGTATTGTTTTTTGACTTTACTCTCCATTCCTTTTGTAAAGAGCCCGGCAAGCGCCGCTCCTGCTGCCGCGCTGAACGCGGCGATCCGTACAAAACCCGCACTGCGGCAATATTTTTCCGGATAGTACCCGGAAAAGTCCGAAGTCACAGATAGCCTTATTGTTGTTACAGGTTCCATAACCCTGCTTCCGCGGACCAGCAGTCTGTGAGTATTAATGCCGTAAGGCGTACAGGTCACCAGCGTACAGTAATCTTTCCCCTTCACAGGCATAAGAGCTTCCTGCTGCTCGGGAAGGACGACACGGATCTGATCGACTTTATAAGTCAATAAGTGTCCCAACACATGCAGCGTAAATGTATCGTCCTTTTTAACCCTGTCCAGATCCGTCAGCAGCTTTTCCTGCGGCATTCCGGTATGTCCAGTCAGCACGCAGTGCGTTCCGGTGCCGCCGACAGGGAGCGATGATTCTTTCAGATGCCCGCAGCCCTTCTGCAGCACCTCTACCGAAGTTCCATGATAAATCGGAAGAAGGATATCTCTGCTTTTCATTTCAAGATATCCCATGACCGCGTCACCACCCGGATTCAGCAGTTCTTCATATTTCTGTTCCCAGCCGGGCTCCGTAAGATCCGCAGGTATTTTTTCTATTCTGTTATATTCGCAGGCCCTGTTCCATTCCTCATTCAGTTTCCGGTCCGAACGCTCCTGCACGGTATCCGCATACTTTTCGATTTCACCGCGCCGTATTTTCCTGTGTATCTGATCCATTCCCCACGGCGCGAGCATCAGACAAAGCCCGGCGGCAAGCAGAATACCCGCGATGATTTTTCTCAATGCAGTGCCTGCCTTTCCCGGATAAATGCAAATCCCGCCGCAGCCAGCGTTCCTCCGCACAAAAGAAACAGCAGTATACCGCTGCCGCCGGTCTTCGGAAGATCAAAGGCCGGCGGAAGTCCGTTGTAAAACGTGACCGTATACTCCAGCCCGGATGCGTCGTCCGCAGGATTCGCCTGCCGTGAAACATTGCTCACAGCACCGGGCTGTTCCAAAACATCATCCGCGGCACCATCCTGTCCCGAAGACGCTTTCGGCGCAATCGTTCCGGACGCTTTGCCGTCTTCGCTGTGAAACAGCTCCGGCTGCAAGGACGGTCCTTCAATTTTCATGAGTTTTGTTTTGTCGCTCGCACTGACTTCTTCAATCTCATACCGTGTACCGATTGGAACGCCGCGGATCACGTGAGTATGAATCCCCGACAACGGCGCGATATCAAATTCCGTTTCTGCGGTCTGGCCTGCAGGCAGAGTAAAGCGGACCTTAAAATGATATATACCCGCAAGACTGCTTCCATCAGAAGATCTCTTATCCACAATGAGCGATCCCGTATTGACTGTATTGGTAAACAAAACAGTAAGATCAATACCCGCATTGATATCATCCGGGTTCAGATAGGAGCGGAAAACCAGATCCCGCAGATCGCCGCCGGATTTTTTCACAAGCTCTGTTACATCGGTTCCATTCTCCAGAAGCGTTACATTTGTCTTGTAGAGCGCAGACGCCTGTTCCTCCAGATGAACCGTGCTGCCGCGCTTGAAAACATCTCTGAAACTCTTTTCTTCTCCGTCCCCCAGTTCAAACGACTGTCCCGCAGCTTCAAGCCGGTATGTCTGTGACCCGAGAAGTTCTTTGAAAAGCGGATTGACGCTGTCCATGTTGATCTTCTTGCGGACATGGAGAATATCATCCAGAAGGAAGTTGAATTCCACCTTCATATTGGACTCCCAAAGGCCTCTCTCCATGTAAAACAAAGTCATCGTGTGCATTCCCGGAGATCGAAGCGAAGGATCCAGCGGAACAGTCTGCGGCCCTTCGGTCAGGTTCTCAAAACCAAGGCTTTTCTTTACAGCACTGTTGAAAACCGTTCCGGCAGGCACCTGCGCGGTCTCCGGCGAGGAAGTGTATTCGTTATAGCTGCTCTGATACGGAAGATCCGATGAGAAATTGATACAGCCATAGGATTTTCCGTGCGCGCCGCCCAGGTCCAGCGCAAGTTTCCCGTCTATGAAGACCCAGACATCATCGTCGCCTGAGAAATTGAATGTAATCGGGCGCGGAGTGCCTGTTGTGTCCACAAGATTACCATCCTGCGTCAGCTTGAAATCGATGTCCATCCGAACGCCGAAGCCATAGTCATAATCGGCTCCGCTCATCGAAGCCCTTCTGTCGTTGAGAGGGAAGAAGCCATACGGATTTGCAACCGCAGGCTGATCGCCCGGGCAACCCACATTCTTCGACCAGGGCTGCCGTCCGGTGTCCGCCAGATAGTACTTGTACCGCTCGTCCGGCGTACCGGTTTCATAAAGATGCAGCGATGTCGCCATGCTGTCATAGGTCCAGTAGGCAATACCGTCCCCGTCCCGTTCCGACCGGAAAAACGGAAACGCCGTATTCTTGAAAACTTTTCCGACCTGCGTGTTCCGGCTGTTCCCGCCTTCCAGAAACGCTTCGGAGAAATACGGCATCGGCGCGTCTGTTCCATAGCACAGCAGATTCCCGCTTCCCGTTCCGTCATATCCCTGCAGTTCATGCCCCGCAAGATTCCACGCCGCGCTGTTATAGCTGCTGGCTGCGTCTTCTCCATGAATGTTCTTGATCGCTACATTCGCCCAGTAAAATTTCGCGTAATCCTCACTGCCGAATAAGTTCATTTCCTTTCGAAGATACTCGAAGCCGGCATCCTCCTTCCTTTCCGAGCCGGAGAAAGCGCCTGTGTAAATGGATGCCGGCGCGTTGTGAGAGCGATAATAATCACTCATCGTCTCATCCAGAATCCTAAAAGGCATGAATGAGCGGTAATTCACACCGTTCACCGACTTTCCGAACCGGTTCTCACCGTTCATCTCGATATCCGAATAGTAATCGTAAACCGTCGCGGGAACATAAGTCATGCCTGCGGTTCCCGGCATCTGTCCCTGCGGCACATCGAGAATATCCTGCGGCTCGCCCTTCTCATCATTTTCTTTTTCCGGCGAGCGGACCGAATACACGCTGTCCCAGTAGCCTCTTCTTGCGCCGGAAGTATAAACTACCGGATCTCCTGCGTCCGCGTAGAAGCATGGATTCTCCATTTCCGGAATCGGCAGATATCCGGTACTGCTTCCATATCCGGTAATTGTTCCATCCGGCATCCCTGCAGCCGGATCTTCCGCTGAAGAACAGAAGCAAATCGTTTCTGCTTCCTCCGGCACTTCCGCGCTGTAAACAGCTTTCCATGTGCGGCCGTCTTCCGAATGTTCCGGAAGACGTGACATTTCTCCCTGTGCAAGGCACTGATTCTGCCCGCCGAAAACCGCATAGCGGACGATACCGTCTTCTCCCGGAATCCCGCTTCCGGACCCGGCCGGGCTGTCCTGATAACAGATTCCGGAAAGCGCCGCATCCAGATAAACGGTTCTGGTTTTTATGACAGCAGGCTCTGCCTCTTCCTCAGAAAATCCGGCTTTTGCCTCTGTCTGCGTCTCATCCGCAGACACATCCGCCGCCGGAATTTCACAGGCTGTCGCGGAATCCGTGGCTGCTGCATTTTCCTCCGCAGGAATTTCGCAAGTTGCCGCGGAGTCAGCTGCTGCTCTTTCAGTCACCAGGGTCTCATCAGACGCCGCAGGTGCTGTGTCTGCCGCAGATGTTTCGGCCGCATCCCCGGCCTCGTAACTGCCAGCGGAGGAGACTTCTGCCGATGACTGCATTCCCTCCGTGCCTTCACTCTCCGCTGCCGCTGCTGCATTCTCTTCCGCAGAAACTTCGCTCCCCGGCGCCGTTTCCGCCGGACTCACCACGGGGCTCTCCGCCAAACTCTCCATGGCAGCGTTTTCACTTGCAAGTACCGTAAGCTGCGGAGAGAACAATAGCAGCGCCGCAAGCAGCCAGGATACTCTTCCCGGACGTTTCATGGCCTGCCTCCTTTCTTCCCGGGAAGGCCGGAAAGCAGCACAATTCCCGCTATAGCCGCCGCTGTAATGCCGGAGCCGTAGAAGAGCGCTGTGCCGGTGCCGCCGGTAACCGGAAGGAGCACGCTTGACCTGTTGGTCACATTTGAACGTACTGTTCCGTCTTCCAGAAGAACACCGTACGGATCCTGCCCGTTCTCCTTCGAGGCGCTGTCATGTGTCCTTGTCTTTCCCTCCTGCTCCACGGAGATTTTCAGGCTGTCGAGCTTCCCTTTAATTCCGTTCTGATCCTTCATCCCGGCAGTGATCACGATTTTGACATCGTCTCCCGCGCGGTAACCGTCCGGCGCCTGCAGTTCTTTGATGTAATACGTACCGCTGTCAAGTCCTCTGATGCCAAACCTTCCTTTCGCGGCACCTGTCTGCCCGGAGGTCAGTTTGGCGGCGCTGCTCTCGTCTCTTGTCCAGCCGGTTAAATCGATGACACTGCCGTCTTTTCCAGTGGCGTACTCGGTAACGCCTCCGCGCTTCCTGTAAAGCTCAAATACAGCGCCGCCCAGTGCGAGTGATTCGTCGCTGCTGTCTGTTTTACTGAACAGAAGCTGATACGTATAAACCTCTGTCTTCTCCTGCGGCGTCGTATCCACGCGCCCCTTGCCGCCCTCATTCGGATCGTTGGAAAACGAAAGCGTGGCGCGGTTCTCATTCCCTTTGCTGCCGCAAACCGCATTCCCGTTCATGACGCAGTCATACGTCACGATGATTCTCTCATCCGCCCGGAAAGACGGAACTGCCTTTTTCAGATCATCAAACCGCACAGTCAGATCGTGCCCGCTGCAGGTAATCTTCAGTCCTTCTGCACCGGACAGGTCCTTTGTTCCCGCGTCCTTATAGGCTGCGTTCTCATTGTCCGCAAGATAGACCCTGACAGAATCCGCGCCTTTCATAGAAAGCCCGTCGCCGGTCTGATCCTGAAAAACATACTGATACGTGTCGTACACATCATAATTGTCCGGCAGAGTGCCGATCAGCTTGTACGAAACGGTGTCGCCGAAAGAACAGTCGGCCGCGTCCTTATACTCCGCGCCATGAAGCGTTTCGCCGGAGGCGCTGAGTTCCCGCACTTTCTTTGTCAGCGACGGCACTGCCGTCTTGAGCTCCGCAGACTCCTGTCCTGAAACAATCCGCAGCATAAATTGTGTAACAGACTCCGCTTTTCCATCCTTCTCCGAAGTTGCGCTTTCATCGCGAAGAAGGTAGTATCCTTCCGGCAGGCCGGTAAAAACAGCGCTCCCCTGCGCCGCCTGCACAGACTGCGCCGCGTCTTTGAGTGAAAGCGACAAAACATCCGCGAAGGCCTTGCTCTCCATGGCGCCCGCGTCTTTCATGGCAGCAGCCGCTGCGGCGGCGCCGTCTTCCATGCAGATATTCGCAAAGCGCTTGCCGATCAGCGGACTTTTCCGCAGCCTTTCCATCAGCTGACTGTCCGCAGTGACACCGGGCCCCCAGAGAATCTGCGTTAGCCGTCCCTTTTCGTCAGCCGCGCCTGTGAAGATACAATACGCCTTATATGTATGCCCGTTGACCGCGCCTGTAAGCGTAACACTGCCGGTCTTCGCGGAAGCTCCTGAGGCTGTCTCCGCGCTGCTTCCCGGAAGCGAAGCGTTTACCCCGGTGCCCGCTCCGCCGCCGGTTCCCGCCGCAGCGGGTCCGGCCGCATGCACCGGCACGGCAGCCCCTGCTGCCGAAAGCGAAACTGTCAGAAAAACGGCTGCCAGAACAGCCTGAAAGCGTAAAGATTTCATGATAGGACCTCCTGAAGATAGGACTGCAGATCAGAATGCAGAGCATTCTGAAAAGACTCCGGACAGCATTTCGCGTGTGGTGCGGGAGCTGTCCTTGAACGCTGGCTGCTTTCGAATAAGCAGCCGATATGGATTATTGTAATCGGAATCTGATAAATGAGAAGTGTTTTGGCACGAATCGGGGGAAACTGTGGCACGAATTGTCCGGGCTTATATAGTGTCCTGTGACCGCAGGTGCAGGACATGACTCACAAGGGCAAAACAAAAGGACACGCGCTGCCCCCACAACGCGTGTCCTGCGATGGCTTGCAGATATTCTGTTTACGTAGAGAGCACTAGGAAGACAGCGGAAAATTTCCCACACTGCCCCTGTTGCCGTTGATCGTGTACTGGACGCGGTCTTCCTCCGGCTGCAGCGAAAAATCAATCGAATGAACATCTTCCAGCGAGTTCCCGCAGCGCTCCCACGCTTCCATGGCCCTGGTCACAATCTGTTCTTCGGTAATGACCCTGTTCCTGTAATGAATCTGAAATGTGCTGTCAATCTTATTTCTGGTTTCCATTTTTATCCGCAAGCCTTAGACGAACAATCAATTCAACCCGATTTCTGATTTAATCATGCGAACATTATCAGCAGTTTAATGTCCACTGTTTATGATTGCATTATAGCACAGATTCCAGAAAAATAACAAAAGAAACTGCGTCCCCCCACCGGTGATCTGCATTCCATAAGGCCGGCGCTTGCGTCAAGCCGCAGGAAATGTCACCTTCACCTTGAACAAGTCTCCTTCAATTATGACTTCGAAGGTTCCGTTCATCAGCTCTGTCAGGCCGCGCGCGATCGAAAGCCCGAGGCCGCTCCCTTCCGTCGAACGGGCAATATCGCCGCGGACAAAGCGCTCTGTCAGCTCCTGCGCCGTGATATGAAGCTTAGCCTCGGAAATATTCAAAAACGCAATCTCCACCTTTCCATCCGGCTGCCGCACATCAATATACGCGCGGGTTCCCGGCATCGAATACTTGTACATGTTGCTGAACAGATTCGAAAAGACTCTGCCGAGCTGATCCGGATCGGCCTTGATCATCACCGCGCCTTCCCCGGTTCCTTCCAGATCAAGATCGATTTTCTTCGAAGTAAGCTTTTCACTGTACTCTCCGGCCATCATGCTGATCATGGTGGTGACATCCAGAGGCATCATGGAAAGCTTCACCTTGCCGCTGCCGGCTCTGCTGGCGTCCATAATGTCGACGGTGAGCTTCCGAAGGCGAGCGGCTTGTTTTTGCAGGATCGCAAGGTATTCCTGCTGCTGCTCCTGCGTGATATCGTCTTTGGACAGCAGGTCCACGTAATTGACTATTGAAGTCAGAGGTGTCCGAATATCGTGAGAAACATTTGTAATCAGCTCCGTCTGCATATGCTCGGACTTCATACGTTCCTCGACCGCCTTGTCAAGCGAATCGCTGATCGAGTTGAGCGCCCGCGCCATCTGCAGAAGATCCGCCGGCATGCCCTCTTCCGTCACTTTATGATCAAAGCTGCCTTCGGAAATCCTGTCCGCGCCTTCCTTGAGCGCCGCAAAAGATCCGAGCGCTTCCTGCAGCTTCCTGTAGCGGTAAACGCTCCACGCAATATACAGAGCCGCGGTCAGCAGCACCGTCGGATACGATCCGGACAGCGCACTGAACAGTACGACAAGCCCCATGATCACGGTAATTCCCGTCTCCCCAAGGAAGTGCCCGCGCGCCCTGCGGTAAAGATTTTCAACGCCGGTCAGACTGTTTTCCCTTTCCCGTCTTTTAGCGGCCTGCTGCCGCACCCATGCGATGAAACGGCAAAACAACGTATTCCGAAAAATCAATCCCCCTTTGCACTGGATCGCGATGCCACGCAGCAGCAAAGCCGTCGCGGCCGAAAAGAGAAGCAGCAGAATCATGAGGCCGATTGCATCAGACGCGGCGCTGCCTGAGTCGAGCGCCGGCGCAGTACCAAGCAGAATTCCGCACAGGATCAGATAGAGAACGCAGGAAAGATCGGCAGGAAGCAGGGCGATGCCGCTCACTTCGATATAATCATTATCGTGCAGCATCCGTATGTTCTCCGGCCTGTCTTTATGCTGCGGCTCCGCCACATGCCCTGCCGCGAGCAGGTAGAGCACTGCGAAAACGACGGCCAGAATCGCGCTTGCCGCAAAAACAATCAGAAGGACTGTCAGCATGCTCCGCAGATTGTGCGCTGCCGGAGCGATCCTCGTGAACAGATCCGCACCGGCGTGCAGCGGCTGCGGAATCAGGCAGAGGACAGCGCAGTCCGATACACCTTCCGGTTTTTCGATCGGCATGCCGGTCTCCGGATCATAGGAATCATTGTAAATGCCGGAAGATCCGAGATTATACGGCCACTCGAACAGCCCGCGGTCATAGCTTAAAGTGTAATAGCTTACATCTTTCCCGTAAGCAAAGTCAAACGCGAAGACTCTGCTTCCTTTTACTGTCTCCCCTTGCAGATGCCGCAGGATCAGCTGTATCTCATCCGCGTCCGCGGTTTTATCCACGATTGTATGCTTCGAGAGTTTCAGCTTCCCTTTCCTTGCTTCTTCCGAAAGACTCCGGGTATCCGTGTCTTCCACTATCACATATTTGAAGTTGCTGTTTCGAAAGTCCAGCGAAGAATCCCCGGTCAGCGCCGCAACCGCGTACTTTCGCGCGGCATCTTCGTAAAATGTTTTCTCAAGGGAAGCTTCACTCTTTCCAAGGTTCCCGCCGAAATAAGCCAGCATTCCGCCGACGGCGGCCGTCGTCAGAATGCAGACGATTGCCAGTATAAAAAACGTGATTTTCACAGCGGTGCTGGTGCGCCAGTGACTGCTTTTCTCTTTACGCATGTTTTTCCCTTTCCGATGCAAAACGCGCTGCCTCTTACCCGAGACGGTATCCCCTGCCCCAGACCAGAATGATGTACCGGGGATCCGACGGATTGATCTCAATCTTCTCCCGCAGATGCCGGATGTGCACCGGAACCGAGCTTACAAGTCCTTCGTAGTCCTCGTGCCACACCTGGCGGACAATCTCCTTCGGAGAAAAGACTTTCCCCTGACTGCGAAGCAGCAGCCGGAGAATATCGTATTCGGTCGGTGTCAGCTGCAAAACATCCCCGTCCAGCGTAACCTCCTTCTTCCTGTCATCGAGCACAAGACCGCGGTAGGAGATCGTCGTTACTGCGCCGCTGTTTTCGCTGCCCGCGCTCTTCTCTCCCTGCGCGCCGCCAAGCAGAAGGTACCGCCGCAGGGCGCTCTTAACTCTCGCAAGCAGCTCCGCAGGATTGAACGGCTTGGTAATGTAATCGTCCGCGCCGATGTTCAGACCGAGGACCTTGTCGGTATCCTCCGCCTTCGCCGTAAGAAGAATGACCGGAAGATTGCTGCTCTCCCGGATTCTCGAAAGTGCCTCGATGCCGTCCATCACCGGCATCATGACATCCAGAATCACAAGATCGGGTTTGTCCGTTTCAAGTTTTTCGACAGCCTCTTTTCCGTTGAAAGCGGTCACGGTATCGTATCCGCTCCCTTTCAGATAAATGCAAATTGCCTTTACAATGTCGTGATCGTCATCACAGACCAGAATTCTGCTCATGAAAGGTACCTCTTTGTTTTGATGGTTTTATTGTAACAGGAGTTCACTTAAGAGAATTGAAGGATATGATTAAGAAGTTTTTAAGAAACGGAAGCATCCGCTGCCTTCTTCCGGCACCGGATGCTCCGGATAAGATCTATCTGCTTTTTCCGCGGATCAGCCCGGCATCTCTCAGATACCGGCAGGGCTTTTGCGTATAAGAGATATACAGCTCGTCCTCGGCTCTTGTCACAGCCACATAAAAGAGCCGCCGCTCTTCCTCGAGCTCTTCCTGCGTCCGCCCGCCTTCCGGCGAAAGGTCGGCCGAAAGGATGTAGACTTTCTTCCACTGCATGCCTTTGGCGCCGTGAAATGTCGTGAAAAACACGCCCCGCTCTCCGCCTGTCTCCCGCAGGCTTTCCCGGAAATCCCGCACTTTCCGGTCAAACTCCGGAAAGTCCTTCGTCCCCGCGGCAAGCTTTCGGAGCAGGTCAAATTCCATCTGAAAATAATCTTTGTCCTGATGCAGAAACTCCGCGTGCTCCTGCAGATAGTCGTAGTAATCCATTCCGTACTGCATGTAGCTTAAAAGCCGCGGCGGGTCCATCCCCGCCATCTCGTTAAAGTCCTCGTACATGCTGTCCAGGTTGTCGAGAATGCTGCGGCGACGATATGCCTTGTCGGCCGTCTGTAAGCAGGCGCTGTAAACCGCGCGCCGGTTCATCCCGGGCCGAATGAGGGAAGGGCTGATATACCTTGTCGGCCGGTTGATCACGCGCCGCAGCGCGTACATATCGTCCGGGTTCTGAGACAAACGGTAATAGCTGACAATATCACGGTAGACCTGCCCTTTTGCAACGTCCGGAAATGCTTCGCCGATTTCCAAAGGAATTTCCTTTTCGCGGCAAAACAGCGCCGGCAGCATCCCCGTCCTCCGTGTCCTGTACAATACAGCGATGTCCTCCGCGGTAACCCCTGCCGACAGGTCCTTTCGCAGCTCGGTCCGCAGGGCGATCGCCTGATGCAGCTGATCGCTCTCCTGAACGACGCGGATGAGAGCGCTTCCTTCTCTTTGCGGCCGGAACTTTTTCGGATAGCGCAGATGATTTCTGCGGATCAGATGATCTGCCGTTTCTACAATCCCGGGGAGGCTCCTGTAATTGACGCCGAGCGTGATTTTTACGCAGTCGGGATACCGCTTTTCAAATCCTTTGAAAACCTGCGGATCGGCGTCCCGGAAGCCGTAAATCGACTGGTCATCGTCTCCGACGACGCAGATGTTGCGGTGATTTGCGGCAAGCAGGTAAAAAAGCTGCGCCTGCAGCTTTCCCGTGTCCTGAAACTCGTCGATCAGACAGTAGTCAAAGCGGTCCTGCCATTGCTTTCTCGTCGTCTCTTCCCGCGAAAGCACCCGGTACGCCATCATGACAAGATCGTCGTAGTCGATCTCCTTCCGCTCGTATTTGCGTTTCTTGTACGCCTTGAAAATTTCAACGACCGCTTCTTCCTGATCCGGTTTCTCCCCGAAAAAGTCTGCTGCAGCGCAGCGGCTGAGCCTGTTCATCAGATCCGTGACCGCCTGCGGATCACCGCCATCCAGCAGTTCGCCGTAGGTGCCGCTGTATCTGGTCCGGATTTCCTTCAAAAAGGCAAACAGCTCTTCCTGCGGAAAAAACTTCAGTTTTTCGCGTCCGTACCGTTCGCCGAGTATCTGATAGCATAACGAATGGATCGTGCAGAAAACCGGGCTTTTCCCTTCATAGTGCGCCGCGTACCGGCTCTTCATCTCCAGCGCCGCGTTTCTGGAGAACGTGACAGCAAGGATCCGCGCCGGAGAGACGCCGCGCGCGCAGAGCGCGTGAATCCGTTCCAGCAGGACGGTTGTCTTGCCGCTCCCCGCGCAGGCCAGGATCATGACCGGACCGTCCAGCTGCTGCACGGCTTTCATCTGCCCGGGATCCAGCGCGGCATATATCTGTTTCATTGATTTTCAATTCCCTGTAAAACTGCCTGGGCGGCCGCTCCGGCGCTGTCCAGCTGTCCGTTCTGGGCGCCTGCTCCCTGCGCCGGCGAAGCGGCTGCCCCGCCTGCAGACCCGTCCGCGGAGCCTGCAGTTCCGTTTCCCTGCGCTGCAGCGCCATCACCCGCGCCGCCTGCAGTGCCGTCTCCCGCAGTTCCCGTGCCTTCCGCACCGGCCTGCCCTTCCGCGGCTGCAGAGCTTCCAGTACCTGCCGCGGCTTCCGCCTGCGCCCTGGCAAGCGCTTCGTTATAAGCCGCCTCCGCAGCAGTCTGCTGCTGCACCGCAGCCGTATAATTAAGGTTCGCCGTATCGAGTGCACTTTGCGCTTCAGCCACCGCGTTCGCGTCGCCGGAGGCCTGCGCCGCGGCCAGAGCACTCTGCGCCTGTGAAAGAATCTCGCCGGCCTGTGTCAGCGTCGTATTTGCCGAATCCAGCGCCGCCTTCGCATCCGCGGTCGCTGCGGCCAGCTTCTGCGCCGCGATCTCATCCGCGTGATAGGACTCATTGCAGTATTCTACAGGCACGGTCCCCTCGGCAAAATAATCCGTTACAAGATGCGCGTCGCAAAGTCCCTCCACGGGAAGCTTTCCGGAAACGCCGCAGACCGTCGCCTGCGTAATGCCGGACGGCATCTTGAAGGAAGAGGATGCCATACCCTCATGCACGCGTTCCATCACCGCATGCCAGAGCTTTTTGGCAATCCCCGACTCCGACCCAACAAGATCCGTGTCCACGTCGTAGCCTGCCCAGGTCGTGCAGGTATAATAATTGCTGTAGCCCGAAAACCAGACGTCGTGTTCGTTCGAGGTCGTGCCTGTTTTGCCGGCTACCGGAGTCTCGGAAATCTGACACGCGGTTCCTGTCCCGGACTTGACGACGTCTTCCATCGCCGATGTCAGAAGCCAGGCCGTCGTCTCCTTGAGCACCTGCCGCTCCTGCCGGCTCTGTGACACGTCCAGAATCACGTTTCCGTCATGGTCCGTCACTTTGGTATAAAGCTTCGGCTCGATATATTTGCCTCCATCCGCGATCGAAGCGTAGGCCGCGTTCAGCTCGATGTTCTTGACGCCTTTTGTCAGGCCGCCCAGTGCCATCGTCTGCTGGATATCCGAATACACTTTGCCGTCAATGGTTTCCTTGTCCACAATCGTCGTGAAGCCGAACTTCTGCAGATACTCGTAGCCGAGCTGCGGCGTGATATCCGTCAGCGTCTTGACCGCGATAATGTTCATCGAGTTCATGATCGCGGTCCGGATCGTGGTATCGCCTCTGTACGATTCGCCGTACCAGTTGCGCACCGGCGTCCCGTCGGAATAATTGTATGGTTCGTCTTTGTAGACGGTCGCAAGTGTTTTGCCGCCGGCGTCAAGTGCCGGCGCGTAAGTCGAAACAATCTTGAACGTGGATCCCGGCTGCCGGAGCGTTGCGGTCGCACGGTTGAGCGTTCTGCTCGCGGTCTTGGTTCCGCGCCCTCCGACAACCGCGAGCACATTGCCGGTTTTCTGATCTTCAATTGTCAGCGAAATCTGCGGCTGCGCGGTGAGCGTCACCTTATCCGCTTCGAGCTTTCCGCCCTTTGCGAGCATCGCCTGCTTGTACTGCTCTGCCACCTGTTTTGCCGCGTCCTGATCGCTGAACAGAAGGCTCGTGCCGACACCGTTTTCCTTCATCCAGGCGAGCATCATCTCCGTCGAATAATTGCTCGTCGAACCGTCATCGTTCGTGATGCTCAGCTGATAATTCAGATACCAGCGTGTCCCGTTCGGATAATTGGCCTCATTGTTCGCCTCTTCGTCCGCGATCTTCTGGATTTTCTGATTCTGCGTCGAATAGATATTCAGGCCGCCGGTGTACAGAAGGATCTGCGCCTGCGTGTCCGTATACCCCGCAACGTCGACAAGATCCGCAAGCAGCTGATCCGTCAGCGCGTCGACGAAATACGAATTGACACTCGCCGTGCTCGTGCTGTTGTGCTCGCTGATTCTCGCGTAAACGTCATCCGCCATCGCCTCGTCATACTGCGCCTTCGTGATCCAGTTCTGGTCCAGCATGTCGTCCAGCACGACTTTTCTTCTCTTCTTGTTCGCTTCCGGATTGATAATCGGATCGTACCGGGACGGATTCTGCGTAATTCCCGCCAAAACAGCACACTCCGAAAGCGTCAGATCACTGACCGGCTTTCCGAAATACGTCTGCGAAGCCGCCTGCACGCCCAGCGTATTGTGCCCGAGGTTGATGATATTCAGATAATTGATCATGATATCATCCTTGGACATGCGCCTTTCCAGCTGTACGGCAAGGTACTGCTCCTGGAGCTTGCGGATCACGGTCTGCTTCTTCGTTTCCTCCGTGAAATTCGTGAAAACACTGTTCTTGATCAGCTGCTGGGTAATCGTGGACGCGCCCTGCGAAAAGTTGCCTGTCGTTATTCCTTTCCAGCCCGCGCGTATAATGCCGACGACATCCACGCCGTGATGCTTGTAGAATCTGGCATCCTCGACCGCGACAAACGCGTGCTGCAGATTCTTCGGAACCATATCCAGCGTAACCGGAATGCGGTTGGAATCGGCGGCGACGAGCTTCGCGGTCTGTTTGCCCTCATCGTCATAGACGAAAGTCGCGTACCCGGACGGCGTAACATCGATCTTGGAGATGTCCGGCGCGTCTTTCAGAATACTGGTGTACAGACGGATTCCGAGATACCCGCCCGCGACAAGAAGCAGCAGAAAAACAGTAAGGAGAACCTTCCCCACGACACGCGCAAAGAGGCTTCTTCTTTTCTTCGGACGGCGGCTTTTCTTCTGCCGCGCCCCGCTGCTGCGCTGTGCTCTCTCAGAATATCTGCCGCGTCCGTCTGCCCTGCGGCTGCTGCTGCGGCGCTCCCGGATCACCGGCGCATCGTCGAGATCGTCATCATAAACGCCGCGGCGGGCATCACCGGAATACCTGTAGCGGTCATCATACGCGGGTTCATCCATGTCCGCGTATTCGCCATCGTATGCTTCGCGATCCTGCTCCGCGTATCCGCCTTCATACAGACTCCCGTCCGTATCCGCATATCCGCCACCATATGCTCCGCGGTCCTGACCGGCATATCCGTCCTCATACAGACTCCCGTCCTGACCGGCATACCCGTCATCATATCTTCCGTTGTCTCCGCCTTTATACGCGTTTTCGGAATATCTGTTGTATTCGTTCCGTCTTCTGCTCAAATGTTTACCTCAGATCAAGTGCTGTAAATTGCCACACTGTTAATTAACAACTATATCATATCCCGCGGAAAACAACAAAAGGCACCATATCCGGCAGGGAAAGCCCGCCGGACATGGTGCCTGATCATCTGGAATCTATGCGGTTTTCCGGTCATTTCCGGCACTTACCCGCGTTTCTTCTTCCCGTCGCAGCTGACATGCCTGTCCACAAAGCTGTAATATCCGACCGAAGTGTCCCGCAGCTCCGTTACCGTTGTCACGGGATCGATCACCCTGTTGCGCGCATTCGCGATTTCCACAACCTTTCCCGCGAGCGACAGCTTGGTCCGCATCGTGATCTCGCAGCGCTTCAGCACCGTAATGCCGCCCTCGTTATAGACATTCTTGACCGCAAGATCGACGTTGGAAATACGCGCGTCCGCAATCAGATTCAGTCCGAAAAGCTCGGTCAGAATTTCCGTCGCGTTCTCTCTTGAAAACGTCAGTGTCTGAATTTCACAGATTCTTGAACCCTCGTCCATATGTCATTCCCCCTGATCATTTTGTTGTTGAAGGTCCGTGCCCCTGTTTATTATATCAAATATCCGCGGGGTTCCATATGCTATAATCAGGTAAAAACATTGCGAAGGTCCTGTTTTGATATGAAGAAAAAGATACTGAAAAAAAATGACAGAATACTGATCATCATCATGCTCGCACTGCTTGCCGGCATCCTGATTTACCGCGCGGCCGCAGGAAAAGACAGCGGTTATCAGGTCGTCATCTATGTCGGCAACGAAGTTTACGGAACATACTCCATAAGTGACGATCAGGATATCCGTATTGAACAGAACGGATTCACGAATGTCGTCCGGATCAAAGACAAGGCAGTCTGGATGGAAGAATCCGACTGCCCGAACCAGCTCTGCGTCTATCAGGGTAAGGTGACACAGCCGGGCATCCCGATTGTCTGCCTCCCGCACGGCATTACCGTTGACGTGGTCGGGAAGAACAAATAAGAGGCGTTTTCACTCCAAAAAAAGAAAGCTGCGCTCCGGTGACTGCCGTCACCAAAGCTGCAGCTTCCTTTTTGTTTTTCAATAGAGAAGTCCGTCTGCCCTGTGCAGATCCCGTATTCTCTTCAACACCCCTGCACCTTGAGGGGAATCAGCCCTTTTCCAGAGCCAGCGTTCTCGTTGTGATGTCGCAGACATCCGAAGGTCCGTAATACTGGATCGCACCCGGATATGTGTAGCAGGTGTGCTCGGCCCATTCCGCACGGTGCGCTTCGAAATACTTGAACGGCTTTCCTTCAAGATCCACGAGAGCTTTGCGGATCACAGGCTTGTCCTGTCCGTTTCTGCGCTCCATGTTCATCATCTTCGTAATCGGCATACCGCCTGCAACCCATTCTTCGGCGGGTCTGTTCAGGTGCGATACTTTGGAAAGATATCCGGTATAACCATACTGAATCAGCATGAACGCGTTATAACCGAGGCTGTAGCAGTAATCCGCGTCAAAGTTCGACGGGAACGCGCATCTTCCTTCATAGCCGAAGAAATGGAACTGCGTGCTGAACTTCCCGGTGTAAGTGCCGGCTTTGCGGCGCTCTTCCAGTTTGTTCTTAACCAGCTCCGCGAACAGCTTCTCGGACTCGATCAGGGATACCTGCACGTTGCCGTGCGGATCTCTTTCAAGGAACAGCTGCTTCTGGATCATCTCCGGCAGAATGTCAAATACCTTGAAGGATTCCTCTGTCAGTCCCTTACGGATATATTCCTTCTTATCTTCCCACGTAGGAAGCGCGTTGAACTCTTCGGTCTTTGATCCCGCGAGCATCTCGCTGATTTCACGGATCAGTACACCGAACTCCGGAACGAACTCTACAATGCCTTCCGGAATAATGACGACGCCGAAATTGCCTTCGGTCTTCGATCTTTTCTCTACGGAATCCGCAATCTGATCCGCAATCTGCGACAGGGAAAGCTTCTTCTCTGCCACTTCCTCGCCGATCAGACATACGTTCGGCTGCGTCTCAAGAGCGCACTCGAGCGCTACATGTGAAGCGCTGCGGCCCATGACCTTTACGAAATGCCAGTATTTCTTCGCGGAATTCGCGTCTCTTTCGATATTGCCGATCAGCTCGGAATAGGTCTTCGTCGCCGTGTCAAAACCAAACGAGCAGTCAATGTCATCATTCTTCAGATCGCCGTCGATCGTCTTCGGGCAGCCGATGACCTGCACACCGGTGTTGTTCGCCGCGAAATACTCCGCCAGCACCGCCGCGTTCGTGTTGGAATCGTCGCCGCCGATAATTACCACAGCGGTCAGGCCGTGCTTCTTCGCCGTAGCTGCCGCCGCTTCGAACTGTTCTTTTGTCTCGATTTTTGTTCTGCCGGAGCCGATGATGTCAAAGCCGCCGGTATTGCGGTACGCGTCAATGAACTCGTCCGTGAATTCCACATAGTCGTCGTCCACAAGACCGCTCGGGCCGCCCTTGAAGCCGAGAAGAACATTGTCCTTGTCTGTCGCCTTCAGCGCGTCATACAGGCCGCTGATGACATTGTGGCCGCCGGGCGCCTGCCCGCCGGAGAGAATAACGCCGACAACCTGTCTCTTCGCCGCGGAAGTGTTTTGCCCCTTCTCGAAGATGATTTCCCGCTTGCCGTAAGTATTCGGGAACAGTTCTCTGATCTTGTCCTGATCCGATACGCTGGCGGTCTCTTCGCCTTCCTTTACGCAGATATCGGAAATGCCGTGACGCAGCATTCCGGGTAGCTTGGGCTGATACTTCAGTCTTTCTTTCTGAAGCGGAGAAATTTCCATATGTTTGCTCCTTCCATAACTTTGTTTTCAGGGCGCGGCTTTCCCGCCGTCGCTGGTTATCATACAGGCCCTTCCCGCAGTTTCCGCCGCGGGAAAGGCCTTGTAAAGGCTGCGCATCCTAACGACACACAGCCTCTACGCATATGAACAAGATATTCAGTTCAAAACAAATCAGAACTTACCCTGCTGCGCCGCAAGAGCTACGGATACAGCGGTGGAAACTGTCATGCCGACCATCGGGTTGTTGCCGGCACCGATCAGACCCATCATTTCAACGTGCGCGGGAACCGAAGAAGAACCTGCGAACTGCGCGTCGGAATGCATACGGCCGAGTGTATCCGTGAAGCCATAGGATGCAGGGCCTGCAGCCATGTTATCGGGATGAAGCGTACGGCCTGTGCCGCCGCCGGAAGCAACGGAGAAGTACTTCTTGCCGGCTTCGAGTCTTTCCTTCTTGTATGTGCCCGCAACCGGATGCTGGAATCTTGTCGGGTTCGTGGAGTTGCCTGTGATAGAGATATCAACATTCTCCTTCCACATGATCGCAACGCCTTCCTGTACATCGTCAGCGCCGTAGCAGTTTACAAGAGCACGCGGGCTTGTGGGATCCTTGGAATAGCAGGTTCTCGAAAGTTCCTTCAGCTCGCCGGTCTTGTAATCATACTCGGTTTCAACATAAGTGAAGCCATTGACACGGGAAATGATCTTCGCCGCGTCCTTGCCAAGGCCGTTCAGAATGACACGCAGCTTCTTGGTGCGGACTTTGTTCGCCTTCTCCGCGATACCGATCGCGCCTTCCGCAGCTGCGAAAGATTCATGACCTGCAAGGAACGCGAAGCACTCTGTATCCTCTTCGAGCAGCATCTTGCCGAGGTTGCCGTGGCCCAGACCTACCTTGCGGCGGTCAGCGACGGAACCGGGGATGCAGAAAGACTGCAGTCCTTCGCCGATTGCGGCAGCCGCTTCCGGTGCTGTACGGCAGTTCTTCTTGATCGCGATCGCGGCGCCTACCGTGTAAGCCCACTTTGCGTTTTCAAAACAGATCGGCTGAATGCCTTCTACAAGATGATAAACATCAAGGCCCGCAGCTTCTGTGATCTCCTTGCACTCTTCAATGGATTTGATGCCGTACTTGTTCAGGCAGGCAAGGATCTGGGGCTCTCTTCTTTCATATGATTCAAATAATGACATCTTCTTAGTCCTCCTCTACCTTACTCTTTTCTCGGATCGATTTCCTTTACAGCATCCTGTACGCGGCCGTACTTGCCGGAAGCCTTCTCGAACGCGGTATTCGCGTCATCACCGGCCTTGATGAAATCCATCATCTTGCCGAAGTTGACATATCTGTATCCGATGATCTCATCGTTCTCGTCGAGGCAGATCTTTGTGATATAGCCGTCGGTCAGCTCAAGATAACGGGGTCCCTTCGCGAGTGTGCCGTAGGTTGTGCCGATCATCGAACGTGTGCCCTTGCCGAGGTCTTCAAGGCCGGCGCCGATCTGCAGGCCGTCTTCGGAGAACGCGGACTGGGAACGGCCGTAAGCGATCTGCAGGAACAGCTCTCTCATGGCAGTGTTGATGGCGTCGCAGACAAGGTCTGTGTTCAGTGCTTCCAGAACAGTCAGTCCGGGAAGAATTTCCGCGGCCATGGCAGCGGAATGCGTCATTCCCGAGCAGCCGATTGTCTCAACCAGAGCTTCCTGAATAACGCCTTCCTTGATGTTCAGGGACAGCTTGCAGGCACCCTGCTGGGGAGCGCACCAGCCGACACCGTGTGTATAGCCGGAAATGTCCTTGACTTCTCTTGACTTAACCCACTTAGCCTCTTCCGGAATGGGAGCAGCGCCATGGTGTACGCCCTGGTGAACGACGCACATGTCTTGTACTTCCTTTGAGTAAACCATAAAAGTTCTCCTTCCTTGAAAAACGCGCAAAACATGGCGGTCCGGATGTCTCCATCTGAACCGTCATTTTTTTAACACACTTCTTTAGGGATTATAAGACGTACCGCCCTTGTTATGCAAGACTTACCGTCAGCGCAACCGTGCAGAATTATCGTGCGAGCACAGAATTATAAAGGTCAATCGCTTCCTGTGTGTCCAGAAATTCCAAAGAGCCGCAAAGAAGAGCCGAAACAGCCTCCTTACAGTCTCCGGAGACCCCCGCGTAATACTGAATGCTCTGCTGCGAAAGCGCTTTCCGCATCTTCTTCGAAATGCCGCCGCAGATCACGCTGTCCACGCCATTTGCTTCCAGAAACTCCGCGATTTCCAGATCCCGCGGCATGGACGGCCAGATTTTTGTTTCTGCCTCCCTTGGAATCTCAAAGTCCTGCGTCCGGAGACACTTCCCGCTCCTGTTGTCGATGTCAAAGACGCGGAATGTTCCGGCTTTTTCAAAATCCTGCCAGATCTCCCCATGACGAACCGGTACTGCAATAATCATGACGCAACCCCCTGATATTTGTATTCTGTCTTCTGCGTCTTCCGGATTCTTTATGCAGTTATTTTACCACTTTTACAGTTCGATGTCTTTTGATATGCAGGAATGTCCTGACAGTTTGCAGCTCACCGCATCCGGCTGCGTGAAGCCCGCGTAAACCGTGAACTGACGGCTCCGGATCATACGGTTCCCCCCGGCATCGACGGATGTGAAGGCACGTTCGGGAAGATCGATCCGTACGGTTTGAACTTCTCCTTCTCCAAGATGGATTCTCCGCACGGCACAAAGGGCCGGGTGCGGCACCGCGTCTTTAAATTCATTGTCGTGGATATAAATCTGAAGGACATCGTCCGTCTCCCTGCCGTCATTTCTGACCGTCACGGAGAGCGTTGCTTTTCTTTCTCCGAAGGCGGATTTCCTGTCGGTATAACCTCTTGTAAAGGTATTCGCGTCGGTTACCGATACGACATACATATCCTGTACACTGCAGTCTCCGTAGGTCAGACCGAAGCCGAACGGATAGACCGGCGTTCCGTCGTAGTAGCGGTAGGTCCTGCCGCGCATCGAATAATCTTCGAAGGCCGGCAGGTCATCGCAGGACCGGTAGAACGTAACCGGCAGCTTACCGGACGGTGAAACTTCCCCGAACAGGACCTTCGCGGCCGCCTCGCCGCCCGCTGCGCCCGGATACCATACCTGCAGTACTGCGTCCGCCTTTTCGGCAGGAAGTGAAAGATCCAGATCCGAGCCGGACATGTTCAGCAGGATCACTTTCCGCCCCGTGTCCAGGATTCTGCGGACAAGTTCCATCTGGAACGGCGGAATCGCAACATCCTTTTTATCACCGGAGAAATAGGCATTTCCGTCATCGCCCTCTTCGCCCTCAAGCGTTTCATCAAGGCCGATGACCAGAACAGTCACATCTGAGCATTCTGCGACCGTCAGCGCTTCCGCCATTCTGTCCGCAGACTCCGGCTTCGAGAGCGCCTCCACATTGTCTCTGGACAGATCACAGCCCTGCGAATACAGCACGCGGATGCCGGAAGCGTCCGCGATCTTCTGGATTCCCTCGAGTACGGTCGTATAACGGGAGGATGTTCCGTGATAGTTACCGATCAGGGCGCTTCTGGAATTCGCATTCGGTCCGATCACGCCGATGATCTTGACCGCGGTGCGCTCAAGTGGCAGGATGCCGTCGTTTTTCAAAAGGACAAGGCTTTCCTCCGCGGCTTTTTCGGCAAGTGCAAGGTGCGCCGGACTTTCGACTTCCTCGTAAGGAATCTGATCGTACGCGGTTCTGTCGAACATGCCCAGCAGATATCTGCATGTGAAAAGTCGAACGCACGCCTGCGTGATGTACTTTTCGTCCACAAGGCCCTCTTTTACCGCGTCCAGAATTTTCTGATACGTGCAGCCGCAGTTCAGATCCGTGCCGTTTTGCAGGGCAAGCGCCGCCGACTCTTCAGGGCTTCCCGTTACCTTGTGATGCTCATGGAAATCCCGCACGGCCCAGCAGTCGGAGACGAAATGTCCTTTGAATCCCCATTTACGCCGCAGGATGTTCTGCAGGGAAGGACTCGCGCAGCAGACTTCGCCGTTTGTTCTGTTATAAGCCCCCATGACCGCTTCGACTTTTCCGTCCTTAACGCAGGCTTCAAAGGCCGGAAGATACGTCTCTTCCATATCCTTCGGACTGACTTTCGCGTTGAACTGATGCCGCAGTGCTTCCGGTCCCGAATGCACCGCGAAATGTTTGGCACAGGCTGCTGCCCGCATGTACTTGCCATCCCCCTGAATGCCGCGGATAAACCGGACCGCCAGCACCGATGTCAGGAACGGATCCTCGCCGTAGGTCTCATGTCCCCGGCCCCAGCGGGGATCCCGGAAAATATTGACATTCGGCGCCCAGAACGTAATTCCTTTATAAATATCCCGGTCTCCATACGCTCTCTGCGCGTTGTATTTGGCCCTGCCTTCCACGGAAATCACCTTGCCGATTTCCTCCATAAGGTCCGGATCGCAGGCAGCCGCAAGACCGATCGCCTGCGGAAAAACGGTTGCCGTCCCGGCTCTCGCGACGCCGTGCAGTGCTTCGTTCCACCAGTTGTAAGCCGGAATGTGCAGCCGTTCAATCGCGGGAGCATCGTAGCGCAGCTGCGAGGCTTTTTCTTCAAGTGTCATTTTCGCGACCAGTTTCTCGGCTGCCGCTTTTGCTTTTGCTCTGTCCATTTTCATTCACCTTAAAGTATTGTAAAATTATAATATCTGTCTGACGGGAAAGGAGGTATTCCATGAGCAGTCTGACCGCCAGTGAAATTGCGCGCTTCCGTGACAAGGCTCTCGGCTCGGTTCCCGCCAAATACCGGCAACCCGATGTCGACGACTACGGCGGGCGCACGGTGAAAGATGATTCTCTTGAAATTGTGGATTATGTTCCTCAGACACATGTAAGAATCTGGTATAACTGCCAGATGGAGGGCTATGAGCTGCACCATCACGCGGCTCTCGAAATCATTTACTGTGTTCAGAATACGTACACCGTGACCGCAGGACGCGAAACATGTTCGCTCGGAGAGGGTGATATCCTGTTCATCCCCCCGAATGTCATCCACCGGCTGATCGGCGGCGTGCAGGGTGTACGCTTCATCATGCTCTTCGACCTGGAGCCCGCTTCCATGTTCCGCGAAACGAGGCTTCTCGCTCCTGTTATGAACGGGCCGTTCCATCTTCGCAAGAAGGACAGGCCCGACCTTTACTGCGCCGTGCAGGAACGGTTCGAGCGTATGATCGACCTGTACTTTTCCCAGCAGGCGATGTGGGAAATCAGCGTTTACACCGAGCTTTTGAATATCGCGGCAGCAATTGGAAGAGATTATTTCGACAAAACAAACAGCTTCTCCCCTTCCTCAAGTGAACACGGAAAGATCAACTATGACAAATTTTCCGCTCTGCTTGACTATATCGATGAACACTACAGTGAAGATATTTCGCTCATGGACGCCGCTTCCTATGTCGGTTTTTCCAAGTTCCATTTTACGAGGCTGTTCCACGAATATACCGGCACAACCTTTTATGACTATCTTCTCCGGCGGAGAATCCGGGCGGCGCAGAAAATGCTCGGCACGGATCTTTCCGTCACAGAAATCGCCTACCGGTGCGGTTTTCACAACCTGACTTCGTTCAGCAGAAGCTTCCGTTCATTCACCGGCATTTCGCCGTCAGCGTACAGAAACTACGCCGAGCGCTATCAGGGAAAATTTTCGGATCGGATCATACTGCCGGAGGAATGAACCTCCGGCAGTATTTTTATCCTTTGACACTGCCAAGAGCGACACCCGCGACGATATATCTGGAAAGCGCCAGATAGATGACAATCAGAGGAAGCGCCGTCATGGAAAGTCCGAGATAAACGGCGCCGTACTCTGTTTTGTAGATATCACCTCGCAGCAGGGAAATCATGATCGGCAGCGTGAACTTGTTCTGCTTGGTCAGAAGAACGAGCGGCGTGAACAGATTGTTCCACGAAGAAACAAACGTGAAGATCGCCTGTGTCGCGATCGCGGGTTTCATAATCGGCAGCGCGATATGATTGAAAATGTAGAATTCCTTCGCTCCATCGATTCTCGCGGACTGCACGATTTCAAGGGAAAGCGCAGGCTTCATATACTGCCGCATGAAGAACACCATCGAAGGCGCTGCAATGGCCGGCAGAATCAGCATGATCAGCTTGTTGGTCATGTGAATCCGGTAAACCATCTGATAGAAGCCGATCGTTGTGATCTGCGCCGGAATCATCATAACCGCCAGAATAAAGCGGAAAAACGCATCGCGCAGCTTCCAGTCGTAGACGACGAGTGCGTACGCCGTCAGTGTCGAGAAATAGGTTGACAAAGCCGTCGCCGCGACCGAAACAATCATCGAATTCATGAATCCGACGCTCGGCTTGAAGCTCTTGCCAAGCAGAATCTTCATGTTCTTTGAAAGGTAGTGCGAAGGAATCAGTGAAACCGCGTGCGCCTGAATCTGCGGCGTGGATCTTGTGGCGTTGACCAGCATGATAACAAACGGCAGTATGCTGATAATTGCAAGAAGCACGCAGATGATGAAGATGATGGTTCTGGCGCCGTAATGCTTTTTCGATTTGCTCATCTTGCGCCCTCCTTCTTTGCCCTGCGTTCTTTCTTCGCTTCGGCCTTCTCAATCCTGCGCAGTTTTTCCTCATCCTTATCCCGCAGCAGGTAAAACAGCACCGCGGAGCTTAAAATAATCAGAACGAACATAATCATGCTGGCCGCAGCCGCGCGGTTGTACAGATACCCGCCGCTGAAAGCCTGATTGTAAATAAAGACATTTGTTGTCAGCGTCGCGTTGTCCGGTCCTCCAAGAAGGAAAAGCTTCGGGATATCGAACATGTTCAGACCGCCGATCAGACTCGTAACCAGCGTGAAAAGAAGGATTGTGCGGATGTTGGGGAGCGTAACGCGCCAGAACGTCTGCCAGCCGTTTGCGCCGTCCACTTCCGCCGCATCAAAAATATCAGGGCTGATTCCCAGAACGCCCGAGATCAGGATGATCATGGTATAGCCGTACCACATCCATGTCTGGATGAAGATAACGATGCCGCGGGCGACATTTTTCTTGACCAGAAAGTTATAAGGCTCGGAGAGAATACCGAATCTCGTCAGGAGATCATTCACAGGCCCCATAGGATATCCGAACAGCGCGTTGAACAGAATCGCAACTGTTGCCGCCGTGATGATGTTCGGCATATAAAACAGGACCTTGAAAGCGCCCTCTCCCGGAATCTTGAACCTGCGGTTCGTGAACCACGCCGCGAGCAGCAGCGCGAGCGCGAGCTGCGGTATGAAGTTCAGGATCCACATGACAAGCGTATTCTTCAGCGCGATCAGGAAGGTGGGACTTGTCAGGATCGTCCGGAAGTTCAGGAACGGATCATGCCACAGGAAATGGAATGTTGTCTTGCCGATGCCTTTGAGGTCCGTAAATCCGATAAACGCCGTATAGAGCGTCGGATACAGCGAAAATACCGCAAAAGCAATGACAAATGGCAGGCTGAAAAGATAGCCGTATTTGGCGTATCCGACGCGTTTCTTTTTCTTCATTGTTTTACCCCGAATTGTTCTTCTATGAAATAAGGAAGGCAGGGCAGCTCCCCGGAAAGAGGCCGCCCTGCCTGTTATGAAGACTATGATGATTTACTGTGCTGCTTCAATTCCAAGATTGTCAGATACTGTCTGCTTGAAATCCTTGATGGCCGCATCGCGGTCCTTCTCACCTGCCGCGTAAGCGCGTACCTGATCTCTCCAGATCTGGTTGATGGACTCGTCATACTGGGTCAGATTCTTGCCGTTCGCGTACTGGTTTGCGGGGACAAAATAATCGAACATGTTCTCGCCGCCGAGGAACTCGAGTTTGCCGTCCGACTTTGACATGACAGTGCCGGATGCAACCGCGTCCTTCGTGCCGCCTTCGCCGTTGAGCGTGCCGTTCGCCCACTTGTACTGCAGGCCGTCTTCGCTTGTATCCAGCGTGATCCACTCGATGAGCTGTTTCACAGCGTCAGTCTTCTTGGAATCCATGTTCTTGTTGGCAAGCAGCCATGTGCCGCCCCAGAAGAAGCCGATCGGGGAATCGCAGACCGCCCAGTCGCCGTAGGTTCCTTCGCCGGTCTTCGTGCCGCCGCAGTTCGGAGCCAGTGTATAGTTGATCAGCCAGGCGGGTCCGAAGAAGCCGAATACCGGTTTCTGTCCTTCACCCTTCATGTCCGCGAACCATGCGTCCTGCCAGTCCTGTGTGATATTGGACCAGCCGTTGTCGGTCAGATTCTTGGAGATATCAAGGAACACTTCTCTCTTGGGGTCGATCTGCAGCTGGCCTTCGTCATTGAGCCAGCCCTTGTCCGAGCTGTTCTCTACAGCGTGCCATACATCGCCGTCACCCGAAACGATCGCATCGCCCTTGTCTGCGAGTTTCTTCGCTGCTTCCCAGAATTTGTCGAACGAACCGGAGCCGCCGCCGATGATCTTGGAGATTTCCTTCGGATCGTCCGTTCCGAAAACATCCTTCGCGATCGAGCGTCTGTAGATAAAGCAGCCGCCGGTTGCCTGATATCCGAGAGCATCCAGATCGCCGTTTGTATTCGTGCCGATATCAATTGTATACTGTGCGATATCCGCATCTTTCAGCGCTTTGTCGACATCTATGCCCAGATCCTTGTAAGGCATCGCGTAATCCTGCATGTCGCCCTTTGTGTATTTCAGGACGAAAGCGGACTCTGCGCAGTACATATCCGGCTGATCGTCGCCGCCTGCCTGCAGTGCCTGATCAAGTGCCGGCTGATAAGCGCCGTCGGTTGTCGCGATGATCGTCGAGCTGACTTTATAAGGAAAATCCGGATGATCTTTCAGATAGTGGTCAACCATGCCCGGAACTTCGTTCGTGAATGTCCAGAGATTGATCGTGCCTTCCTTGCCGCCGTTCGCGGGTGTGGATTCAATCGGCTCTGTAGCCGCTTCCGTGGAAGCAGCAGCCTCTTCTGTAGCAGCTTCTGTCGCGGCTTCCGTCCCTGCCGCCTCCGAAGATGCCTTCGCAGTATCTTCCTTCGTGCCGGAGCTTCCGCAGCCGGCGAGCATGGACGCTGCCATGACTCCCGTCAAAACCATGGCTAATGCCTTCTTTTTCATACGTACCTCCTTGTAATACATTTACAGCTGTTTCCCATTGCAGCTGTCTGTCCCCTGTTACATATTATTTGTATCATCTAATCGTTTTCGTATGTTAACAAAAGTTGCTATTCGTTTGACAGTAATTGCCGTTTTGCACATTTTTATTTACGAATAATTATTTTTATAGGTTATATTGACCATTTTCATTATATGAAATGATGCATTTTTACAATTTAAATGTGATTTTGCTGTGATTGTCAGGAATTATCGGCGATTATATTGCTATGCAAATATTGCTTTGAAGGATCTGCGGCTGCCTGCAGAAGAAAAGCCGGAGCAGACCGCCACACTGTGACAGGTCTGCTCCGGCTTTTCCGGGCTATACGGATTCTCCCGCTGCATCGCAGCAGTACTGCGCTGCTTGCTTATGCCGCTGTCGATAAAGGACAGGTTTAAAACGTAATTTTCAGGAACTCAAATAATAATCCCCAGCATACGCCGATGACATACAGAAGAAGAGCCACCTTCCCATTTTCCGCAGGGTGCCTTTCATTCGTCCGGAACAGGACGAGAAGACCCACACCCGCGCCGACGAGGAGTCCCGCCATCATCTGCCCCGCGCCGAGCATGCCGGACAGATAAAGCTGTGTGATCATAACAGAAGCGGCACAGTTCGGGATCAGTCCGATCAGTGCAGCCAGAACAACGCCGATCACCGGACGATTCGTAAGAAAGCCTGCAATCGCCTGCTGTCCGAAGCCATCGACCAGAAAAGTCAGCACCATACTGATCAGAAAAACAAACACAATGATATGCAGCGTATGAATAAATGCCGCTTTCAGGACGCCGCCTTCTTCGCCGTCCTCGCTGCCGCAATGTTCGTCTTCGCAGAGGTCACGGATATGTTTTTCGGTCTTGTGACGGTATTTCGTGAACCGCAGAACAAAATCAACCGCCATTCCCGATACCGCGCCGATGAACGCTTTCGTCAGAAGAATCTTTAAAACTGATGCCGCAGGCACTCTCTCCGATATAAAGATCGGCAGCATTTCGTCCGATGTGGAAAGAAAAACAGCCAGCAGCGTTCCGATTGAAATCAGTCCTCCGGAATACAGACTCGCGGCAGCCGCCGAGAACCCGCACTGCGGGACAACGCCGACCGCGGCGCCGACCGCAGGGCTGAAACGTCCGAATTTCTGCAGCAGATTCACCGACGCGTTGGAAGCCTTACGTTCCAGTACTTCCATAACAATGTAAGTTGCGAACAGGAAGGGGATGAGCTTTACCGTGTCCATAAAAGCATCCTGCAGCGCCTCAAGTATCATTTCCGTCATACTTCTGTCCCTTTCTCCGGTCTCTGTTCCTGTGTCTGTCCCTTCATGCGCACAATCCCGCGGCATTCGCTGCAAAGGCCGGTCAGCATCGACTCTCCGCAGTCCAGAAGGAAGCCATGATCATCCATCAGGTGCTCCTGGATTTCACGCATGAATCCGCAGTTCAGATGGATAACCTTGCCGCAGCGGCTGCAGCAAAGATGCAGATGCTGTGCACATTGCAGCCCCGGCCGCATGTACTGGTAATACTTCTCCTCCTCTTCGGGCGCTTTCAGGGCAATCAGCATCTTATCCTGAACCAGCCGGTCGAGGTTCCGGTAGACGGTCGCAAGATTGACCTTTATTCCTTCCTCCGCCATTCTCCCGTAGATTCCCGCGGCACTCATGCGTCTGTCCGGCTGCTCTTCAAAATATTGCAGAATCCGGGTTCTGTATCTGGAATGATATTCTTTTGCCATCGTTTCCTTTCTGCTTGAATGTGCAAATGATTTGCAATTCTCAATAATTGCCATTATACACATTTGCAAATGATTTGCAAGTGTTTTGTGAAAACAAACCGGACCAGACAGCGCTGCGCCATGCCGCTTCTGCAGCATTTCGCTTCGCATACCGTCTGATCCGGCTGCATATTTTCAAATATACTGTTGGAAAATTACCTTACCGCCGCCTCTTCTCCCGGCATCGGAAAAACATCGTATCTGCCACGCAGGAAATCTCTATGTACATGAGAAAAAGCCTCATTCGTTTCCTGTGTCTTCTTTTCCTGCTCTTCAAGCTCCTTCTGCGCCTGTGTAAGCTTTTCTCCGGCATTATCAAGTGCAGCTTCCGTAATTTGAAGCCGTTCTTCGAGTTCCCGCTTCTTGTCTTCCAGCGCCTTCAGGCTCTCTCCCGCATTGTCCGCTGCGCTCTCCCGGCTCTCCGTGAGCCTGACCGTTTCTTCCTTCAGCGCGCGTTCTTCCTCTTCTGCCTTCTCGACTTCGGCCTGCAGCTGTTTTTTCCGGCTGCTCAGAACGAAGGTGCGCTCAAATTCATCCCGGAGTTTTAAAAGCTCTTCCTGTTTTGTCTGCAGGAGTCCCCGGTTCTCATCAAGTTTCTTCCTGATCTGTTCCAGCTTCCGCTTTTCTTCTTCGTGGATTCCGGCCTTTCGTTCCTCTTCCTCTTCAAGAAACCGATCGAGATTTTCCTTTGCCCGTAGCTGCTCTTCCTGTGCGGCTTCCTTTTGTTCAAGAAGCCGCTGCACATTATTGCGGGTCAGCTGCATCGTTTCGACAAGCCCGTCCATCTGCGCCTGCAGCGATTCTGTCACAGCACGCTCTCTGCGCACATCCGCTTCTTCAATGCAGGATGGCAGCTGCATTTTTGTTTTCTGCCACTTGTCAAAGATTTCATCCGTTTCGGCAGGTCGCGCGTAGCCTACGCGGTTTTCCTCGTTGAAGCGCACAGCCAGCTTTCTGTATTTGCCGTCCAGCTTGGCCGCGAACTTAATCAGGCGGATGACGCAGGCTTCCCGGATACCGCCGGCAAGCGCCTTTGTGCCGACTTCGTCTAGGCGGTCTGTCATCTGGTCCAGTTGCTGACCGAATCCGTCAATATTCATATGAATCTGTGCGAACAAATCCAGCAGCTTCGGGTCGTCTTCGCCGGTAAACGGCGTCGTATTGAAAACATTCTGCACCCAGCCGAGAAACTCGTGAAAATGTCCGATGACTTCTTCGGATTCTCTGTCCAGCTGCGCGATCAGATGGTCGACTTCCAGCTCCTGTTCCGGGTTCCCCTGATATTTCTCCCGCAGTTTCTGCGTTCTGAGACTGCGCTTTTCTTCCAGTTCCCGGATCTCTTTCTGTTCCGGCGTCAGCTGCGCATTGTCCTCTTTGTCTTTCGGCTCCTGCGCGTTTGCGCTCTGCTGCGCTTCGACATCGGGTTCTGGCTGACCTGCAGGGCTCTGCTCTTTTGCAGTGAACTCTGCCCGATCTGCAGGGCGCTTCTCCGCACGCTGCTTCGCCTCTTCCTGAAGACGGGCTACGCGTTCTTCTTCCCGCGCGCGGATTCTCTCTTCGCGCTCTTTCGCGCGTTTTCTGGCTTCTTCTTCCGCCAGCTCCTGATCGCGGGCGATCCGTTTTAATTCTTCGGCGTTCCGCTTCTGCGCCTGTGCGAGGATGACGGAATCAAGTGCGGCGCCCCGGCTGATTTCCGCTCTCTTCGCCAGTTCTTCTCTTCGCCTTTCGGCTTCCTGCGCGGCCCTTTCCTCTGCTTCCTGCGCCTCCTCCGGCGTCATCTGATATATCAATATGGAAGTAAGGAACTTTTCCGCGGCGGCAAGACGGCTCCGGTCACCGGTTGTCTTGACATGTATCATGCCCTTGTACAAGCCCTTGCCTGTAGCAATAATATAATGTACATCTCCGCGCTCATCGGACCTTGTTCCGCAGACGACCATCAAATCCTTCTGCGCGGTCAGGCATTTCTGCGGAATATCGCGGCCATAACAGCGGATGAATTCCCTCGCTGTCACGTTACGGATCACGCCTTTGACCGCCGGCCTCGTAAAATCCATCTCTCCGCCGATCTCCACCGGTTTTTCCAGAGCAATACAGGCGTCCTCTCCTGTGGCGCGGAAAATGAACGGCTCGTCTTCCGTTATCTCCTGCGTCGTAAAGCCATCCGGCAGCATGACGGAGAAATCCAGATTGACGATTTCTCGTTTATTAACCATTTCCTGATCCGGCATTGTATCTTTTCCCCCTCGGTCAATTGAATTGCCGCATATCCCTCCACAGGGATTCCGCACAATTCAAGATAATAATAACACATTTTACAATAAAACCAGTCACCATTTCGGTCAATAATTTCCATTTTCGTTTGTGATATAATTGTTATATGGTATTTTACGAAAATTTAAGAAAAAAAGATTGGATACATAATTCACATTCTGTATGAAAAACAGCTATAATACGAACTAATTATTCAGCATCTTGGAAAGGCTTATGTGATGATCAAATTACGTGTACAGGAAATTCTTGATGAAAAAGGCAAGACGCGGTACTGGCTTGCCAAAGAAACAGGGTACAGTTATCAGAATATCTGTAACATTGTCGGCAACAAAACCAAACAGATCCGTTTTGAGACGCTCGAACTATTCTGCAGCGTTCTGAGGTGCAGCGTCAAAGACCTTTTTCAGGAAACCGATCACTGAAACACCTGCGGCGTTTCGCCCGTTTGGAATCTTATTCCGCAAACCGGGCAATAATCTCCCTGATTTCAGAATAACAGCTGACTGTAAACTCCGGCCTTACATTTTTTCTGCGACATTCCTTCCGAAGCGCCTCATCCTTCGAGAAATCCTGCTCCGTCCAGTTCGTAATCGCGACAAGTCTTCTGTAATTATCCTGATCTTCTTTTTTTCTATGCTCCTGCTCCCAAAGTATTTGCGCAGAATGCACCTGTGTTTGTGCAGCCATTAGCATATCACAGGTCATGCTGTCCCCTGTGTAAATTGTCTCTTCTTCACGAACGCGGAAATCCCTGCAGATTTTCCGCAGCATGGCAGGATTTGGCTTTGCATGTCCGCCATCCCGGAGCAGCTTGTTTTCCGTCTCTTTTGAGGACAAACCGCCGGTCACATACAGCGCATCAAAGAACGGTTCGATCTGCAGTTCCCTCAGGCGTTCCAATCCGTTGCCGCTTCCCGCATCCGTATATCCCGCGATTTTGATTCCCGCTTCATGCAGCTCCCGCAGTGTATCATATACGCCGGGCAGCAGCCGGAGTTTCTGCTTCCGCACAGACGCAAACGCCTGCAGCGCGGGCGCAAAAACAATCCGGAGCTGTTCTTCTGACGCCCCCGCATACCGGTGCCTGACCGTTGGCAGCTCCGCGGCCGCAAACGGATGCTCGACATCTCCGTACGCTGTATGTACCTGTTTGAATTCCCGCAGCACTGTGTCCAGAGGAAGCCCGAGTATTCGCGCCGTCTCACCCGCCATCGCATAGAATGCGGGCACAAAACTGTCCAGCCACGGATACAATGTATCATCCAGATCGGTGATGAGGAGCTTTATCATCTTATATCCAATCCTCCCGTCGTTATCTAACCGGGAGTATAACACATATGCGTCTGTCAGCTGAACAGTTTTGAAATCCGGAAACGGAAAACACGATCGACATGTAAAATATTCTCCCGCCCCCGATATCCCGCCGCCTCCGACTCAAAGAGTACATACAGGTCGTCTCCGGACGCCACGATCTGTTCCATGTACGGAGGAAAGCGGAGTTTGCAAAAGCCCGCGCTCTTGAAGTCGTCAAAAATATCGCCGTCATCCAACCGGTGCATTAGAAGCGTCGAGTCCGATGGCCCCCAGGATTTCGAGAAAAACATACTGTCTTCGGTGCAGGCGACGCCCTGAATCTTATTGATCACAGCAACCGCTCCTCTAGCGCCGGTGAACGCGTCCCCGTCTTGCGGAAGTCCCCGCTCATCTAGATCATAGGCTTCCAGTTTGCCTGCGCCGTTTCTCGAAAAGCTCCCCATATACAGCGAGCCGCCGTGCCAGGTGAGGAAGGAAATGTTTTCCAGTGAATCCACACGCACCAGATAATCGTAAGTGACCGGAGCCGCGCTCCTTGAAAAGTCTTCCTGCCGCAATGTTGCGTCGTCAATCGCGGCCAGCATCCCCCTTCGCCCGTCCGTTGTCTCCGCGATCCACAGGCGCCCGAAGCGCTCATCATACGCGACGCCGCCGGCATGCGGTGTGCCGGGGAGCACAATTGTTTTGATGTAATCGCCGCTTTCACGATCCATTACGTACAAAACAGAGTAATATGCGTTATCATAGGAATATGCGGATATGATCAGATAGTCGGCTGTCAGGGCGATACCCTGCGGCGTCATGTGGCGGCTGATCCCGGGTCTGCCTGTCGACGTTTCGATTGTGGCGGTCGTAATCATCCCCGGGACGACATAAACCGGCGCACCATCCATGTCCAGCGCGTTATAAAGCTTTGGATACTGCTCCTGCAACTGCGAAAGTAATTCTTCTTCGGAATAGATTTCGTTGATGTTGGTACCGCTGCGGACAAAGCGCGCCGCGGAGTCAGCGCGCAGAATGTTCCTCTGTGTGTGAAGCCCCAGCAGTGCGCCGATAGCTGCTACATTGACCGTAAAAATCAACATGATCAGAATAGTGCTATGTTTACGGCTCATGATGTGTCCTCCCTTCTCCGCACAGTGATGCTGTCAGCCGCATATTGACTATCTGTAATTAATTCTAAAAGACGGTTATTAACTTGTTATGACATGGAAATGAACTTATGATTGTATCTGAAAATATGAGAAATCCGGGTGCATTTTCACCCGGATTTGGTTATCCTGACATCTCCTGAAAATGAGGTTATATACTATGAACGATGAAATCCAGAAAATCCATACAGCCGCGGACGATGACTGGGCAGCAATAGAGAAGGAGCGGACCGGCGGCAATTCCGGCAGCGATGCTCCGGCGGCTGCCGGCACTGACCCAGCGCCTGCTGGCGTGGGCGGTTCAAACGCCGGTCCTGCGGCTGACGTTGGCGAGGGCGGTTCAAACGCCGGTGCGACGGCTGACGCTGGCGAGGGCGGTTCAAACGCCGGTGCGACGGCTGACGCTGACGAGAGCGGTTCAAACGCTGATCCGGCGGCTGACGCCGGCGAGGCGGTAAGCGGTAAGATAAGCAGCAAGGCGGATCTCCCTGACGCCCCGCAAAGAAAATTCACTTGGAAAAAGTCCAGTCCCAAAGCCCCGGCAAAGCCCGGTAACCGCCTTGGCATTCTTTCGATCATCTTCGGACTTCTGGGTTTCTTCATTTATCCCTGCGCACTGATCGGTGTGATTCTCGGCATCATTGCCCTGCGGAAGGGGCGCAGCAAATATATTGCTCTCACGGGCATTATCGTTTCCATCGTTGTTTTTGCCGGTGCGATCAGCTATAACCTGCACGACCGGAGTCAGAATCCGCAGGCAATCACAAGCGAACAGGCGAACGCGATCAATCAGGCTGTCAATGAGACCGCGCAGGCGCGCTCCGAAAGTACGGCGGGCAGCAAATCGGCTGCTTACGCGGCTGCGATGGAGCCTGTATTGTCGGCCGAGTATGGTGACAGCTACCGGATTTCCACCGATGAAACCGGCTGCATCATCCAGATCTGGCATGAGGGCGTCGGTGAAGCCTGCGACGGAATTAAAAAGGGCAGCGCAGAGCTCACTGCCGAATGGAACGATATGAAAACCAGCATCCAGAAGATGTGCACGGCCGCGCAAAACAAATTCACCTCTTCCGTTTCCAAAGACGGGAACGTGATGGTGATTCTGCTGGACGACCGTGACCGGAACACCGTCCTCCTGATGTACAAAGACGGAATCTGTCTTTATGATGCTGCCGCGGAATAACAGATGTGAAGAGGCGGCGGGTATGTGCCCGCCGCCTCTTATTGTATTTTATAAAGTTTCGTTGCTGCCAGGACTATGTTTCTGACAAGCAAAACCTCTTCAGTATTATTTCTTCGTTGATTTTGCCTTGTCGTCTGACGATGACTTCGCGTCGCCTTTCACCTTGTTGTCTGAAGTGGTCTTGCTGTCTGTTTTTGCTTTGCTGTCAGTTGTCTTGCCTGTCGTAACAGACTGGCTGCTCTTTTCGGATATCTTCGAGGCCCTCCCGGAAATCTCCCCTGCTGTTTCAGAGAGCTTCTTAGCGGACTCCTGGAGCTTCGAGATCGCGTCATTGAGCTTGTCGTAGTCAACAGAATCCAGCGAATCAGAAATCTTATTCTGCGTCGTCTCTACAGCTTCGCCAAGCCCATCGACGGTATCGTTGATGCCAGCCGCAACCTTATTCACCTGTCTGGAAGCATCCTGCAGGCTGCTGACTGACTTGTTGAGTCCGTCAACGTCAAAGGAATTGACCGTATCCATCGCGGAGCTGATCGCCTTCGTAGTATCCGTGACCGCGTTTGAAAGATCCGTTACTGTGCTGTTCACATCGCTGACCGTCGCGTTCGTGTTCCGGAGAACCTCATTTGCCTGCGTGATCACTTCTTCGAGGTGACTGGTGGCGGCTTCGATGTTTTGCGCGGTCTGATTGATCGAATCATAATCAATGCTGCTAATCTGATCCACCGTTTCGTTAACCTTCGGCACGCTTTCGGAAAGCTCGTCGATCATGTCATTGACCTTCGGAATACCTTCGTTTAAGGACTTTGAAGCTTCCTTGATCTGCGGCGCAATATCGTTGACGGCATCTGCGGCATTATTAATGGCCGGAATCGTATCATTGACTGTATCGGACAGCGTCGTAATGGTGTCGTTCGCCGTGTTGACAGTGCCGGTGATCGTATCCAGATCCGTATTCACAGTCTTGATGACATCCGTGATTTCATTGTTCACATTGCTGACAACTTCATTGATCTGCCGGAATGTATCATTGATGTTCGCGCCGGCGTCGTCAATTATTCCGTTCACGCCGGTAACTGTCTTGTTGGCGGAAGCAACCAGTGTGTTGACTTCACTCACTGTCGTGCTAAGCTGCGTCAGTGTGGAATTCAGATTGCCGAGGAGCTTGAACATGCCGGGCGTCAGACAGATAAAAACAGCCGTGAACGCCAGAAACAAAAGCACACTCCCGACAGCCGAGATCTTTGCCTGTTTTGCGTGCTTCTTCTCCGCAATGGCTATGTCGCCCAGTGCGTCCACAACATCGTCCAGACGGCCCGCAATACCTGCCATGTCCTCGTGTGTCACGCCGTTAAATGCTGCGCCCTGTGAAAGACCTGCCTGCGGCGACGGCTGCGGTGTCGGCTTCATGGATGCTGAAGAAGCCGTGCTTCCTCCGGCATCGGGGGCACCCGTTCCATTTCCGGTTACCGGTTCGCCGGAATCCGTATTCTGCTGATTCGCAGTATTGTCATTCGTATCCATCCCTTACCTCCCTCTGATTATTTCTGTCCGGAAATTCCTGCAGCATCCGGTTCAGATGATTTTATACATTTATATTATATGCTTTTCACTAAATTTAATATACTAATATTTGAATATTTTGTTAATATTTACATACATTGAGTCATCCGGCCCGTCATAATCAGCGTCTTGTTTTCGTGGCAGCTTCATCCCTGACCGCGAAAAACATATACTGCTGCATAATCCCCGCATACGGCGCGTAAGCAGAGAGGTTAAATCCGGCAGGATAATGCTGCGAAAGCACGCGTTTCATCCAGACATCGACCGGGAATGCATTGGTTCTGTGAAAGCCGAACAGCGCCGTACAGGATGCCACTTTGATTCCCACGCCCTTGATCTTCATGAGTTCCTGCAGAAGCTGTTCATCACTGAGCGCGGCGGCCGCTGCGGAGAGCTTTGCGCCGGCATCCGTAGAAGGCAGGGGTTTCCGGGCGCCGCCCGGTTCGGCAGTAATCGCAGCTGCCCACTCTGCCGCTGCCATTACATATGGCATGCGATACCCAAGCCCGCAGAGCGGAATTCCCCGCTCCTGATAGCTGCATCGCCCCTGTTCCGGAGAAATCTTTCTGCAGCGTATCCCAAGAATTGCATCCGGCAAAGGAAATGAGGAAATCTTCTCCCCTTGATAAGTTCCAAGGTTATCTCCGGCGCAGGAACAAAGTCTTTCAACGCACTGACGGATCGCCGGAATATTTTTCCTCTGTGACATAATAAATGTCCCCAGCGTTTCCCAAGGATCCTGCCGTAAAATCCGAATCCCGGCGCCAAGATCACCGGCTTTCTTCATATATAAATCACTGTCCGGAATGGACGCCCGAATGTCCCTGTAAGAAGTCTGCAGATCCAGATAATCCTTCCACACCTTTTCAAACTCTTCCGCGGTGCATTCGAACCAGAATTCATTGTTTCCCAGTTCTTCCACCTGCAGCACTTTTCCGAACGCCGGAATGATCCAGCGCTTTTCAGCGGGATGTCTCCATCGAAAGCACTGCCCGCTCGCATCAATCTTCGCAAGGTCAATATCATCTTCTATACGTACAACCATAAGTTATTTCCTTAAAGCCGCCGCAAAAGCCGCGACGACCCATCAGTAATATTCGCGGCGGCAGAAACCTTCTCTTTTTCTTATTAGAATATCACGAATCGGCTCCGCAATTCCTCCCCCGCCCGCTTTGAATAGAAATTTCTATTGCCGCAGCCCGGCTGCCGCCCGCGCTGCGGCCGGATTCCTGCCCCGCCGGGATTATTTCAAGCAATATGAGCACTTCCCCCTCATTATGCATGAAGATTTCAAGACGAAATCAAAAGGCGCGGGCCTACTGCATAGAAATTGGCGTTTTCTATGCAATAAAAGCCCGCGCCTCTGATTTGTCTTGAAAATATTATGCAATTCAGTTCCGCCGCGCCATATAGTATTGACGCATCAGCTCAGCGCCGCTGTAGACAGCCGGCAGTGCGCCGTGAGAGCACGTGATGCCGCCACGCTGCCACCAGCTGCCGCCCGGCGCTCGCATCACTCCTGCGCTGCCGCCGGAGAACTCTCCGCTGCGCGCTTCGCGCTGTCCTGACGATTGAAGAAGTTCGCAAGAAGCGCACCGGAAATATTATGCCATACAGAGAATACCGCGCCGGGGATTGTCGCAAGCGGATACTGTGCGAAGTGCGTCGCCGCAAGGCTTGTCGCAAGTCCGGAGTTCTGCATGCCGACCTCGATCGAGATCGCGCGGCACTTTGTTGTATCGAGCCGCAGAGCTTTCGCTACGCCATAGCCGGTTAGATAGCCGAGCACATTGTGGCAGACAACAACCGCAAGGATTAACAGACCGCTGGTCAGGATTCTCTGCGAGTTCACGCTGACAACCGCCGCGATGATCAGCACGATCGCCGTCGTGGAAACGAGCGGAAGTGCCTTCGCCGCTTTCTCGGTAAACTTGCCGAAGAAATGGTTTACTACAAAGCCGAGAAGGATCGGAAGCAGCACAACCTTCAAAACAGACAGGAACATTGCCGCCGCATTGACATCAACGGTTTTTCCGGCGTAAAGAAGTGTCAGGAGCGGCGTCATGAACTGTGCGACCGCTCCGATGAATACGTCTTTCGGTCTTGTGAAAACAGCGGCAAAATCAGACGCCTTCAATGTAAGTCCCATACCGAACATAACGATGCCGAGCAGTGTGTTTACCCAGCTTGTTCTGCACGTCAGGCAGCAAAGGTCACCAACAAAAAAAACACCTCTGCCTCTTAACAAATTTCTGCTAAGAGACAAAGGTGTTAAATCCTCTGCGGTACCACTCTTATTGCTGCAATAAGCAGCCACTCAGTCGCATCCATCAATGCGCGGCTCATGATAACGGAAGCCTGCCGTTGATCCTTACTGAATCTTGCGTGCCGCCGCATCGGATGCCACGCTTGTGCCGTCGCAAATAAAAAATTTCCTTATGCCGCGCATCAGAAGATCGTTTGGAATCAAAGCTCGGAAATGATTTTCCCTGTAACCGCGTACTGCCTCACACCGCCCGGCAGCTCTCTGAAACGTTCCTTGCAGGTACTCTTTTTCGTCGTCGCCCTTGCTGTTTTGTTGTGATGTCTCGTATCCTAGTACGGAACAGCAGACATGTCAACCCTCTTTTTCAAACTTTATTAACGGGTGCGAGCGCCAGATTCTCATCTTCGAGGTTTCCCGGCGTTCGTAATCCCTTTCGCCAATGTCCGCATACGAGTTCCCCAAATGTTCACATGCGTGCTCCTCGCTCGGTGTTATAATAATCCCACTATGAATATGACATTCTCTCAATACCTGCTGCATTATCTGAACTGGAAACAGGCGCTGCCGTTCCTCCTGATCGCGGCTCTGGTGATCACACTGGCGATCCTGATCCTGCGCGCTGCCGCCGGTCCCTTATCTGAAAGGCCGGATAAGGAAACCGGGGAAATGTTTTCCCCGGATGAAAAACTGTTGAATCTGGCAGACCGTTTTTTCGAGCTGATCTTCTCCGGGCTTGCGATTTTTCTGTTTGTCGGAATCTATTTTCTGATTGACTATTATGGTCTTGGACCCGCTAAAAGCCCTTTATGGTCAAAGTACGGAAGTCTCCTGCTGCTTGGCATGATTCTGCTCTCCGTCCTTCTGAACAGCTTTCTGGATCAGGTGATCATTCCGCTGTCTTACATCGAACCGCGGGAGCGGGCGGCGATCCGCCTGATCGGCATGTTTTACATGATCATCATCTTCGTCTACATCAAATTCATTTATGAAGACGACAACTATGACACAATTATCATGTATTTTCTGGGGCTGATTATCGGGCGGTTTATCTACTTTGACGCGACGCTGGACGGATTTGTCAGCGCGGTTTCAGACGCGGCGGCGAGCCTTCCTCTGATGCTGCTTGCTCTTGGCTGCACAGGCGCCATGGCCTGGTATGGTTTTGGCATCAAATATCTTCTGCGCTCAAACGGCGTCGTCATGAGCCTGATGATTGCACAGCTGTTCATGACGGTTGTCATTTTCTTCGCGAGGAAAATTCTGCTCGGAAGAATCAGGCGGCGCCGTTTTAATGATTACCGTGAAGAGTGACCAGCCGCGCGGCTGCGATCGCTTCAATATTTGCGGCGATCATGACATTTGTAAAGCCGCCGAAAAGATAGACGCCGGTTACAAGAATCATCGCCGAAACGCTCGCGAGCATGATGCTGGTCACATTTGCGCGTAATATTGCAAGAACCAGCGTAACGGCACAGGCAGCCAGCATAAAGGCCATGATGACCTTGATCGAGTCCGTAGTGATCAGGCTGCTTCCAAGGTACCCGGCTACAACACCGGCGCCGATCAGAACAGAAGTAAGAAGCGCGAGCAGAACCTTCTTGTTCCGGTAAGCCAGATTTGTCAACAGTGCCACAAGACCGAGACAGATCCAGGTTCCCGCCATGGAAAGCCTGACAATTTCCGCATGCGACTCAAACATAATTATGTCCATCCTTGTGATATTTGCTGTGGACTAGATTTTATCCTAGAATACTATACCATTCCAAAGTCCCGCTGACTACTCCCGAACGCGCGTGTGCCGCGCCACACACAAAAACCGGCGCCGCAAAGCCCGGAGACTTCGCAGCGCCGGCTGCAATCCCATATTCAATTCATTAATACCGTCGCGATCGAGAAATAAATCCATACAGAACATACATCAACGACCGTCGTAAGAAGAGGCGACGCCATAATCGCTGGATCCATGTGCAGCGCCTTCGCCAGCATCGGCAGACAGCAGCCCATCAGTTTGGACGCGATCACAACGAACACCAGCGTCGATGCGATGATCATCGCAAGTACCGGATTATGATACTGAATCAGAATTCTGACGCCGTTTGCCAGAGCAAGGCAGGTGCCGACAATAATCGCAATCCGGAACTCCTTCCAGAATACGCGCAGGAAATCCTTCAGTTTGATTTCATCAACCGCCATTCCGCGGATCACCAGCGTCGACGTCTGGGAACCGCAGTTACCGCCGGTGTCCGAGAGCATCGGCATCAGTGCGACCAGAACCGGCATGGTCGTGAACGCTGCCTCATACTTGTCAATGATCATCCCAGTGAAAATCGAGGAGAACATCAGGATCAGAAGCCAAGGCAGTCTGTTCTTCGCATGCTGCCAGACCGACGTCTCAAAATACGTGTCCTCCTGCGGAACGATCGCGGCCATCTTCTGGAAATCTTCCGTGTTCTCATCCTGCAGGACATCAATCGCATCGTCCGACGTGATGATACCGACAAGCCGCTGTTCGTTGTCGATAACCGGCAGTGCCGAAAGATCGTAACGGTCAAACAGCTTCGCGGCGTCTTCCTTGTCGTCGAGCGTTCTGACCGAAATGATGTCCCTCTCCATGATGTCACTGACAGGAACATCCTTCTTGCACAGCAGCATATCGCGGACCGTAACAACGCCGATCAGCTTCTTCTGCGGGTCTGTCACATAACAAGTATACAGATCTTTTCTGTCATCGCCGTTCTTTCGGATCCAGTCAAACGCGTCCGAAACCTTCGTCGCTTCCTTGAGTGAGACATACTCGGTCGTCATGACAGCGCCCGCGCTGTCTTCGGGATACTGCAGCAGCTGGTTTACGTCAGCGCGCATCTGCGGGTCTGTTTTGGACAAAACACGCTCGACCACATTCGCCGGCATCTCCTCCAGCATATCCGCCATATCATCGGCGTATACGTCTGCCAGCACCTGCTTCAGCTCGTTATCGGTAAAGCCCTCGATCAGCTTCTGCTGGCTGTCCTGCTCCATCTCAACGAACGTGTCCGCCGCATTATCCTTGCTCAGAAGCCGGAACGCGATCAGCCGCTGCTCGTCTGTAAGCTCGTCAAGAACCTGCGCGATATCGACAGGATTGACACGGTTTAGCTTCTCTTTCAGGTCCTTCAGACCCTGTACGTTGTTGCTGCGGATGTTCTCCGCGATTTCTTCGGCTGTGATTTTACTGATCATTCCGTGCGAGCCTCCCCTCATGCAAAGCTGCGCCACGGCCGGGCATAACAATCTCCGCTCAGTCCTGCGCTCCCAGATAATTTTCCTTCAGGGTTACATAAAGTTCCGTGTTGGTCGAGAAACGGTAAGGTGTCACATAGAACAAATCGAGAATGCCGAATGTGAACAGGTTCAGAATCTCCCAGCCGATAAACGACAAATCCAGAAGAAATGCATGCCACTTGTGACCGTTCATCATCTCCATCGAAAGCCGGAACGCCTCTTTGGTCTGCATCTGCGGATTCTCCGCGATAATGTACGGAACCAGCCGGTAAGAATACCCTTTGATAATGCCCGGCACAATAAGCAGACATGACCACAGAAAGGTGTAAACAGCGCGCAGCAGCATTGTTTTAACGACATTCATGTAGCTGTGCGAAAACGGATACAGAATCTCCGGCACCTTTGCGTTCCCGTCTGTATAGTGGTTGACAACGAAAAACCGCTGACTCCCGGCTTCCAGAGGCGCAAGCAGAAAAATATCAATCGCAATCCGCATGGCGATAAACGACCAGATCGTGATCGCAGCGAACAGGCTGATAATCGGAAGAAGCGGTCCGAAGCCCGAGATGACCTCGTGCACGTTGTTTCCGAACTGTTCCATGGCGTTGCCGAAATCACCATAGAAATGGATGCTTCCCGGATATTCTGTCGTATAGTGATAGGTCACGGTCCTCGTCATGCCGCCGGCCATTCCGGTCGCGATTGATAAAACAAGCGCCGCCAGCACACTTCTCCAGTAAGATTTATGAAAAACTGCGTTTCCACGTTGCTTTAAATTCTGAATTGTCCACATAATTGATACCTCCTACATGCGAATAATAGCATGCGCGGATGCCACCAACAATCAAGTTGGCCAAAGGTTCACAATGAATTCACATTTTGATCACAGGCAGATTCCACTCATAGTGCGCGGCCAGAAAACGCAGCAGAATCACAACCGCAAATCCCGACAACATGCCCGGAAGCCGCAGTCCCGGCAGATAATACTCGAAAAGACCGGTCGTGACCGCCCCCGCGATCGAAGCGATCGCGTAAATATGCTTGCGGAAGATATACGGCATCTGATTCGCAAGGATGTCCCGCAGCGCGCCGCCGCCAACGCCGGTTGTGAATCCGAGGAACGAAATCAGGAAGATGTTGTAACCGTATCCCTGATCAATCCCCATCATAATGCCGTCCACCGTGAAGGCCGCGAGGCCGAACGTGTCAAACCAGAACAGCACCTTGTCATAGACCGTGATGACCGTCTTCGGTACCGCCCGCTTCCTGCACACTACCAGAAAGACAATGTTCGCCGTCACGCACGCCACCACGACATAAGCCGGGTTCCGGAACATAGCCGGCGGAAACCGCCCGACGATGATATCCCGCAGCATTCCGCCGCCCGTGGCCGTGCAGATCGCGAGCACATTGACGCCGAAAATATCCATCCGCTGCCGGATGCCGGTCAGCGCTCCCGAAATCGCGAAGGCAACCGTTCCGATCATATCCAGAATTGTCAGCAATGAAAATGTCATGGAGCGCACCTGCCCGCCGTCTGTAGTCTCTGATAACAAAAACCGGCAGAACCACACCGCCATCATGTGATTCTGCCGTATCTCGGAGTGACAGGACTCGAACCTGCAGTCCCGTGGTCCCAAACCACGTGCCCTACCATTGGGCCACACCCCGGCGCTTCGCCGTGCGGCGCCTCCGGTCATCCGTCTGCCGTTTTCCGGCGTCTGCCGTTTTCCGGCACTGCTATCTAATTATTTTAATTGGTTTGCGGACAATTTGCAAGATGGAAGGAGCTGTGCAGCGTTTTCCCGCATGATTTCGCGGACATAATCGGGGTCATATTTCCTGACTAGACAGCGCCACGCGGCCAGACACTGCGGCGTCCGTCCCTTGTCCTTATGCGCGTCCGTCCCGATAAAATCGATCATCTTTTCCGCCAATAGCCGGTTGACAAATCCGTAAACCGGGGAAAACAGTCCCGGCAGCACACTCTGCGCATTCACCTGCAGCCGCACGCCGTTTCTGCGAAGATCTGCCGCGAAGGCTTTGTTTTTCAGAAGACAGTCATACCTTTCACAGTGCGCGAGCACCGGCCGGTATCCCTCATAAATCAGCTTCCGCAGACCCTCCCGCAGATAAGAGTACTCCTCGTCCGGTCGGAACTCCACCAGCACACAGTCCGAGCCCGCCAGCGTACAGATTCTGTCCGCCTGCAGCTTGTCCGCCACCGTGCTGTCATACAGAATCTCATTTCCCGGATACAGCAGCGGCGAATCAGCCTCCGGCACTGCGTTTCGCACCTCTTCAATCCGCTGCAGGATCTTTTCCGGCTCCGCATTATGATGCCCGCCCTTGTAGTGCGGCGTTACGATGATCGCGCCGATATGATTTTCCCGCGCGGTCTGCAGCATCCTTCGCGTCATCTCCATGCTTTCCGATCCGTCGTCCACCGCCGGCAATATATGGCAGTGCATATCCACGAACTCGTACTCCGGTTCCCTTTTCATCCTTTTGCCTGATCCTGTTCCTTTACTTCCTCGTAGAACACCTGCATCATCAGATCATACAGAGCGCCCTCATCATAGTGGAATTCCTCGAATCCCTGATCCCCGACCGTCGTTTCGCCTTTCAGCGAATAAATCTTGTCGTCCAGCGAATATCCGCCCAGACTGTCCGCAAGATAAGTGATCTCCGAAAGACTGATATCCGTCACCATATATGGTGAAACCGCCTGGAACAGATTCACCGCCGACGCGGGATTGCTCTTAACCTGCGCCAGCATCTTCGCGCCGAGTGCCTTCAGATACACCTTCTGCTTCTCCAGCCGGTACGACGCCGCGTCAAAATCATAGCCCCTGTACCTGACATACTGCAGCGCATCTTTACCGTAAATCGTCTCATCGGTTCCGTAAACGATTTTCCCGTTCTCATAGCGCATCCGCGGCACTGTCACGCCGCCGACCGCGTCATTGATCGTCGGCACTGCGCCCATATTGATCGACACGTATCCATTCACAGGCAGATTGTAAAACAGATTCGACACCACCTTCTCCTGCCGCTCGCAGGAGAGCTCCATGCCATCCCCGAACCCGTGCGCGAGACAGATCTGCCCCTTTCCGGAATACTCAAAGTTTCCGTCCGCGTCGTACTGATCCATCTCCGTCATGGTATTTCTATTGATTGCCACAACCGAAATCTTCTTTGTATCCGGATTGATCACGAGTAAAAACAAACCGTCCGCCTGCCCGCCATTCTGTCCGCCGGCTTTCCTGGAAACCTTGTTCATGTCATCGATGCCCATGAACAGAAACGTCAGAATCCGGTTGTTGTACTGATAGACTTTTCCGTTGTAGCGGACCCAGCCTTCCTGCCAGTTTTCCTGCTCTGTCGCCACCTGCCCTGCCGCTTCGTTCTCTGACTCGCCGGCCGCCGCGCTTTCTCCGGGCATCGAAAGCACCGGCGCATCCTTTCCCGCGGAATATAGCGAATTTTTTCCGAGGGCATTCAGCACTTTCCAGCCGGCAGCCATTACAACCGCAATCATTCCCAAAGTTACTGCCGCAATCACCAGCGGCCGCTTCCGCCTCGTCCTCGTTTCGTTATTCCTGTCGTTCATCGTCTGCCCTTGTGAAAAACTTGAAACTGAAAATAAACAGCTGCACATCCAGCCATAAACTGTAATTCTGGATATACTCCAGATCGAGATTCAGCCGCTCTTCAACCGAACTGTTGTACCGGCCGTAAACCTGCGTATAACCGATCATGCCGGCTTTGACTTTGGTTCTGCACGCGTACAGCGGATTCTCCGCGCAGCGCGCAGAATACACCTCCAGACTGTCCGGCCGCGGCCCGATAAAGCTCATATCGCCTTTCAGAATATTGAACAGCTGCGGCAGCTCGTCCAGATGACTCCGCCGGAGTCCCCGTCCTCCCCGGATATATAAAAGCGTGCCGTCTTCCTGCACCTTGCGGACGGTACGGAATTTCAACATCCGGAAATGTCTGCCGTTTTTTGTCACCCGCTCACTCGGGTGCACGAGCGGTTTTCCGTCCGCCAGAACGATCAGCGCCGTAACCGCGAGCACCGGCGAAAGCAGCACAATGAACACCAGTGCCAGCACAATATCGAACAGCCGTTTCACAATCCTCTGCTCGGCTTCCATCGGATAATTCTTCAGAAAATAAATCGAAGACGAGAACTGATGCAGTATATGCGTTCCCTTCACCAGCACATCGTCCGTTTCCGGCATCAGATAGACGTTGATGCCTTTCGCGTAGCAATGTTTTGCCAGCCTGCCTTTGAGTCCGCCCGTCACGTTCCAGAGAATAATGTTCCGAAATGAATCGGCCTCCTGCAGAATCGCATTCTCATCCAGCTTCTTCGTGTTCACAACACGGCTGATGTAATACATGTCCGAACGCGTGCTGAAACGTGAAAGCACCGAATCCACATCCTCCGTCCCGCTGACCAGCAGCATTTCCTTCGCGCTGAAAAGCCCCCGGTAAATCGAATAGGTCAGATAGCTCACGATCAGCGAACCGAACGCCTGCCACAGCACCGCCCGCACCATCGGCAAAACAGGCACCAGCCAGTTATTCATCAGACTCAGCTGAAAGTACGTGATCACATCCGTCAAAACAAGCGCGCACACCTGATTGATGAACCTGCTGCCCGGTTTCTGCTCCGCCGCCTTGTTCCCGCGGAGCGAGCGCATCAGCACACACACCAAGATCACATAGATCAGAAGAACGACGACATGTCCTCTGCGGAACAGCTTCAGGCCCGGTCCGAAATAAAAACCGTCCTGACTGATTCGCGGGCTTTCCAGTTCCGGATAATAGACGCGGAACCAGTACATCGCGTAAACCAGCGTGGCAATGACAGTTTCCGCAAGGTCCGACAGCAGCACTACAACCCTGTTCCAGACTTCGATGTGATTCGTGATTCTGCGGAACCAGATTCTCCGCATGGTCGCGTGGAACGCCCAGCCAGTCAGATGAAAAAGGGCAGCAATCCGGCCGCATCCCGCGACGCGGATTAAAAGATTCCAGAGTCTTTTCACCGACGATTTCTTGTTCGATGAAAGAGAACTCGCGGGCCTTCGATAAATTGTAAGCGCCCGGTCCATGCCGTACGCGCAGACGCCGGTTTTTAAAATCGTCCACCACAAAGCCGTATCTTCCGACGGCATGTCCGGCATCCGGATCTGCGCCTTCGGAACAATCTTTGTGTCAAAAATCACTGTTGATGTGAAAATCACGGTCCGGCTGAGCGCATGCCGGAAATCCAGCTTATGCGGCACATGCACTACTCTGCCGGTCGCAGCAGCATTTTCATCTCCGAATTCATATGAAGTAAATGAGAATCCGACGCCCTTCTGACGCATGAACAGAAGCTGCTCTTCCAGCTTGGTCGGAAGCCAGCAGTCATCCGCGTCAAGAAAGGCGATATAGCGTCCCAGCGCCTTCTCAACGCCGTGATTACGGCTCATGGCTGCTCCAAGATTTTTCTCATTTTGAATGATCCGGATCTGCCCGCCGCACGGCGACGTCTCTTTGATCTTTCGGATCAGTTCCAGACTGCCGTCTCCGCCGCAGTCGTCGACCAGAATCAGCTCCCAGTCACGAAAGGTCTGCGCTTCTACGGAGCGGATCGTCTTTTCTATATATTCTTTTGCTTGGTAGACGGGGACGATAATCGATACCAGTGTATCATTTGACATTCTTTCAGATTTAATCACCAGCGTATCTCCTAATACGGTATTCAATAATTCTCCGCCCAATTTTCCGCACGAGCTGCAAAAGCTCTTCTCTCATGTTGGCGGTCTCGTTGTACTTTACCAATATTATCAGCCCGGATTTGCAATCTTGTAAAGTTTGCTTTTTAGTTTGACTGCTTCCCTCTCCTATGCACCTTCATCACAGCCTGTTCTTCAAAGCTGCGTTCCGGTTACTCCATCCCAGGCTTCTCGCCCATTCAAGCGTACTCTTTTTATCATCATACATCTCATTATCCATACTCTTGTCATCGTTGATCGCTCTGAGAAAACATCTGGTGCTAGCTCTTACAGTGCAAAAATATTCGCAATGCTTGTGCTCATAGCGACTGCATTATTAATGATCTGCATAGAAACACCTCCCGATATAGCTCAAGCTACCTTATAACTCAAAAGCTCTCTCATATTCATGGTTTAAACCGTAACATCCGTGTAAATCAAATGAGCAATGAGCGCATTCAAGGTTTAATTTGCATTCTCTTTATGCATAATAAGATTGTTACAAGTAAAGGCGTACACAGAAAAGCAGCTCAAAAGCTCCATACATTTGAAGATCGGATGCGCAGGCATCCAGAATACTATGCTAGCAATTCACTGATTTCATCAACCTTTGATTTTTTGCAATTAGTCATTGACAACTGGTTTCCAATCACCTAAAGTATAGTCACAAGAAAAAAGCAGTAACGCTTTTGCAAGGGCCTTATCGAGAGATCGGGCTCTATTTTTCTGTTCAAAATTGCCTGTAGGTGTCTTATAACATACCTACAGGTTTTTTGTTATTTCACCTTGCTCTTCCATCCGTAATCGTCCCCCTTCGCCGACAGGCAATCGATTCCCAAGGTGTCTGCAGCACATCCTGCAACAGGTCCAGATCTTTTCCCTGTTTCCGGATGCGTTTCAGGTCTTTCTTGAATTTGTTTGTAACAATGAGTTCAAGCATTCACAGAGTCCTCCGCTAAAACGTCGTCGATCATTTTTTTAGTAGAGGAATATTTCTTTGCAGCGATCTCACTCTTTGCAATTGCACGAGCTTCCTTCATAGCGGCTTCTGTATCTGCGTTGTATCGTGGCTGACGTACATCAAAAGGAAGACCACCTTCCATGAGAGATACATGAAGGAAGATATTGATGGCATCGGTGACAGACATACCGAACTTGCTATAAAGATTCTCAACCTCGGATTTGAACTCAGGATCAATTCGTACGTTGATATTTGCAGTCTTGGACATAAAGATCACCTCCTGATTCCATTCTCAATTGTAATCCGAGATTCCATACCCACTATCTCGGATGAGTATTACAAGTTAATAATTATAGGCGTAAGAGAGGGGTGTGGATTCTCTCTTACAAACATGCGAGACCGACTGGAAGGTTGGTCTCATTTTTGTTATGCTTTGATTTCTGGCGGCTGGAAAGGAGCTAC
>OCVV011358286.1_pt1 | contig 102117 bp, 78 predicted proteins | sample 1539721 | NCBI WGS metagenome assembly OCVV01 (sample SAMN02144230, study PRJEB22623) | gut metagenome | biome: sheep rumen | host: Ovis aries | place: New Zealand
CAGCAGAAGTATAATGAAGAACATGGCATTACACCTCAGACTATCCGTAAGGCGGTGCGCGAACTCATTTCCACAAGTCTTAAGGCTGCTCAGGAGGATGAGAAGGACAGACGTAGTAAGGTTGGCAAGGATCCTGACCTGATGAACAAGAAGGAGCTTGGCAAAGAGATAGACAGACTTACGAAGAAGATGAATCAGGCAGCGGCTGAACTGAACTTCGAGCTTGCCGCTATCCTCAGGGATGAGCTTATAGAGCTGAAGGTAAAGCTGAGGGATTATGACAAGTAGGTGTTACAATAAGTAGGTGTTGCAATAAGAAGATGTTACAATAATTAGGTGTTACGATAATTAGGTGTTACGATAATTAGGTGTTACAATAATTAGGTGTTGCAATAATTAGAAGTTACAATAATTAAACAGACGGGTAGAATATATACATATGAGTGAGATAAAATACATTACAGTTAACGGGGCGAGAGAACACAATCTTAAGAATGTAAGTGTTACTCTTCCCAGAAATAAATTCATAGTTTTTACAGGACTTTCGGGATCTGGAAAGTCCTCTCTTGCATTTGATACCATATATGCAGAAGGACAGAGAAGATATATGGAGTCTCTTTCTTCCTATGCACGTATGTTTCTCGGACAGGCGGAGAAACCGGATGTGGATAAGATAGAGGGGCTGTCTCCTGCCATTTCCATAGACCAGAAGTCCACCAATAAGAATCCGCGTTCTACTGTTGGAACAGTAACGGAAATATATGATTATCTGAGACTTCTCTATGCCAGAGTTGGAACTCCGCATTGTCCTAATTGCGGAAGGATCATCGAGAAGCAGACTGTAGATCAGATGGTGGATCAGATCATGGAGCTGCCGGAAAAAACCAGATTTCAGATACTCGCTCCGGTTGTCAGAGGACGCAAGGGAACCCATGAAAAGCTGTTCCAGCGTGCCAAGAAGAGTGGATTTGTCAGAGTTCTGGTAGATGGAAATATGTACACTCTGGATGAGGAGATCAAGCTGGAGAAGAATATCAAGCATAATATAAGCATTGTGGTAGATCGTCTGGTTATCAAGGAAGGTATCGAGACAAGACTTGCCAGTTCACTGGAAACTGCTCTTGAACAGGCAGAGGGTATAATAGAGGTCGAGGTTATCGATGGAGAAACCTATACCTATTCTGACAGCTTTTCCTGTCCGTATTGTAATATTTCCATAGATGAGATAGAGCCGAGATCATTTTCCTTCAACAATCCTTTCGGTGCCTGTCCTGCATGTACGGGAATCGGCTGGGAGAGAAAGCTGGATCCGGAGCTTATGATACCTGATAAGAGCAGGTCTCTGAATCAGGGAGCGATAGCTGTTTCGGGCTGGGCATCAAGCGGAGATGCCAAATCATTTTCCCATGCTATACTGGTTGCCCTTTCAGAGGAATACGGATTCTCCATGGATGTTCCGTGGAAGGATCTTCCGGAAGAGGCAAAGGATGTTATCCTCTACGGAACAAGGGGCAGAAGGGTGTCTATTCATTATCAGAGTCAGAGAACCAGAAGAAGCACATTTACCCATCCGTTTGAAGGACTTATAGCAAATGTTGAGGAACGTTATAAGTATTCGGGTTCGGAAGAAGTGAAGTCGGACTATGAGTCCTATATGACCTATACTCCATGTAAGGTGTGTGGAGGAAAGAGGCTGAAGCCTTCGTCGCTTGCTGTCACTATCGGTGATAAGAATATATTTGACATGACAGAGATGCCTATCGATGATCTGTCCTCCTATGTAGAGAATCTGCAGCTCACTAAAAGACAGGAAATGATAGGTCGGGACATACTTCGTGAGATTCGTGCCAGACTTAACTTCATGGTGGATGTGGGGTTGAATTATCTGACACTCAGCAGAGCTACAGCTACGCTTTCGGGTGGTGAGGCTCAGAGAATCAGACTGGCAACCCAGATAGGCTCAGGTCTGGTGGGTGTTACCTATATTCTGGATGAACCGTCTATCGGTCTTCATCAGAGGGACAATGATAAGCTGATTGCATCTCTCAAGAGGCTTCAGAGTCTGGGCAATACCCTGATCGTTGTTGAACATGATGAGGATACTATGTATGCTGCGGACTACATAGTTGATATAGGACCCGGCGCCGGACGGAATGGCGGAGAGGTCATAGCTGCCGGAACGGCTGAGGATCTGATGAAATGTGATGCTTCCATCACGGGAAAATACCTGAAGGGTGAGCTGTTCATTTCCGTTCCAATGATAAGAAGAAAACCATCAGGATGGATTACCATAAAGGGTGCGAGAGAGAATAATCTGAAGAATATAGATGTCAAGGTTCCACTTGGCGTATTTACTGTAGTAACCGGTGTGTCAGGTTCAGGAAAGAGTTCTCTTATAAATGAGGTGCTCAAGAAGAGGCTTCTCAGAGACCTTAACAGAGCGCGTATCAAGCCGGGTAAGCATGATGACATAATCGGTTATGATGTGCTGGATAAGGTTATTGATATAGATCAGTCTCCTATCGGAAGGACGCCCCGTTCCAATCCTGCAACCTATACAGGAGTATTTGACCTGATCAGAGGTATATTTGCCGAGACCAAGGATGCCAAGACCATGGGCTATAACAAGGGAAGATTCTCCTTCAATGTATCAGGTGGACGATGCGAAGCCTGCAAGGGTGATGGTATCAATAAGATAGAGATGCATTTCCTTCCTGATATTTATGTTCCGTGTGAGGTGTGTGACGGAAAAAGATATAATCGTGAAACGCTTGAGGTAAAGTACAAGGGCAAAAATATATTTGAGGTTCTGGATATGTCTGTGGATGAGGCATGCGATTTCTTCGAGGCGGTTCCTACTATTTACAGAAAGATCAAGACGCTTCAGGATGTCGGGCTTGGATATATAAAGCTGGGGCAGCCTTCAACTACGCTTTCAGGTGGAGAGGCGCAGCGTATCAAGCTTGCAACTGAGCTGTCCAAGAGAAGCACGGGAAATACCATCTATATACTGGATGAACCAACTACGGGACTTCATTTTGATGATGTCAAGAAGCTTCTCATCATCCTCCAGAAGTTTGCCGATGCCGGAAATACTGTTGTGGTCATTGAGCACAATATGGATGTTATAAAGCAGGCAGACTACATCATCGATATGGGACCGGAAGGCGGAAACGGCGGAGGAACCGTGGTAGTACAGGGAACTCCGGAGGAAATATGCGAAGATAAGACGTCCTACACAGGACAGTATCTAAAAAAATATCTCATGTGACAGGGGGACAGGCACCTTGTCACCACTCCTGTCACCAAGTATCTAGTTACCAAACTGGCTGATATATTCGGCCGGTTTTTTTATTACCCTGATGTGACAAGGTGCCTGTCCCTCTGTCACATTTGTGATAAATTTACAAAAAATATGGCTGTTTATATTGCGGTTTTGGAAATATGCACAATAAATTGACAAAAAGTATATGAATTGTGTTGATTGATTGTGACGGAATATGAAGGTATAATTTAGTTGTGACTGAAATCGGGCTTTTCCTGTTTTTAGTTTGCATATAAAACTCTTAAGCGGAGGATAAAGCTATGGTCTATACTGTAACATTTAATCCATCTCTGGATTATATTGTGACTGTTGATGATTTTAAGCTTGGTCTTACCAACAGAACAACATCGGAGCTTATGCTTCCGGGTGGAAAAGGAATCAATGTTTCCATAGTTCTCAGTAATCTGGGGATAGAGAATACAGCGATATACTTTTCGGCGGGTTTTGTTGGAGATGAGATTACAAAGAGAGTCAAGGAAAGCGGCATCAGATCTGAAGAAATCAGGATCGATGAAGGCTGTTCCAGAATCAATCTCAAGCTGAAGTCCATTGATGGAACCGAGATAAACGGGATGGGACCTGTGATTTCCGAGGAAAGTATTGGCAGGCTTTATGAGAAGCTGGAAGCTATAGAGGAGGGCGATACACTTGTGCTTGCAGGAAGTATTCCGTCAAGTATGCCTGAAACTATATACAGTGACATTATGGAGAAACTGAGTGGACGGGGTGTGAGAGTTGTAGTAGATGCCACAAAGGATCTTCTGATGAATGTACTGAAATATAAGCCATTTCTCATAAAACCAAACAATCATGAGCTCGGGGAAATATTCGGGGTAACACTTGAAACAAGAGAAAGCGTAGTACCTTACGCGAAGAAGCTTCTGGAACTGGGAGCGCAGAATGTAATCATTTCCATGGCTGGTGAGGGAGCGGTATTTGTAAGCTCCGATGGACAGGTTTACATGCGGGAAGCACCTAAAGGGAAGCTTGTAAACGGAGTTGGAGCCGGAGATTCCATGGTGGCTGGTTTTATAGCCGGCTATCTGACGGAAGGAGACCTTCTGCATGCATTTAAGATGGGACTTAGTTCTGGCTCTGCAAGTGCATTTTCAGAATTTCTGGCAACCAAAGAAGAGGTTATGAAGGTGTATAGTACGGTTGAATAGTACAGTTGAATAGTACAGTTGAATAGTACAGTTGAATAACCTGTAGTTGTGGTCTGTATAATGTACGGACGGCATAACCTGCGTGTCATACAGTAACTGGCTGTATGGGACAAATTAACAGAGGTGGATGGGAAAGCTATCACAGAAAGGAGTGAATTTATGAGGATTACCGAACTTTTGGACAAGAGATCAGTAAAGCTGGATGCTGCTCCAAAGTCTAAAAATGAAACGCTCGATATGGCAGTGGAGCTGATGGCTGCCAGTGGAAAGATCAAGGATAAGGAAGCATATAAAAAGCTTGTATATGCTCGTGAAGAAGAAAGCACTACCGGTGTAGGAGAAGGTATTGCCATACCACATGGTAAGGGTGACTGTGTAGCAAAGCCCGGACTTGCGGCAATGGTAATAAAGGATGGAGTTGATTATGAGGCTCTGGATGATGAACCTGTAAATATACTGTTCCTGATTGCAGCACCGGATACCAAGGATAATGTTCATCTGGATGTGCTGTCCAAGCTGTCTATGATGCTCATGGATGAAGATTTTCGCAGTAATCTTATAAATGCAGGCAGTGTTGATGAGTTTTTGGAGATAATTGATAAGGCTGATGAGGAGAGAGGAAGTGTAGATGACAGTCTCGCTGAGACCTCTATAGCAGATGATGATTCCGGCAGTCTTAAGGTAGTTGCTGTTACCTCCTGTCCTACAGGTATAGCTCATACTTATATGGCTGCTGAAGGTCTTGAAAAGGCAGCCGGTAAGGCAGGAATCAAGATCAAGATAGAAACAAGAGGCTCATCCGGTGCAAAGAATGTACTTACCGATGATGATATAAAGGCTGCTGACTGTGTAATCGTTACGGCTGATGCAAAGGTTCCTATGGATCGTTTCAAGGGTAAGAAGGTTATACAGCGTAAGGTTGCCGATGGTATAAACAAAGCAGATGAACTGATGGCTATAGTCAAGGACGGAAGTGCTCCTGTGTTCTCAGGTGATTCATCGGAGCAGGCTGAAAGTGCTTCAGAAGAAGGCGGAGGAGCAGGACATAAGGTTTACACCTGGCTGATGAGCGGTGTTTCACATATGCTTCCATTCGTTATCGGTGGCGGTATCCTGGTAGCCATTGCATTCCTTATAGATACGATAGCCGGCTATGGTGCATCCGGTGGTGGTGACTTCGGTAGTATCACTCCTGTTGCAGCGCTTCTGAAGTATATCGGTGGTCTGGCTATGGGACTTATGGTTCCGGTTCTTGCCGGATATATCGCTTATGCTATAGCTGACAGACCCGGTCTTGCAGTTGGTTTCGTTGGTGGTATGCTTGCATCCAGTGGTAATGCCGGTCTTGCAGGATATACATTTGCTGAAGGAACACTTATTGATGGTAAGGCACTTGGCGGCTTCAGCCAGTTTATTTCCAGATTTGCTTTCCAGCAGCCTAATGGTGGTAATACAGTTTCAGGTTTCCTCGGTGGTATAGCTGCAGGTTTCCTGGCAGGCTTCCTGGTTCTCTGGCTTCAGAAGATATGTACTAAGCTTCCGCAGGCTATGGATGGACTTAAGCCTACACTTATATATCCACTGGTTGGTATATTCCTTGAAGGAATCATCATGTGCTTCGTGCTCAATCCGCTTATCGGACTTGCTAATACAGGACTTTCAAATATGCTTACAGCTATTTCTGATGCAGGAATGCTCACAGTTCTCGGACTTATTCTGGGTGCGATGATGGCTATAGATATGGGTGGTCCTATCAACAAGGCTGCATATGTATTTGGTACAGGTATGCTTACAACTGCAGCAGGCTATCTTGCTGAAGGTATGTCCGCATCTGATCCTAAGGTTGAGGCATGCTACGTAGCAATGGCCGCTATCATGGTTGGTGGTATGGTTCCTCCTGTAGGTATCGCACTTGCATGCTGGATATTCCCTAAGAAGTTTACCAAGGCAGAGCGTGGCTCAGCAGTTTCCAACGTAGTAATGGGTGCTTCCTTTATTACTGAGGGTGCTATCCCATTTGCAGCAGCGGATCCTATCCATGTTATACCTTGTACTATGGTTGGAGCCGGAGTTGCCGGTTTCCTTGCGGCACTCTTTAAGTGTACACTGATGGCTCCTCATGGCGGACTGTTCGTATTCGCTACAGTAGGTCATCCATTCCTTTACATACTTGCATGGATTATTGGTTCTGTAGTTACCTGTCTGATGCTTGGCTTTATCAAGAAGCCGGTTGAGCAGTAATTGTACATATTATTCAGGAAAATGCTGATTATTAAAATGCATTTTCAAGTTGTTTTTACAGGATATGCTCAGCAGGAAGTAATGGATAAGCTGAGGCAGATATAAAATGTGTTTGTAAATCATAAATAATGGGACAGTTTCGGCGAATATGGAGCTGTCCCTCAAAATAAAGGGAGGTATTTTAAAATGGTAAGTTTTGATTACACAATTAAGGATGTGCATGGTATCCATGCAAGACCGGCTACAGATCTTTTCAAGATGACTAAGAATTATCAGTCAGTTGTTAAGGTTGCCAAGGGAGACAAGGAGGTTCAGTTTAAGGGCGTTATGGGCATCATGTCTCTTGGAGCTAAGCAGGGTGATACAGTAACATTTTCCTTTGACGGTCCGGATGAGGAAGCTGAAATGGCTGCTGTAAAGGAATTTATGGAAGCAAATCTTTAATGCTGTTGGTAATGTTATGGATTTGTCTATGACATAGGAATATGCAGAGGTAATACTATGAGAGACCTGGACTATCTTACACTTCTAAGTCATGAATTTCCCTCGGCGAGAAGCTGTGCTGCGGAAATGATCAATCTTCGCGCCATTCTTTCGCTGCCAAAGGGAAATGAGTATTTCTTTTCGGATATTCATGGCGAATATGAGAGCTTTATTCACCTGCTCAGAAGTGCATCAGGTGTTACAAGAGCAAAGATTGAAGAGGTTTTTGGGAATCTGATGCCGGAGACTGAACAGGAGAAGCTGGCCAGACTTATATATTATCCTGCAGAGATTTTATCTGATATGAGACACTCCGGCGAGATAACTGATGGATGGTATAAGAGGACCATTCATCAGCTTATCGCACTCTGCAGGGAAGTGGCTTCCAAATATACCAGATCCAAGGTGCGTAAGAAACTGCCGTTAGAATATGGATATGCCATAGATGAACTGATCCATACAGATGAGTCAGAGCCTGACAAAAGATTATACTATATGGAGATATTAAATGCTGTAGGTGATGTGGAAGCTGCGGACGATTTTATCATAGCCTTGTCGGAGCTTATACAGTCACTTCTGATAGATAGTCTTCATATAATAGGTGATATATATGATCGTGGTCCAAGGGCAGATTATGTCATGGACGAGCTTATCAAGTTCCAGGATGTGGATATAGAATGGGGCAATCACGATGTAAGCTGGATGGGAGCCGCTTCGGGAAATACTACCTGTATAGCTACGGTTCTCAGAATAGCAACCAGCTATAACAGCTTCGATGTGCTGGAGGATGGTTATGGTATAAACCTGAGACCTCTCTCGATGTTTGCCGATGCTGTATATAAGGACGATCCATGCGATTGCTTCAGACCACATCTTCTGGATGACAATAAATATGATTCGGTCTCTCCTGAGCTTGCAGCCAAGATGTGTAAGGCTATTTCCATTATAGAGCTGAAGCTTTCGGGACAGCTCATTATGAGGCATCCTGAATATGATATGGATAATCGTCTTCTTCTGGATAAGATTGACTATAATAAGGGTACTGTGAAAATAGACGGAGTGAGCTATCCACTCAGGGATACGCATTTTCCAACTATTGATCCGGATGATCCATACCGGCTGACAGAAGAGGAAGAGGGACTTGTAGAAACATTAAAATATTCATTTCTTCATAGTCGAAGATTGCAGAAGCATATCCGCTTTCTGTATTCCCATGGAAGTATATATAAGATATGTAATAACAACCTTCTGTTTCATGGATGTATTCCATTTAATGAGGATGGTTCCTTTATGGTACTCAAAACCTCAGAGGGAGAGGTCTATGGCAGGAGTCTTATGGAGTATTTCCAGGAAAAGATAGTGGATGCGTACTTTACTAATGAACTGGATGAACCGGAGAAGAAGAAAAATGCAGTAGATATGATGTGGTATCTGTGGGCGGGACCTGTATCTCCACTTTTTGGAAAGGACAGAATGGCAACCTTTGAGCATCTCTTTATAGAGGATAAGAAGCTTTCTGTGGAAACCTTCAATCCGTACTATGAGTATTCCAATATCGTAAGCTACTGTGAAAAAATATTTAAAGAATTTGATATGCCTACAGATGTTTCGCATATAATCAACGGTCATGTGCCCGTCAAGGTTTTGAAGGGCGAGAAGCCGGTAAAGGCTGATGGAAGGCTGTATGTTATAGACGGCGGCCTCTCAAAGGCTTATCACGCGAAGACCGGAATTGCCGGGTACACTCTCATTTTCAACTCTCATCATCTCGCACTGGCTGAGCATAGGGAGTTTGATAAGGATGGGGTGAGTACACCGGAGATGTATGTTACGGAGACTATGAAGAGACGTATTCTGGTAAAGGATACGGACAAAGGTAAGGAACTGGAGAAACAGATATTTGATCTGGAAGAACTCCTGGAATGTTACAAACTGGGACTTATAAAGGAAAATCAAAACTAAGAAGGGAGGAGTTTACTGAAATGATAGTTTTAGAAGGTAAGGCTGTTTTTGAGGGCATCGCCATTGGAAAGCTTTCGGTTTATAAAAAGACTGAACAGTCCGTTAAGCGTGAAAAGGTATCGGACGTTGAAGCTGAGATCAAGCGGTATGAGGATGCAAGGGCGGCTGCAGTAGAACAGCTTCAGGCACTCCATGATAAAGCAGTAAAGGAAGTTGGTGAGGCGAGCGCGGAAATATTTGAAGCTCATCAGCTTATGGTAGAGGATGGAGACTATATTGATTCTGTGGAAAATATCATTCGTACTCAGGAGGTCAATGCAGAGTTTGCGGTTGCTGAGACCGGTGATAATTTCCAGAAGATGTTCCTTGAGATGGAGGATGAGTATTTTAGAGGAAGAGCCGCTGATGTAAAGGATATCTCCGAAAGAGTTATCAATATTCTGTCAGGTGCAGGAAGCAGTGGTATAGAAAGTGACGAGCCTGTAATAGTTGTGGCAGATGACCTTGCTCCATCAGAGACAGTTCAGATGGATAAGGATAAGATACTTTCCTTTGTTACAGTTCATGGTTCAGCTAATTCACATACCTCTATTCTGGCAAAGACTATGAATATTCCTGCTATCATCAACTGTGATATTCCGCTTACAGACGAGATGGATGGAAGAGAAGCAGTGGTTGATGGCTTTGAGGGAAAGGTTTATATAGATCCTGATGCAGAAGTTCTTGCAGCAAAGAAGAAGATACTTCTTCAGGAGCAGGAGAAAAAGGCGCTCTTGCAGCAGCTTAAGGGTAAGGAAAATGTTACTCTTGACGGTCAGAAGATCAATCTGTACGCAAATATTGGCAATACCAAGGATCTTGCTCTTGTACTTGAAAATGATGCCGGTGGTATCGGACTGTTCCGTTCAGAGTTTATATATCTTGGTTCAGAGGATTATCCGACAGAGGAGGAGCAGTTTGCAATCTATAAGCAGGTTGCCCAGACTATGGCCGGTAAGAAGGTTATCATACGTACTCTTGATATAGGTGCTGACAAGCAGGCGGATTATTTTGAACTGCCTCATGAGGAGAATCCTGCAATGGGTCTTCGGGCTATCAGAATATGTCTTACAAGACCGGAGATATTTAAGACACAGCTCAGGGCTATACTTCGTGCATCAGCCTTTGGTAAGATATCTATCATGTTCCCTATGATTATATCAGTGGATGAGGTAAAGAAGATCAAGGAAATAGTTGCCGGAGTTAAGGCAGAGCTTGATAAGGATGGCTTAGCTTATGATAAGAATATCGAGCTGGGAATCATGATTGAGACACCTGCGGCAGTTATGATGGCTGAGGAGCTGGCTCAGGAGGTTGATTTCTTCTCGGTAGGAACAAATGACCTGACACAATATACTCTTGCTATAGACCGTCAGAATCAGAGCCTTGATGAGTTCTATGATCCGCATCATCCGGGACTTCTTAAGATGCTGAAGCTGATAGTTGATGGCGCTCACAAAGGTGGAGCGTGGGCAGGTATATGTGGTGAGCTGGGTTCGGACCTGACACTGACAAAGGAATTCCTTGCAATGGGATATGATGAGCTATCAGTATCTCCGGGAAGAATACTTCCACTTAGAAAGGTTGTTCTTGAGACAAATGTTATTGAGTATAAGAAGGAAAAGGGGCTTGATTAAAAATATAGCAACAGATGTCACGATAAAATAGGAGAGTGGCTTAAGCTGGATATTTATTAACATTTTCTATAAGGATGGTGATGTTTGATAATGCTTACAGAAGAACGAAAGGCCATTATACTAAAAGAGGTAAATACAAGAGGAAGTATAAGCCTGGATGAGCTTACTCAGATAGTAGGCGTGTCCGACTCGACTATCAGAAGGGATATAATAGAGTTAAGCCGCGAAGGACGGCTGTTAAAGGTTCGTGGTGGAGCCATGAGACTGGATCTGTCTGAAAAGCAAGATGATACATCAATACTTGGAAGAGAGGCAAGTCATAAAGCCCAGAAGCTCAAGATTGCAGAATATGCTGCTTCACTTATACTTCCCGGTGAGTATGTATTTATAGATGCCGGAAGTACAACCGGATTTATGATAGGCTATATCAAGGAGCATAGAGCCATATATGTAACCAACTCTGTATCACATGCTGCTGACCTTGTGAAGAATCATTTCAAGGTGTTTCTGATCGGCGGTGAGATGCGCGAGAATACAGACGTTATAGTTGGAGCGGATGCCATACTTCATATGCAGAAATATAATTTTAACAGAGGCTTCTTTGGAACCAATGGTATTGATGAAAAACTTGGTTTTACTACAAATGATGTCAGGGAAGCGCTCATCAAAAGAGTGGCAATGGAAAGTACGACTTCCGGTAAAAAGTTTGTTTTGGCAGACAAGTGCAAGTTTGGACTGAGGTCTGCGGTAACATTTTCCGACTTTAACGGTGTGACGGTGCTTACTGATGCTTTTCCGGGAGATAGGTATCAGATGGTAGCAGATATTAAGGTGGTGTGATACTGAGAGAGATGGTATAATCATTAGCTATGAGTGAGCGTATTTATTTATATAAAATGAATATCGAACAGTTAAAAAGGGAGGAGTCTCAACTGATGGGACTTCTCCCTGACTGGCGTATAAAGAAGGCTGAGAAATATAAAGCAGAGAAGGCAAAGCTGGAAAGCATTGCTGCCGGACGTTTACTGGATATAGCGATTGCTGATTATCTTGGCATATCAGAGCGGGATATAGACTGGTCGGGATATGAAGGTGGGTTTTGTTATTGTGGCAAGGCGACAGAAAGTAAGGAATCGGATGATAGGCTGTCAGGTAGTAAGGCATCGGATGATAGGACACTAGATAGTAAGGTATCAGATGATAAGACTTCAGGTAATAAGGTGTCGGGTGGAAAGGGTTTAGTGTATTTCAGCATTTCACATTCCGGAGAATATGTGGCTGTGGCTGTGTCTGAGGAACCGGTTGGAGTGGATGTTGAACATAAGGATGATAAGAGATTTCTGATCTCAAAAAGGATGTTTGATCAGAATGATATGGACTATATTGCGCCGGAAGGCTTTGAAGCACTGGAGACGGATATTGATACAGAGGAAGCCCAGTGCAGGTTTCGGGATGTATGGACCATCAAGGAAAGCTATGTCAAATGCATAGGAAAAGGTCTTACGATTCCGCTTAAAAGCTTTACTGCAGACTATGGCAGGATAAGTTCCGGGGTGCCGGCTGCAATACTTGGTGGTGATAACGATTCTTACCATGTAGCTACAAAAAGGCTTATGGGAGATAAGGGAAGCTATAGTCTGACACTATGCGTTGAGAAAAGTAATCCTGTAATGAATATAATATGGGTGGATATTCTGGCATGATAACAGCGGATATTCTGATATGATAACAGCGGATATTTTAATTTGTTAACAGCGGATATTGCAACATGAAAACAAATGCCTTGACATTTATAGGCTGGGAGTGTTAATATATCCATTGCTGTGAAAAATAGCATGCGTTCTTAGCTCAGCTGGATAGAGCGTCTGGCTACGGACCAGAAGGTCGGGGGTTCGAATCCTCTAGGACGCAAGGTTTAAAGAAAATCGCCACAAATCGTTTGAAATAGCGACTTGTGACGATTTTTTTTCGTTCTATTTTGTTTTCTATTCTGTTTTGCAGAGATACTTCTATATGATCTAAGTACCTACTGCTTTACAAATGTAGAACCATTTGCAATATCCTCCTGTGCATCAGCCCATGTGATGCTTCCATTTGAATACTGGATTGAACCGGAACCATTTGTATATTCTTCGGTTATTGTTTCATTTCCATCTTCATCATATACACAGTGCTGCTTGTAGCAGTCAGAGTAGGCAAGATATCCATTCTCATCAAAGTTTCCGTGGAATAACCATCTTCCCTTTTCTGCTGCGCTTCCGGCCCAGTTAACCTCTATACAGTACCAGTCTCCCTCGGCTGTTATAGTCATGATACCTCTTCCTGCATATGATTCTGCGTAGGTTCCGCTATAATCTACATTGGTTGTGGCTGCAGCGGCAGTGGTTGCTTCTGTAGCAGGAGCGGCGGTAGTAGCTTCAGTAGCTGCAGCGGCGGTAGTAGCCTCAGTAGCAGGAGCAGCGGTGGTTGCTTCTGTAGCAGGGGCAGCGGTAGTAGCCTCAGTAGCTGCTTCGGCGGTAGTGGCTTCAGTAGCAGGGGCTGCGGTAGTAGCCTCAGTGGCTGCAGCAGCAGTAGTTGCTTCAGCCTTATCAGCATCAGAATCTCCACATGCAGTAAGACCAAAGATAAGTGTTCCTGCAAGTGCTGTAGATATTACTAATTTTGTGATACCTGTTTTTCTCATTTGTTTTTACTCCTTTTGAACTTGGTTTTGTATAAATGATAAGGCCACTCGTCGCTGAACCGGAGTTCATTGATTACACGGCCTAAAAAACTACGTACTAATCGTCTGTTAAGCTGGAAAATAATATAAGTACCAAAATGATTTTGACGAGTATATCATAAAATACAGAAAATATGTATATTTTTATTCAGTTACATCCTCTAACTTAAATGTTGTTAAAGTATTCTCATCGATTGATGTTTCGTTCACTATACGACTTGCCTGGCGCTCCACGCAGCGTTCAAAGTAGTTTCTCACCTCTCTCGCATTTGCAAAGTTTTTACCGGCTGATATAGAAAGTCTGGACAGATATTTCTTGATATATTCTGTAGCATCCTTTGTCATCATATAGTCCTGACTATAGCTCATAAGCTCAAATATCTTAAAAAGCTCCTCATCCGTATAATCAGGAAATTCTATAAATTTATTGAATCTGGACTTGAGTCCCGGATTGGAATCTATGAAGTCCTTCATTTCCTCGCTGTAGCCTGCAACGATAACTATCAGGTCAGCGCGGTTGTCCTCCATTCGCTTAAGTATGGTATCGACGGCTTCCTGACCAAAGTCCTGACCATCAGAGGCTGTGAGAGTATAGGCTTCATCTATAAAGAGAACTCCCCCCATAGCTTCGTCGCATACCTTACTGGTCTTGAGAGCGGTCTGACCTACATAACCTTCTACCAGTCCGGCTCTGTCAACTTCTACAAGGTGCCCCTTGCTCACAACACCGAGCTGATGATATATCTTGGAGAGGAGTCTTGCAACAGTAGTCTTGCCTGTTCCCGGATTACCGGAGAAGACAAGATGCAGCGACATAGGTGGAGTCTTTAGCCCCATTTCCTCACGCATTTTCTTTACCTTTACAAGATTTATAAGATTATTCAGATTCTCCTTAACGGACTTTAATCCTATGAGAGAGTTCAGAGTATTAAGGAGATCCTCCAGAGTTTCCTGACTGGAACCATCCTCGGCACTTCCGGCTTTATTCTGTTTGTTTTCTTCTGCAGATATTTGTCTTTCGTCATTTCCTGAGAAGCTGCGTGATGCTCCGTAAGGAAGACCGGGATTAGCTATCGTGTCCCTGCTGTTATCTGCTACGGCATCCTCTGAGATTATAAGTGATCTGTCAATATTTCCGGATGGAACCTCAGTTAGCATTGATTCATCGAAATTGGTGCCCGCATCGGAGTGGGAGCTGTTATATTCATACATCATTCTTGCAACATCCATCTCAGCCTGAGAGGAGGAGTATGGACGTTCCAGGTCATCATCGGAACTGAAAAAGCTGTTATTTATTCGTCTCTTTCTGGAACTACTACCCAGCAGTGCTCCGAGAAGGGCATCCCCGATTCCGGATGAGGAACTGCGGCCTGAGTTTCTTGCCAGGCTGTTTCCAAATCCTGTATGAACATTTCTGGAACCGCTTCCGAAGCCGGACATGGAATAGAAACCACCCATCTGATTACGGATTCCGGGAGCGCGTGTTCTGGAAACATAACCGGAGGTATCCTGATTAGGAGCCTGCATTGGACGTACCTCCGCAGGTGTATTTTTCAGAAGCCCATTTGCATCAAGGTAGTTATTCAGCATATTGATATAATTCGAAAGATGTTCTGCTTCGTAATCGCTTATTCCGTTAAATGCAATAAAATAGCAGCCTACATCGTTGTAGGTATTAACCAGATATTTGGCGAGAGATATGCCGTAGCCACCACGTCTTGAATATGGGGACAGGTCATCTCTAACAAAATACTGAAGAGAAGGTGGAACGTGCTCCAGAAAATGGGTATTTCCGTTAACCTTTTCTACTGTGGCAGAAAACTCATCTGTACTGATAGGTCTCATAAGACTGTCAGTAATAAAGTGAAGCTGTTCTGTCAGATTACAGCTATTATCATCATATAGATATGCGAGGAATATGATAAAGTCTTCCTTTAGCTGATTCCTCAGAGTTATACCCGCATCCTGGGGATAGGTTCCATTTTTCTTCCAGCCGATCTCATCTGCATATGAGAAGCTGTAGGTTATCATTGCTTTTACATCTTTTGTAATAGTAGTAGTCATGTTATTACACTTTCTGCTTAAGCCTTTTTAGGTGGCTCCTGAACCTTCCTTTTCTCAGGCTCTCCCGGAAGAGGATATACTGTATTCCAAACTGTTCTGAGTGTATCTGTAAATCTGTAAAGATTCAGGATATCTTTTCTTGTATTTTCCTTATTTTCAAGCTTGCCAACTATAGCGGCTTCTCTTGCTGCCTTGAATTCATATTCGTAACCGTTGAATTCCTCGCGTCCCATAGTCATTTCTTCCTTTGGTTTGCCGTCCGGTCCATAAACAACTACCTTGGAAGGATTGTTGACGTTATCTATCTCAACTCTTCCGTGGGTTCCGTAAACAGTACATCTGTTATCCATGTTGCTCATCATGGTATTGGTTACGACAGCAGTTCTTCCCTGAGGATATCTCATGAAAATGGTAGAGTATGCGTCAACTCCCGTGTTGGTCAGCATAGGGTCTGCTGACATCTGAACCGGAGGACCTCCCATGATCATGAAGACTGCTGTTATTGGATAGATACCTACATCCAGAAGTGCGCCTCCGGCAAGCTCCGGTTTTATAGCGCGTTCCTTTCCTGCAAGATTATAACCAATGTCTGCGATGATGGTTCTGACATCACCAATGACACCCTTTCTAAGCTGCTCAGCTATATTGATCATAAGTGGATTGAATCTTAACCACATGGCTTCTCCGCAGAAGAGATCCTTTTCCTTGGCATAGTCCAGAAGCTCCTCGGCTGTCTTTGCATTGTAGGAAAATGGCTTCTCTACAAATACAGGCTTTCCGGCATCAAGCACCTTTTTAGCAAGCTCTACATGGTTTGAATTAACTGTAGCGATATAGACCATTTCTACATCGGGATCGGCAAGAAGCTCGTCATAGGAACCGTAGTACTTTTCTATTTCATATTTTTCTGCAAATTCCTTAGCCCTTCCAAGGTCACGTGAGGCTATGGCATATGGGCAGAAGCCGTTAAGATTCTTCAGTGTTTCAGCTATTACTCCGGCTATATGACCAGCACCAAGTATTCCGATATTATATTCAATCATGGTTTATCTCCCTTCGGTTTATGATTTCTCGATCTTTATATATGAAAAGCCATGAGGCTTCCCGGTTAAGTAAAATGCAGCTTATCCGGCTGACATTTTAAGCACAGATATAATCATTATATAATACATAGATGTAGGTGTCAAAAGGCACTTGTTCTCAGCACCAATATTTGTAATTTTTTAAAAAATTATACAATTGTCATGTCTTTAAACGTGTGTTAAACTGATTCATACGCTTTGAATGGATTAGTTTTTCTGCTAAATAGTTAAGAAATAAGAGGAATATGTTTTGAAATCAATTAAGATAATACTTAGTAAGGTTCAGGAGTTTAAGACAGCCTCCTGGCTCACTCCGTTTTATATGATACTTGAGGTAATATTTGAAACTATTATCCCCATAGTTATGGGCAGGATCATAGATATATCTGAGGGCGAAGAGATAGATATGTCTCATATTATGATGTATGGAGGCATTATGATACTGCTGGCTCTTGGAGCGCTTTTTTCGGGTATCATGGGCGGAAAGTATGGTGCTCTGGCATCTGCCGGGCTTGCGCGAAATCTTAGAAGAGATGTGTTCAGAAATATCCAGAGCTATTCATTTTCCAATATTGATAAGTTCTCATCTGCAAGTCTTGTTACCCGTATGACAACAGACGTAACCAATGTGCAGAATGCCTATCAGATGATTCTCAGAACCATGGCGCGTTCACCTGTAAATCTTATAGTTGCCATGGTGGCTGCCTTCTGGATAAGTCCGGAGGTTGCGCTGGTATATCTCGCGGCAGTTCTGTTCCTGTCAGTAGTTGGAGGCTTCTTAATATCAAGAGTTACCAGGTACTTCACTGCTGCATTTCCAAAGTATGATGAAATGAATGAAAGTGTTCAGGAAAATGTTTCTGCAATACGTGTTGTTAAGGGCTTTGTGCGTGAAGATTATGAGAGAGCCAGGTTCGGTAAGGCGAGCGGAATGATCTATAAGCTTTTTGTTAAGGCTGAAAGCATTATGGCATTTACCATGCCTCTCATGCAGACAACTATATATTTCTGCATCCTGATGGTGAGCTGGACCGGTGCAAAGCTTATCGTAGAAGGCGCCGGAAGTCCCGGAAGTCTTACCACCGGTGATCTTTCCACGCTTCTTGCGTACTGCATGCAGATACTTATGAGTCTTATGATGCTTTCTATGGTTATAGTAATGATCACCATGTCGGCAGCCAGTGGAAAGCGTATCGCTGAAGTGATCGAGGAGGTAAGTGACCTGCGTAATCCTGAGAATCCTGTTAAGGAGATCAGAGATGGAAGTATTGATTTTGAAAATGTAATATTCAGATATGATGAGCATGCAGAGAATCCTGTACTGGATAATATAAGTCTTCATATTAATTCGGGCGAAACCATCGGAATCATCGGACCTACTGGTAGTTCCAAAACCAGTCTGGTAAGTCTTATAAGTAGATTATATGACGTATCAGAGGGCGCGGTTAAGGTAGGTGGCTGCGACGTAAGGAAATATGATATGGAGGTCCTTAGAAACGGTGTATCCGTAGTGCTTCAGAAAAATGTTCTTTTCTCAGGAACTATTCTGGACAATCTGAGATGGGGAAATCCGGATGCAACAGATGAGGAGTGCAAGGAGGCCTGCAGACTTGCTGCGGCTGATGATTTTATAGAAGGTTTTCCGGATAAGTATGAAACAAAGATAGAGCAGGGTGGAACCAACGTATCAGGAGGACAGAAGCAGAGACTCTGTATAGCCAGAGCTCTTCTGAAGAAGCCTAAGGTGCTGATACTTGATGATTCCACAAGTGCTGTTGATACAGCGACTGACAGCCGTATCAGGCAGTCCTTCAGGGAGTATATTCCGGATACCACCAAGATTATAATTGCGCAGAGAATATCCAGTGTAATGGATGCAGACAGAATTATAGTTCTGAATGAAGGAAGGCTGGAAGGCTTTGGCAGTCATGAGGAGCTTCTTAAGACTAACGAAATATACAGAGATGTATATGAGTCACAGCAGGGAGGCTCTAAGGATTTTGATGAGTAGTGTGACAAGGTGCCTGTCCCCCTGTCACATTTTGGTGACAAGGTGCCTGTCCCCCTGTCACATTGGTGACAAGGTGCCTGTCCCCTTGTCACATTAATATCGTTTGATTTTTATATAAGGAGAAATAATATGCCGGCTCCAGGAAGAACACCCAGAGGTATGAAACCGTCGGTTGAGAATCCGGGTAAGATACTAAAACGTCTTTTGGGATTTGTATTTAAATATTATGGTGTACATATGATTATAGTGTTCATTATGATACTGGTCAGTGTGCTTGCCAATCTTCAGGGTACTATGTTTATGAAATCCCTGATAGATGATTATATTGATCCAATGCTTAAGAATCACAGTCGTGATTTTGGACCGCTCATTGCGGCAATCCTCAGAACTGCAATATTCTACGGTATTGGTATCATTTCAACCTATGCTTATAACCGCATCATGGTAAGTGTTTCCCAGGGAAGCCTGAGAAGAATCAGAGACGGACTGTTTGATCATATGCAGTCACTGCCTATTAAGTATTTTGATACTCATACTCATGGCGATATCATGTCAATCTATACAAATGACGTAGATACTCTTAGACAGATGATAAGCCAGAGTATTCCTTCACTTTTCCAAAGTGCATTTACCGTAATAGGTGTTGTGGTATGTATGATCATAAGAAGTGTTCCGCTTACCATAGTTTCCTTTATAATGGTCGGTTTTATGCTTATGGTAACCATGAAGATATCCTCCAAGAGCGGAACCTACTTTCTGGCTCAGCAGAAGAATCTTGGAAAGACAAATGGTTATATAGAGGAAATGCTTTCCGGACAGAAGGTTGTCAAAGTATTCTGCCATGAGAAGGAAAGCATAGAAGAGTTTGACAAGCTGAATGATGAGCTTTTTGACAGCGCTTATAATGCTAATAAATACGCTAATATTCTTATGCCTTCCATGGCACAGCTTGGAAATCTGAGCTATGTTGTATGTACTGTGATAGGCGCACTTCTTATTCTTTCAAAGTTCGGTGTGGATGGCGCGGCATTTGGCGGGATAGCTCCTCTTACGGTTGGTGGACTCGTTTCCTTCCTTACGTTTAACAAGAGCTTTAATATGCCTATCAATCAGGTGTCGATGCAGTTCAATTCTATCATTATGGCACTTGCCGGAGCGGACAGAGTCTTTAAGCTCATGGATGAAAAATCCGAGGCAGATGATGGATATGTTACCCTTGTCAATGCCAAGGAAGGCCCTGATGGAAAGCTTACAGAAACAAAGGAGCGTACAGGTCTGTGGGCATGGAGACATCAGCATCAGGCTGACGGAAGCATAGATTATCAGCGTCTGGAGGGAGCTATATTCATGGATGATGTTGATTTTGGATATGATCCTGAGAAGCTGGTACTCCATAACGTTTCACTTGATGCAAAGCCGGGGCAGAAGATAGCATTTGTCGGTTCAACCGGTGCAGGAAAGACTACTATCACAAATCTTATAAACAGATTCTATGATATTCAGGATGGAAAGATAAGATTTGATAATATAAATGTAAATAAGATCAAGAAGGGTGATCTGAGAAGATCTCTTGGACTTGTTCTTCAGGAAACACATCTTTTTACGGCTACTGTAATGGAAAACATCAGATACGGCAGACTTGATGCAACTGATGAGGAATGTATAGCTGCTGCAAAGCTTGCCAATGCGGATCATTTTATCAGGCAGCTACCGGATGGCTATGATACCATGCTGACCGGAGACGGTGGAAATCTTAGTCAGGGACAGAGACAGCTTCTTGCTATTGCCAGAGCTGCTGTAGCGGATCCTCCTGCACTTATTCTGGATGAGGCCACATCCTCTATCGATACCAGAACTGAGAGAGATGTTCAGGAGGGTATGGATCAGCTTATGAAGGGACGTACTACATTTGTTATCGCTCACAGGCTTTCCACAGTCAAGAACAGTGACTGTATCATGGTACTTGAGCATGGCAGAATTATAGAAAGAGGAACCCATGATGAGCTTCTTGAGCAGAAGGGCAAGTATTATCAGCTCTATACCGGATTGACAGCATAATCTTTACATTTTCATGATACTGGTTTAAAATGAAGTTTACGGAATTAATCTGTTTATCATGGAAATTAAGTGTGAAAATGGAGGTTGGATATGATGGTTGATGATAACTGCATTTTTTGTAAGCTTGCAAATGGTGTATTTCCTACTAACAAGATATATGAGGATGACGAGTTCACAGTTATTCTGGATGCTAGTCCTGCAAACGAAGGTCACTGTCTGATACTTCCCAAACAGCACTTCAAGGATCTGTTTGAGATAGATGAGGAAGTGGCCGGCAGAGCTATAAAGCTGGCAAAGAAGATAGCGACAAAGCTGAAGGATGAGCTGGGCTGTGACGGAATAAATATAGTACAGAACAATGGTACGGCAGCAGGACAGACTGTATTCCATTTCCATGTGCATATTATTCCAAGATACGAAAATGATGGCTGTAATATCGGATGGCCTCAGATGAAGCCGGATGATGCTGAACAGGCTGCACTTGCTGAAAGACTTGCAAAGCTTTTTTGAACATATTTAAGGTTAAGTATCAACAGTGAACAAGGGTTAGAAAGGGGTTTATGATATGGCATATGCTTCAGAGATAAAAAAGTACAAGGATAAAGATGTGATTCAGATGAAGGCCGGAAGATATACGGCTACTATAGCTCCGTTCCTTGGCAGTAATATCATGTCGATGGTTGACGTGGAAAATGACATAAACTTTTTCAGAAAGGATGAGAGTCTTTCCATAGAAGAGCTTCAGGCAAGTGCAGAGGTTTACGGTTTCCCGACTCTTCTGTATCCGAACAGACTTCGTGATGGAATACTTAAATGCTCAGACTATACTTATACATTTCCTATAGTTGATAAGGAAGGCCACAATGCTCTTCACGGATTTCTTCATAAGAGGGAGCATACTATAGTCGAAGCAACTGTAGAGGATGATATAGCTATTGCAAGGACCAGGTATGTATATGATGATAATGATCCTTTCTTTGTGACATTTCCTGTTAAGTTCATAGCTGATTATACCTTTGAGCTTTCAGACGAGGGGATGAAGTATTCAGTTACGATTACAAATAAGTCCAAGAGACAGCTTCCGTTTGGAATATGTAATCACACTACGATAAATGCACCTTTTACCTCTAAGGGTGATCCGTTTGGAACAAGACTCTTTGTCACAATAGGAGATAAATGGCCACTCAATCCACGCAATCTTCCTACCTGTGATTTCCTTTCGCTGGATAATCATGACAGACAGTATCTGACAGGTTCTATGATCCCTGTTAAGCATATTATCGATAACGATGTATATAACTGTGAAACCTATGATGTGGATGGAGTTCCTTTCAGAGGTGCAATAGTTACAGATATAGCATCCGGAAATGAGATCAGATATGAGGTAGATAATAATTTCAAATTCTGGGTAATCTGGAATGATCTTGGCGAAAAGGGTTACTTCTGTCCGGAGCCTTCAACCTGGATGATCGATGCGCCTAACCTTCCGCTTCCGGGAGAAGAGTCAGGCTATGAGGAGCTTGCCCCAAGAGAGAGCAAGACAGTAACAGAAAAGATTTATAGTGTGATTAAATAATACCGGAAACTATTCAGTATTGAGATAGTAAAATTTGATCTTTTTGTTTACACCTGCATAATAGTAAGCTGTATGGTAAATATGCCCAATCAGTCCAAGTTTATAGCTTGTGCTTTGGGCATATTTTTGTTATAATCTTAGTATCTGTCTTGTGAGGTTTTCGAGAAGTGCCCACAGGAAATATATACAGAAATACATATCATAGAAAGGAAAGGTATTAACACATGAAATTTGGTTATTTTGATGATGCTAAACGTGAATATGTCATCACATCCCCAAGAACTCCTTATCCTTGGATTAATTACCTTGGAACAGAGGGCTTCTTCTCACTTATTTCCAATACTGCCGGAGGATATCATTTCTATAAGGATGCGCGTCTGAGACGTATCACCCGTTATCGTTATAATAATATACCGGTTGATATGGGAGGTCGTTATTTCTATATCAACGAGGAAGGAATAGTTTGGAATCCGGGCTGGTCACCGGTTAAGACTGAGCTTGATTTCTATGAGTGCCGTCATGGTATGGGCTATACTGTTATAACCGGTAAGAAGCATGAGCTTAGAGCTGAGGTTACATTCTTTGTTCCTCAGGGAGTAAATGCCGAGATACAGAAGGTAGTTCTTAAGAACGAAGGAACTACACCAAAGCATTTCACACTTTTCTCATTCCTTGAGTGGTGTCTGTGGAATGCAGAGGATGATTCTACTAACTTCCAGAGAAACTTCAATACTGGCGAGGTTGAGGTTGAAGGATCTACACTTTTCCATAAGACAGAGTACAAAGAGCGTAGAGATCATTTTGCATTCTATACAGTTAATTCTGAAATCAATGGATATGACTGTGATAAGGAAAGCTTCATGGGTCTTTATAATGGATTTGACAGACCTGATGCAGTATTTGCTGATGAGTCCAACAATTCAAAGGCTGATGGCTGGTCACCTATCGCTTCTCATTCTATCAAGATTACTCTTGCACCGGGCGAAGAGAAGTCTTATATCTTCATGCTCGGCTATGTAGAGAATGGCGAGAACAAGTGGAATTCAGACGGATCTATGAATAAGCAGAAGGCTTATGACATGATCGAGCAGTTCAATACTGTAGAGAAGGTTGATGCTGCCCTCGCTGAGAATAACAAGATGTGGGATGAGCTTCTTTCCAAGTATGCTGTTAAGACACCTGATGAGAAGGTTGACCGTATGGTTAATATCTGGAATCAGTATCAGTGTATGGTTACATTTAACATGTCAAGAAGTGCTTCATATTTTGAGTCAGGTATCGGACGTGGTATGGGCTTCCGTGATTCTAATCAGGATCTTCTCGGATTTGTTCATCAGATTCCTGACAGAGCACGTGAGAGAATCCTTGATCTTGCTGCTACACAGTTTGAAGATGGTGGATGCTTCCATCAGTATCAGCCACTTACCAAGAAGGGAAATGATACTCTCGGTGGAAACTTCTCAGATGATCCTCTGTGGATGATCCTTTCAACGGCTGCATATATCAAGGAAACCGGAGATTATTCAATCCTCGATGAGCAGGTTCCTTATCGTAACGATGAGTCTCTTGCTCAGTCAATGATGCATCACCTGAAGCAGTCCTTCTATAAGGTTGCAAAGTCTGTAGGACCTCATGGACTTCCACTTTCTATGAGAGCTGACTGGAATGACTGTCTGAATCTTTCCTGCTGGTCTGATACTCCGGGCGAGAGCTTCCAGACATATACATCACCTAAGTATGGTGACAAGGGCTTCTCAGATGTTGCTGAGTCTGTATTTGTTGCAACACTTTTCACATATGCAGGACCTGAGTACGTAGCACTTTGCAAGTACAAGGGTGATGATGCTGAGGCTGCTGCTGCACAGGCTGAGATCGACAAGATGAAGGATGTTATCAAGAAGTATGGCTGGGATGGTGACTGGTTCATCAGAGCTTATGACGATCTTGGACGCAAGGTTGGTTCTAAGGAATGTGAAGAAGGAAAGATCTTCATCGAACCACAGGGCTTTGGTATCATGTCTGATATTGGTAAGGAAGATGGATGGGCAGAGAAGGTTATCGATGCAGTAGAGGAAAGACTTGGCTGCAAGTATGGACTTGTTCTGAACAATCCTGCATTTACAAAGTATTATATAGAATATGGTGAGATCTCAACATATCCTGCAGGTTATAAGGAAAATGCCGGAGTATTCTGTCATAATAATGCCTGGATGATATGTGCTGCTGCTTATGCAGGACAGGGTGATAAGGCATTTGACTGGTACTCACGTATAGCACCTGCTTTCAATGAGGAGATATCTGATCTTCACAGAACTGAGCCTTATGTATATGCTCAGATGATAGCCGGTAAGGATGCTGGACGTAGTGGTGAGGCTAAGAACTCCTGGCTTACAGGTACAGCCGCATGGAACTTTGTGGCTATCAGCCAGTATATCCTTGGTATTACTCCTGACTGGGATGGTCTTAAGGTTGATCCTTCTATTCCTGCTGCATGGGATGGCTTTACTGCTGTTCGTCAGTTCCGTGGCGATACTTATGAGATAGAGGTTAAGAACCCTGATCATATATGTAAGGGTGTTAAGTCTCTTACTATTGATGGTAAGGCTGTTGAGGGATGCGTTATCCCTGTATGCGGTGATGGAGCTACTCATAAGGTTGAGGTAGTTCTTGGCTAATACATTTTAATATATGAATAATGCTCCCCTTTGCGTATCATGCGAGGGGAGCTTTTTTGATTCTGACTGGTATCCTGCAAGTAAATGGCTAAAAATTTGCTCCTTAACTCTTTTAATAAAGTTGTTAAGGAGCAAAAATTATTAAAGAAAACTAAGTATAACAAATTGAGTTAATCAGGTTCCTCGTTTGACTTATTGTTTATAGCGTTATTATATTCAATATAGTAAGCCATAAATCTGACAAGATAATCAGGTGGGTTTCTGTGACCTAATTCCCAATCAGTCATAGTCTGATAGGGTATTTGATATTTTTCGCAGAATTCTTTTCTACTAAGACCTGTTCTTTCTCTTATTCTTTTTACGGCCTCCATGTTGCTGTTCATATATTTCTCCTTTGGTTTTAGGACTGAATAGTGTTTATTATAAGCTGTGCATCCTCTTCGGAAATTTTGCCAAGTTCAACTAATTGTTTTATTTTGGCAATATCCTCGTTTTTTCCTTCAACCTTTCCTTCAACCTTTCCTTCGGCTTTTCCCTCAGCCTTTCCTATGGCTTTTCCTTCAGCAAATTTCTCATCACTTATAGCTTTTAGAGTTTCTTCTTCATTGTATTCAGTGATACACATATCTGTCACCTCCGCTTTATTACTTAACAGGTAAGGTTTCAGTGAGAAGCCATTATCCATTTCGTTTAATGCTCTATTAACTGCATCCTTGACTTCCATTGAAATACTATATTTACGTATCTTATCTATAAACCATGAATACTCTTCTAATATTTTGCATTGTTTTAGTATATCAGTATTTTTACCGTAATTGATATTTATCATTTTAACATTTACAGAAATATCCGGATGAGTATCATAAGAATTATCTGTGAATGAGTCAGAAAGCCTGAGTATTGTATCTTCCTTTTCTTTTTCGCCATTATAAAAAACAACAAGCTTGGGAATTGGCAGCTTTATCAGTTTATCGCTGTAAATATTTAATCTATTTGCTTTTATGTACTTATTGTATAACTTTGAAACATATATAAGCTCTCTGACAGGCATATTAGGATTAAATGTTGACTGTTGTTCATATACACTTAATATATCGTCAACAATCAGAGCAACATCATTTTTCATTCCCATATAAAGGACGTTTTCGATAGTAAAGATTTGTACATCGTTAATATTTGTGTAGTTTGTGTTATTTATGGCGTTATACAGATCTAGCGACCACTTTTTGTTTTCTTCTCTTCCGAAGATAAAGCAAAATAGTCTATCTTTATGTTTAGAATTAATAGCACACATAGTCTTACCTCCTATTATATCATTTTTTAATAATAAAACCATCTTAATTATAATATACGCATTGAATACATTATAACGCAATGCATAAAAATATGCAATGCAAAATTTTTTTTGGAATTATTATTTAAATGAAAAATAATCAAAGGTATGTAAGGATTAAAAAGTGGACAATTAAATCAAAATACAGTAAACAGGTAATTGATAGGTTCAGACACTGTCAGGTATAATGTAAATGATTTTTGTTGCGGAAGGTGGTTTCTTGTTATGACTGACATTATTAATTTTGAAACTCAGAAAAGACTGAGGGATATAAAGAAGTATATCTATGTATTTAAATCCGGAGAACTTGATGATAGTAAGTGGAAGAGGTATATGGATGAGGCATATTACTGGTTTGAAAGTCTTTTGATGGAATTTGCGGTGGAAAAGCCCAGACAGATAACACTGACTGATCTAAAAGAGCATGGGGATTACCAGAAAGACGAAGGCTTCTTTCTGTCCCCTAAAAGAGATAAGATGTTTTATCGTATCTTTAATCCTGAAAGTTGGCACAGTAGTTACTTCCAGGTGCTGAATTACAGGCAGATTGAAAATGATGAAGAGGAACTGTTTTATAGTTATATCAGAGCAGGCGTATTTCAGTATCTGGAACGGGAAAAACCTGAATATATAAAATCGGCATTTACTATATAAAAATTTATATATTATGAAACCTTTACTTGTAATAGAACTCAGAAACCAGCTTGGGATTACCCTCTTCATCATTAAGAAGAACAGTAATCTTACCATCTTCTCTTAAAATATATGGATAAATGGTATCGCCCAGTACAGATTGCCTTTTGATCTCTGCGCGGAAATGTCTTACATTTATTTCCTCGGTTATAACGGACTTGGCAAGTGCAACATACTGGGCATTATTTACGTGATGGTTAGTGTCCAGATTGTCTGCGGTTATAGTAATAGGTGCTTCGGCAGTCATCTGTTCCAGAGGTGGAAGGACAAGCTTTCCTTTTAGAACAGCCTTGTCCTTGTGCTTCATAACGTAGTCGGTAAGTCCGAATTCGTCAAACCTTTCTTCAATCGGAGTGGTAATGCCATAGACCTCCAGCTCTTTATCGGGTACATTTTTCTCCGGACTTCCTTTTTCGATGTTTACATATGCCCAGTCAGACATGGCATAGACCAGTACTTCACCGTCCAAAGTTGTAATGGTGAAGCTTCGCTTTCCGATGAAATACTTGAAGCCGCATGCCCAGGTTGTTATGCGTATCTCTTCGCAATACCTTGGACGTCTTACGACATGAATCTGCCAGCCTGTAAGCATCCAGGAGGTTCCATGCTGGGCAAGCCAGGATAGTCCTATATCTCCGTCCTCTGATTCAAATGTACAACAATCCTGAAAGTAATTGATAATTGCTACAAGGCTTGCCTTTTTGTCGGCAGCAAGCTCGCTGTATCTGACTCTGCTGGTAAATGAATACATGGTTAATCTCCGTTATATATTTATTTGGGTTAAAATGATGACGTATTATCATAAATAACGCCATGTATATGAATGTTATCTTATAGTAGCTTTTGGCTTAAAAGGGATTATATCCAATCATCAGCCTTAAGTATTTTAAGTAAAAACTTGTGATTTTACAATATGCAGATTTGACAAATGCTTTAAATAAGGCATAATTTATTTGGATATTATTATTTTAGGTGCTATTCTTGTATCTGAGAGGTAACATGATGGTGGAGGAATAACAGTAATGGAGGTATTTAATAAATGAGTGATAAAGAGGAACTTAGACCGGTTCTTGCAATATGCTATGATTTTGATAAAACCCTGTCTCCCGATGATATGCAGGCGCAGGGGTACATACAGTCAGTTGGCTATGATGTTCAGGAATTCTGGAAGAAAACAAATGAACTGGCAAGATCCAATAATATGGATGATAATCTGGCATATATGTATATGATGATCCGTGAGGCAGAGGGAAACTTTGTTTTTAATGAGAAGCTTCTAAAAGAATATGGCTCAAAAGTCAAGCTGTTTCCGGGGGTGGAAGGCTGGTTCAGGAGAGTGCGTGAATATGGTGAGGAGGCCGGAGTAAAGGTGGAGCATTACATCATATCCTCCGGACTTAAAGAAATGATTGAAGGAACCAGGGTCGCAGGAGAATTTGAAAGGATATACGCCAGCTCCTTCTTTTATAATGAAAGGGGCGTTGCGGTATGGCCGGCTCAGGTTATTAATTATACCAATAAGACCCAGTATCTGTTCCGCATTTCCAAAGGCGTTCTGGATATAAATGATAATGCTGTAAATGACTACTTTCCACCGGATAAAATGAGGGTTCCCTTCAGGAATATGGTTTATATAGGAGACAGTGATACAGATATCCCGTGTATGAAGCTGGTGCACAGCTATGGCGGACATTCTATCGGCGTGTATGACGGGGAAACCGGAAATACTGTAAAGGTTGAAAAAATGATGAAGGAGAACCGTATCAGGTATATAGCACCTGCGGATTACAGCGAGGGTTCAAAGCTGGACGTACTCCTAAAGGCAATCATCAAAAGAACTGCGGCAAATGAAGTGCTGGAGAGGATTCATTATGACGATGAGAAGATAGGGAGATAGCTCCCCAAGCTTCAGCGTAGCCCGCTGCGCCTGAGTTTTTGAGGCTGCACTTTATGGCAGGTATTCTACGTATTAATCCGGTTATTTTGCGACCGATGTACTGGAAGTGGGGCAGCGACAGATGGATATATTTTTCTGACATGTATTTATATTTGTGGTAGAATTAGTCGAGCGTAACTGACATAAGTTATTGTCAAAGGAGATTACAGAGTCGAGCATAACTGTAATAAGTTATTATTAAAGATTACCAAGTCGGTTTAATCGGAGAAGATTATTCTATGCAGATCAGGTTCTTCGATAAAGAGGTATTTAGATATATGGGGGGCTTATGAGTTATAATTTTTATGGCTGGGAGGAAGCGATAGTTTCACCTAAAAATGATGAGTATAAGGATATAAGAGATCCAAGAGAGCTTTATGATCTCCTGTCCAAGATATGGTGTGAATATACAGCGGCACCAAGACTGAGAGCTGAGTGGAGTCCGGAGAATATGACTCTGGGGCAGTGCTCTATAACAGCATTTCTGGTGCAGGATATCTTTGGCGGTAAGGTTTATGGCATACCTCGTCCGGGTGGAAATTTTCACTGTTATAACGAGGTGGATGGTCATGTGTTTGATCTTACCAGTGAACAGTTCGGGGAAGAGGTTCTTTCCTATACCGATAATCCGGAGCAGCATAGAGAGGTACATTTTTCCAAGGAAGAAAAGTATCTCAGATATCTGTATCTGAAAAAACAGCTCCATAAGAGCCTCAGAGGACATATTCCGACTGAGCTTCCCGGAGGCTTCTTCATATATGAAAATGATGAGGAGGAGAAGATCCTTTATGCAGAGGAAAATATTGTAAAGCTCTATGGCTGCGAGAATCTGGAGGACTTCAGAAACTATGTCGGCAATACCTTCAGGGGAATGGTTCATCCGGATGATCTTCATAAGGTTCAGCAGCAGATTCAGGCTCAGACCATGTTTGGTGAGAAGCGTCATGATTATGTACGCTACAGAATAGTTCCCAAGAATGGAGAAGTCAGATATATAGAAGATTTCGGGCATCTGCTGCATGGTAAAAACGGTAAGAGCTATTTCTATGTATTTATAGTTGATGTTGATCAGAATGAATATCTTAACAGAAGCAGAAATTCCATGGCGGAGGCGGAGATTCTATCAGTGAATAATGAGATTGATTCTCTGACCGGACTTTTCAATATGTCATTTTTCTACCAGAATGTCCAGAAGCTTCTGGAGAGACCGGATACCAGAAGAAAGCATGTATCCATAATACATTTTGATATACCTAATTTTAAGCTCTTTAATGAGAGAAATGGTTTCCTGCTGGGAGATGAGCTGCTATGTGATATAGCGAAGATAATACGCGAGGAGTTCGTGGGAGCTATATGTTCCAGATTTGCCAATGATCACTTTGTGGTCTGTTCAACGGGAGACAGGGAAAGTATCCTGGAAAAGTCCAACCGTGTATATAAAAGGGTGCTTCTGTCCGATGATATGGCAAAGCGTGTCAGGATCAAGGCGGGCATATATCTGATGGAGGACAGATTTACTGAGGTTGGTCTTGCCTGTGATCATGCCAGACTAGCATGCAACAGTATAAAGGGAAGACATGATATGAATATCTGCGTATATGATGAGATAATACGCGATAAGCTGAAGAGGCAGCAGTATGTTGTAGATCATATTGATGAGGCAATAGAAAATGAGTTTATAAAGGTTTACTACCAGCCGGTTGTAAGAGTAGCTACGGGGAAAATATGTGGCTATGAAGCACTTGTCAGATGGGTGGATCCAAGGCTTGGGATACTGCCTCCGTCTGATTTTATAGAGACTCTGGAGAATTATCATCTCATACATAAGATTGATACCTATGTAGTCGAAAGAGTATGCAAGGATTATCACCGGATTATAGAAAATGGAGATGTTATTGTGCCGGCATCCATTAATTTCTCCAGCCTTGACTTTGAACTATGCGATATATTTGGAAAGGTTGAAGAAATCAGGGAGAAGTATCAGGTGCCGAGAAATATGCTGGATCTGGAGATTACGGAAAGTATCCTGAAGGATGATATGGGGCATTTCAAGGAAGAGTGTGACAAGATGAGAAAGCTGGGTTATCAGGTATGGCTGGATGACTTTGGAAGTGGTTACTCTTCTCTTAATAATCTTACAGAATACGAATTTGATGTTGTAAAGCTGGATCTTGTCTTTCTGAGAAGCTATGATAAGAATCCTAAGATGGCTATGCTGATGGGCTTTATAATAGATGGAGTGAAGCAGATGGGAATCCAGTCTCTGTGCGAGGGAGTGGAAAGTGAGGAGCATTACGAATTTTTGAAGAAGTCAGGCTGCGATAAAGCACAGGGCTATTATTTTGGAAAGCCGATGCCACTTGAAGAAACCAAGGCCTTTACTATGGCAAAAGGAATGGAATGGGAGAATTATAATGGACAATCAGTATCAACCACAGGATCAGTATAATCCGGGAGGTCAGCCGCAGCAGGGGTATATACCACCAAATAATCAGTTTGCAGGACCCGGCTCATATAATCCAGAAGGTCAGCCACAGCAGGGATATATAGACCCATATAATCCTGCAAACAGGGAAATGGTTAAAAATATGGGAGCACATCAGCCCCAAGCGATACCATTAGAGGATGAGCTTACGCCGGAAGAAAATCATAAGGCTAATATTATGTGTGTCATATCGCTATTTTTTGGCTTTGTTATCCCGCTCTTCTGTTTCGGTCTTATTACCTTCATGGGTGAATATGTAGAACAAAATGCCGGCACGGACAGTTCATTTTCAAGTGTTTTAACAATGATCATGAGTTTGTCTTATCTGGCGTCATGGATAATAATGATAATCGTCAGGGTAAAGTATAAGGCTAATAAGTTTGGAAAGATCCTAATGTGGATACATATAGGAATACTTGCTCTGGGTGTACTGTCTATCATATTAGTGATAGTTGCCTGCTTTGGGATACTTAGTCAGTGTAGTAATCAGTAGATATATGAAAGGAGATACTAATTGTATATTCCGGAACTTAAATATACATTTTACGCTCCTATCGTACTTGCTTCGATAATGCTGGGAATGGCAGCAGCGGCGATCTTGATGAGAAGGGCTGGGGTGAAGAAGCAGACAGTTTTATACACGGCGCTTTTAACATTTGTTTCAATCATAATAGTTTCCTTTGCAACGTCGGTTGTTCTATCCGGAGATATTCGCCGTATCGGCTTTGTTGGAGCGGGTGGTGCACTTGGTCTGCTTATAGGTGCTGTCGCATCGGCTTTGATTCATGGGGATCATGTATCAGAAAGCCTGTCGGCATGGGTTGTATCGGCGCCTCTCATGTATGGACTATCGAAGATTGCATGTCACATAACCGGCTGTTGCAAGGGTGTACCGCATTCCGGCACATTTAGAGTAATATATGAAAGATATGACGGACAGAGCTTTTTTCCGGTACAGCTAACAGAGACTATTTCATTTTTGGCTATATTTATTATAGGGCTTATCCTGTACGCCAAAATGAAGAATAAACTAAATGCAGCAATTATAACACTTGTCCTTTCAGGCGTTTTCAAGATAGGGCTGGAATTCCTTAGAGATTCACATCTTGGGAAGGTAGTTACCGGTTATCAGATATTGGTGCTGGCAATTACCTGTGTTGGAGCTATAGCTTTGCTTTGTGTTGGTAACAAGGGGACAGATGCCTGGTGACAAGGTGCCTGTCCCCTTGTCACATTCTTGGTGACAGGGTGCCTGTCCCCTTGTCACATCAAAAAATTTCTTGTGTTAATGTGATATGTGGAGTATTTTATAAGATATGGTTTGAGATAATAAAATATTCACAAGGGAGATGTATTATGATTAAAGCTGGTATTATTGGCTCGACAGGATATGCAGGGCAGGAGATAGTAAGGCTGCTGCTTCCGCGAAAAGATGTGGAAATAGTATGGTATGGTTCCCACAGCTATGTTGATCAGAATTATAGCGATATATATGGAAATATGTTTCAGATAGTGGATGCAAAATGTCTGGATGACAATCTGGAAGAGCTTGCAGACCAGGTGGATGTCATCTTTACGGCTACCCCTCAGGGGTATCTTGCAGGAGTGATCAATGAGGGAATACTCAGCAGGACTAAGATCATTGATCTGTCGGCGGATTTTCGTCTGAAAAATGTTAAAACCTATGAAGAGTGGTATAAGATAGAACATAAAGCTCCACAGTTTATAAGTGAAGCTGTGTATGGTCTGTGCGAGATTAACAGAGATGCAATAAAGAAAGAAGGAGTAAGGCTTGTGGCAAATCCGGGCTGCTATACTACAACCTCCATTCTTTCGCTTTATCCTCTGGTAAAGCAGGGAATGATAGACCTTTCTTCTATTATTATAGATGCAAAGTCGGGAACTTCAGGAGCCGGACGAGGAGCCAAGCTGCCCAATCTTTTCTGCGAAGTAAATGAGAGCATCAAGCCTTATGGAGTTGCAACCCACAGACATACTCCTGAGATAGAGGAGCAGCTTGGGTATGCGGTTTATTCCATAGTAGAGGGCGAGGCTACCTATTCCAACACAGCCGTGAGCGATAAGTTTGAGGAGAAGGGCGAGCCGGGAGGATATCCACTTACTATTAACTTTACTCCTCATCTTGTTCCTATGAACCGGGGGATACTGGCTACCTGTTATGCAAGTCTGATGCCGGGATATAGAGCTGAGGATGTTGCAGAGGCTTATCATATGGAATATGATGATGAATATTTTATAAGATTTAAGGGACAGGGTGTATTTCCGGAAACCAGATGGGTTGAGGGAAGCAACTTTGTAGATATAGGCTTTACAGTTGATGAGAGAACAGGCAGAGTGATAGTAGTTGGCGCTCTGGATAACATAGTAAAGGGTGCAGCCGGACAGGCGGTTCAGAATATGAACCTGCTGTTTGGACTGGAAGAAAATGAGGGACTTACTATGCCTCCGCTTTTCCCATAAGTATATATGTGGATGTCATTTTGTTTTATGAGTTATAAAAGTACGTGGCAAATACTCTGGATGCGTGCTATAAAGGTAGATAATTCAGTTGTTATATATTAAGGAAGTAGTATATAGGAGTGTAATATGGTTCGTAAGGTAGATGGTGGAATACTTGCCGCCAAGGGAATAAGTGTTGCAAGCATGTGTGCCGGCATTAAGGCAAATAGTGAAAAGAGGGATCTTACTCTTATAAAGAGTGATGTTCCGGCTAAGGTGGTTGGTACATTTACCAGAAATAAAGTTAAAGCTGCTCCGGTCAGATGGGACATGGAAGTGGTGGAAAGAGGAACGGCAAGTGCTATTGTTATCAATACCGGTATAGCAAATGCGGCAACAGGAACTGCAGGATATGATAACTGCAGAGAAGAAGCGACTGTCGTGGCGGATGCTCTTGGTGTAAATATGGAAGAGGTTCTGACCATGTCAACAGGTGTTATCGGTCCTCAGCTTCCTATGAGTAAGATAAAGAATGGTATCCGGCTTCTTTCCAGCAGACTTGTTCAGGTGCCTTACAGGGAAGAGGATATGAGACATGAATATGTGGATGGCGCAAAGGCAAACGCATTTATGGAGTCTCACGAGGCTGCAAAGGCTATTATGACTACAGATACCAGACCAAAGGAAATTGCTGTAGAATTTGTACTTGGTGGAAAGACCTGCCACATCGGAGCTATGTGCAAGGGCTCCGGTATGATTCATCCGAATATGGGAACCATGCTGGGATTTCTGCTATCAGATATTAATCTTGACAGAAATATAGCCCAGAGTATGCTTAGAGCTGTGGTGGAGAGGACATTTAACATGGTATCAGTGGATGGAGATACTTCCACAAACGATACGGTGGTGTGGCTCATGAATGGACTTGCTGAAAATGAACCGCTGGATGCCGAGTCTCTTGGAATAGTAGGCTCTATAGATGAGACCGGAGATACAGATATAAGCACTCTGGGAACTACAGAGGATTATAAGGAACTGTATCAGGCTCTATATACTGTATGTGAATTTCTGGCAAAAAGTATTGCTAAGGACGGAGAGGGAGCAACCAGACTTTTTACCGCTCGTGTAAAGGGTGCTCCGGATTATAAGACTGCAAAGATACTTGCAAAGTCAATCATTACCTCCAATCTTTCAAAGGCTGCCATCTATGGAAGAGATGCTAACTGCGGCAGAATATTCTGCGCCATGGGGTATTCCGGGGCGGAATTTGATCCTGATAAGGTGGATGTGATCATGTCCAGTACGGCTGGTTCGATCAAGATGATAGATAAGGGAACACTTCCTTCATTCTCTGAGGAAGAGGCTCTCAGGATTCTCTCTCCGGATGAGATAACTGCCCTGTGCGATCTCAACTCAGGAGATGCAGAGGCTGTTGCCTGGGGATGCGATCTGACACATGAATATGTTACGATAAATGCGGATTACAGGTCGTAAATATTTTAGATTAATGTGACTATTCAGGCTGTGCAGTTATTGAAGCGGGTTATTCTCCGAAAGCTTCCTGTTCAGCGAAAAAAAGACTAGGGTAATGGACAGGTAAGTAAAGCGCATATAATAGTGCTTGGGTTAAGAAAGGATTAACCATAAGCAGAAAGTGAGGAAAATATGATGGTAAAAAATGATGATATAGATGAGGTAATGAGGAAAGCCCAGACCCTGATAGAGGCTCTTCCTTATATTAAGAAGTTTTACGGTAAGAAGATTGTTGTTAAGTATGGCGGCTCTGCCATGCTTGATGAGAATCTCAAGTTTAATGTTATACAGGACGTTGCACTTCTGAAGCTGGTTGGTCTTAAGCCTATTATAGTTCATGGAGGCGGTAAGGAGATCAGCAAGTGGATTGACAGGCTTGGGATGGAGACACATTTTCAAAATGGTCTCAGAGTTACTGACGAGGCAACTCTTGAGGTGGCTGAAATGGTCCTCAATAATGTAAACAGAAGTCTGGTAGGCCTTATGTCTAAGGTTGGACTTAATGCTGTGGGTATCAGCGGTAAGGATGCTGGTCTTCTGAAGGTTACCAAGAAGCTTTCCGATGGAAAGGATATCGGTTATGTAGGACAGGTTGTTACAACTGACTGCTCTGTTATAGATTCTCTTCTGGATGCAGATTTCATACCTGTTATAGCTCCTATCGGTATGGGAATAGATGATGAGCATGATTACAATATAAATGCGGATGACTGTGCCTGTGCCATAGCATCAGCTATAGATGCAGAGAAGCTGGTATTTCTGACAGATATTGAAGGAGTATTTACAGATCCGTCCGACAAGAAGACACTCATATCGGAGATGACACTTGAAGAAGCCCAGCATCTTATTGATAACGGCGTTGTAGGCGGCGGTATGCTTCCAAAGCTTCAGAACTGTATAGATGCCATGAATAATGGTGTATCAAGAGTGCATATTCTGGATGGACGTCTGGAGCACTGCCTGCTGCTGGAGTTCTATACTGAAAAGGGTATCGGAACAGCTATTCTGAAAAATGAGTAGGCTGTGGACAAAGGAACCGGACTTTGATATGTCTTAGGTTTTGTGATAGAATAGTAAACAGTTGTGAGAAATATCTGTTATATAATACGGATAAGGTGCGGCTGTTATAAGTTTTTGATTAGTTTTGGTGTTTGTTCGTAATAATTTCAGGGGGATCTGTAAGAGATTGATTAAAGCCTGAACAAGAATGATATATCGGTTCCCGAAATGGCAAGGGATAACATGGAAGGAGCTGATATCATGTATAAGAATAAAATGATTCGCCCTGCGAGGAGTATGGCACTACTGCTGCTGATGCTTGTCATGGGCTGTCTGTCCGGCTGCGGAGCAGATCGGATGAGTATTACAACAATGAAAGAATCGTCTGAGGATGTTCAGGAAGTATCTGAATCCGTCAGTGGAGAAAGTCAGGAGGAGTTCATCCCCGAACCTGCAACGCTATGGGAAATGGATTCTGAGTCGGTTATAGTTTCCTCTGCGGATCGGGGGACAGGCTCGGAAGGAGATGCACAGCGCTCTATATTTGTTTATATCTGTGGCGCTGTTAAGCAAGAAGGCGTGTATGAGTTATCGGAAGGCTCAAGGGTAGTGGATGCCCTGGAGCTGGCAGGAGGGCTGACAGAAGAGGCAGCTTCAGGAGCGGTAAATCAGGCTGAGCTTTTGTATGATGGAGAGAAGATATATTTTCCTACTGCTGAGGAGCTTCAGGGGAAGAACTCCGGTGATATATCCGGACTCATATATGGAGATACATCGGGAACAGTTACATCTGGAACAGATACCTCTGATGAAAAGGGACTTGTCAATATTAATACGGCTGATAAGGATGTCCTTATGACTCTTTCCGGGATAGGAGAGAAAAAGGCGGAAGATATAATAGCCTACAGAGAAGAACATGGAGACTTCTCTGATATAAAAGATATAATGAATGTAAAAGGTATCGGACAGTCTGTTTTTGATAAGATAAAGTCCGGGATAACCATTCGATGATACGATCTTTTGTTTATATTTAAAGGAGATATGTATGAAGAAAGTACTTGTAGTAGATGATGAGAAGCTTATAGTCAAGGGACTTAAGTTCTCTCTTGAACAGGATGACATGGAGGTTGATACAGCATTTGATGGTGAAGAGGCTGTAATGAAGGTTCGTGCCAATTCCTATGATATTATGCTTCTGGATATCATGCTTCCTAAGCTTTCCGGACTTGAAGTATGTCAGATGGTCAGAGAGTTTTCGGATGTTCCGATCATTATGCTCACTGCCAAGGGTGACGATATGGACAAGATCATGGGACTTGAATATGGAGCTGATGATTATATAACCAAGCCCTTCAATATTCTGGAGGTAAAGGCGCGTATCAAGGCAATACTGCGTCGTAATAATAAAAATGAAGAAGTGAGTCCTGCGGCTTCAAATGTAATCGAGAAGAAGGGGCTCAAGATAGAACTGGATTCCAGAAGAGTATTTATCAAGGGACATGAGGTCAGCCTTACTGCAAAGGAATTTGAACTGGTACTTCTTCTTGTTTCAAATCCTAATAAAGTATATTCAAGGGATGAACTCCTTAGTGAGATATGGGGTTCAACATATCCGGGAGACGCAAGAACGGTGGATGTTCACGTAAGACGTCTTCGTGAAAAGATAGAGACGAAGCCTGCCGATCCTGAGTATATTCATACTAAGTGGGGAGTCGGCTACTTCTTCCAGGACTAGTACATTGTTTAGTGATTAGCTGTGCATTTTACGCAGTTAATTAGAAAGCTGTGTACCGGTGATAATTATAAAAGTGTTAATTAAATGATAAAAGGAGTTTAGAAAATTGGAAAAGAAAATTATGCTTGGAAATGAAGCTATAGCTCGTGGCGCATGGGAGGCCGGAGTAAAGGTTTCATCTGCTTATCCGGGAACTCCAAGTACCGAGATGAGTGAGAATCTTGTAAAGTATGAAGGCGTGTATGCTGAATGGGCACCAAATGAGAAGGTTGCAGCAGAGGTTGCAATGGGTGCATCCATAGCCGGTGTAAGAGCTATGTGCGCTATGAAATGTGTTGGTCTGAATGTTGCATCAGATCCGCTTTATACAGCGTCCTATATTGGTGCCAAGGGTGGACTGGTTTATCTGGTTGCTGATGATCCGGGACTTTATAGCTCACAGAATGAGCAGGATACCAGACGTATCGCTATATCCTCTCATGTTCCCGTACTTGAGCCATCAGACTCAGAGGAAGCAAGAGTTTTTACCAAGAAGGCATTTGACATATCAGAGGAATATGATACACCTGTTATCCTTAGAACTACTACTAGAATAGCTCATTCCCAGGGCGTAGTGAATCTTGAGGACAGAGTGGAAGTTTCAGATAAAGAATATGAGAGAAATCCTGGCAAGAATGTCATGGTTCCTGCAAATGCCATGGTTCGCCATAAGTTTGTTATAGAACGTGACAGAAAGCTTATAGAGGATGGCGCAACTGAGAAGTTTGCGGATATCAATAAGGTTACATATACAGATGCTAAGTATGATGTAGTAATAGATGGGGTAAAGACCAGCAAGAAGGTTGGATTTATCTCAAGTGGTATTCCGTATCAGTATGTTAAGGAAGTATTCCCTGATGCAAGTGTACTGAAGCTTGGTATGGTAAGTCCGCTTCCCAAGAAGCTTATCGAAGAGTTTGCATCGAAGGTGGAAGTGCTTTACATCATTGAAGAACTTGAGCCGGTTATAGAGGAGCAGGTAAGAAGCTGGGGAATAGACTGCTATGGCAAGGATATATTCCCGCTTGATGGTGAATACAGTGCAAATATGCTTCGTGAGAAGGTTCTTGGCGAGGAACTGGAGCTTGCAGATCCTGCAAAGGTTCCTGTACGTCCACCTATCCTTTGTCCCGGATGTCCTCACAGAGCAACCTATAGTGTCCTGAAGAAGCTGAAGATTCATGCAAGTGGTGATATCGGATGCTATACACTTGGTGTTGCAGCGCCGCTTTCAGTTGTAGATACAACTCTTTGTATGGGCGGTTCCATCTCTATGCTTCATGGTATGGAGAAGGGTAAAGGTAAGGACTGGGTTAAGAACTGGGTGGCTGTAATCGGTGATTCCACCTTCCTTCACACAGGTGTTAATTCACTTATGAACATGGTTTATAATCAGGCTACAGGAACCGTTATTATCCTTGACAACTCAACAACAGGTATGACCGGTCATCAGGATCACCCTGCAACCGGAAAGATGTTAAATGGCGAAGAGACCTTTGCTATCGATCTTGTGAAGCTTTGCGAGGGTATGGGAGTTAAGCATGTAAAGGTTGTTGATGCATTTGACCTTGAGAAGCTGGAAGCTACCATTAAGGAAGAGGTTGCAAGAGATGAACTGTCTGTAATCATTTCCCAGTCTCCATGTGCTCTGCTTAAGACCTATAAGCCAAAGGGTAAGTGCTTCGTAGATACAGAGAAATGTAAGAAGTGTGGCAAATGTCTCACTCCCGGATGTCCTGCAATCAAGAAGGACAAGGAAACAGGTTTCTCGGTAATAGATGAGACTATGTGTAATGGCTGTGGACTCTGCCAGCAGCTCTGTCCATTTGATGCTATACAGCTCAGATAGTTTAGTTAAAGCTAATAAACTGCTGATGCTTACTATTTGATCAGTAGCTTGGCAGAAAAACAAGGTCTAAATTATTTTGGAAAGGAAGATGACTATGTCAGTTACAAATATAATGATTGTCGGTGTAGGTGGACAGGGTACACTGCTTACCAGCCGTATTCTTGGAGGTCTGGCTGAAGCAGCAGGCTTCGATGTAAAGCTTTCTGAGGTTCATGGAATGGCTCAGAGAGGAGGTTCTGTTGTAACCTATGTAAGATATGCTACAGAAGGAGAGGCTGTTACAGAGCCTATAGTTGAAGAGGGCTGTGCGGATGTTCTTATTGCATTTGAAAGACTTGAGGCTCTCAGATATGCTCATTTTCTTAAGAAGGACGGTGCGCTTATAGTTAATGACCAGAGGATTGATCCTATGCCGGTTATCACCGGTGCTGCAGAATATCCGGAAAATATTCTTGAGGGACTTAGAGAAAAGTACAGAGTTTACTCTATAAATGCTATGGAGAAGGCTGAAGAGCTTGGCAATACAAGAGTATTCAATACCATAGTTCTTGGAATGGCAGCCCGTCATATGAGCTATAGCAAGCAGCAGTGGATAGAGGTAATCAAATCCAAGGTTCCTCCTAAGACAGTAGATATCAACCTCGCAGGCTTCGAGGTAGGATACAGCAGCGTAGAGTAATTCATAATAAGGCACAAATAAGTCCAAAGAGACGGTACTTATTAACGAACAATAAGTATGTCGTTGTAAAGAACGTAAAGCACTATATGCATTTCGGTGCTAGAATGCATATAGTACTTTTCTTTATCGTTTTTTTTAGTTAAAATATATGGTCCTGAAGGAATCGTTTTAAATCTGATATTGATAGAGAGGATTATAGCAAATGAAGAAAAAACTGATTTCAACGGTGCTTAGTTTTGTTATGACTGCATCCTTACTAACTGGTTCTTTGTTGGCTGGTTCATCCAGTGTTTCTGCTAAGGTGAGTGGAAGTGTATGTCTTGATATTACCGGTAATAATCTGGAAACCCAGGATACCTATTACATGTATAGTGATACTATTAAGTCAAATATTCAGCCGGTTTCCGGTGGCGGATATATGATTGTTCAGTATGTGGGGGACCAGACACTGTATGTGGAATACTTCGACAGCAGTTTTAAGCTGATTAACAATAAGAAGATAACAATTGATCTTCCGATATATGGTGCATTTTATGCAACAGATTCTAACTATTACATTTTATCAGGTCAGAATAATGAGGCTGAATCAGATGCCCAGGAAGTCTTCCGCATAACCAAATATGATAAGAATTGGAACAGACTGTCGAGCGCCAGTATGTATGGGGGAAATACAGTATATCCGTTCAATTCTGGTTCTGCAAGGGCCGCGAGCTACGGAAAGTATATTGTTTTCAGAACCTGTCATACTATGTATGGAGATAAGAGTGATCCAAACAAAGCCAGACATCAGGCAGATGTAACGCTTGTGGTTGATACAGAGCAGATGAAGATAGTTGATTCTCTTGTCGCACCGGTAAGGACCAGATATGGTTATATGAGCCATTCCTTTAATCAGTTCGTTGAAATAAATGATGGCCGAGTTGTTGCTGTTGAACATGGCGATGCAAATCCCAGAGCTATAACGATGTACTCAGATCAGTATAAGCTTGGGGAAAATGCAGGCGATACTATAGCGAAAGAAGAGAAGCTTATAACTTATGGCGATATTGATGGACAGCCATATCAGTACACTGGAGTTTCTTTAGGTGGATTTGAAATACTTTCAGGAAATTATATCGTTGCTGGCAGCAGAGATATAGGAAATAACATAAATAAAAGAAATATATATTTGTACTATAAAGGTACTAATACATCCTGGTGTTATAACGTGACGGATTATAACAATGAGACTACAGGAGCATCCACTCCCCATCTTGTAAAGATATCAGAAAGTAAGGCTTTGATGCTGTGGCTTCACGATAACAAGGTTTGTTATACAGAGGTTAGTTCGAATGGCGGCTGGGGAAAAATCTACGAAATGGAAGGCGGTCTCTCGGATTGTGATCCACAGGTTATTGATGGAAAGGTTGTCTGGTATACATGGAAGGATTCAGAGGTGGTATTTTACACCATATCTGTTAATGACCTCTCAGCTACAAGCAGTACAATGTCATCAATAGGTCATGACTATAATTATGGAAATGAAGTTAAGGATGGAAAAATAACAGTAAGTTGTAATAAATGCGGAGTTTCGACTACTAAAACAGTTCCAACAGAGTTTAGTGACCTGTGGGAAAATACAACGGATGGATATTATTACGGATTTTCAAATCAGAGATTCAAGGTTGGTTCCAGCAAAATCTGGCTTAAGATTAATGCTAAATATGATCTTATGGATATGGAACTGATACCTGCTGATACCAGTATGATCAGCATAAAGGAAGATCCTGAATTCCCTACTATGACAATAAATAAAGCGGGAATAACAAAGCTTACAATAAGACCAAAGTATAACCCTGCAATTGGAGTGGACAGGATCATTCGCGTGGGCGAGGATGGTTCTATGGACATAAAATTCTGTAATATATCCGTGGATATACAGCCTAACTCAGTTAATACTTATATGGGACAGGTTCCAACAGTTTCTGTGAAATATGGAGATATTCCGCTTTCATTTCCTAAGGACTATCGATACAGCATGGATGTCAAAGATAATGGAACCCGGGCGATAATTACCGTTAAAGGAGAGGGACTTTTTGCTAATTCAAGCTATGAAAAGAGCTTTGAAATAAAGTCAAAGGACGATGGTGATTCGGGCTCTGGCGGTGGTTCCACTGATGGAGGCAGCTCAAACTCTGGAGGTACTTCTGGTGGCTCAGGCACAGGAGGAAATTCCAGTAGCTCGGGTACAGGAGGAAACTCTGGCAGCTCAGGAACAGGAGGAAACTCTGGCAGCTCAGGAACAGGGGGAAACTCTGGCAGCTCAGGCACAGGAGGAAACTCTGGTAGTTCAGGCACAGGAGGAAACTCTGGCAGTTCAGGCACAGGAGGAAATTCCGGTAACTCAAGTTCAGGAGGAAATTCCAACGGTTCCAGTTCAAGTGGTAATTCTGGTGAAGCGGGTTCTGGTTCAGGCACTTCTTATGACTGGAGTAAAGGCTGGAATGACGTGACTGATGACGGAGTAAAAGCGGACTGGAAACAGACAGATGATAGCAGCTGGCATGTTGATTGGAATGTTGCAGGTGGAGATAACTCAACTGGTGGGGTTGGTGCAGGCTCAGCAGCAGGTGGTTATTCGCCTATATATAGAAAAGAATGGGTAAATGGGCTCTGGTACGATGCCAATGGATATCAGACCTACAGTGGAGTGCTTACCTGGAAGTCAAATGCAACTGGCTGGTGGCTGGAGGATACAGCAGGCTGGTATCCAAAAAGCAGCTGGCAGAAGGTGGATGGCATCTGGTACTATTTCGGAGCTGATGGTTATATGGCAGCAAGTGAATGGGTTGATGGTTACTGGCTAAGCGGTAATGGCGCCCTTGAATATTCTGGCAAAGGAAGCTGGAAGGGCAATAGCAAAGGCTGGTGGTTTGAGGATACCTCCGGCTGGTGGGCACAAAACTGCTGGCAGAAGATCAACGGCAGCTGGTACTACTTCGGTTCAGATGGTTACATGGTGACCAGCCAGTATGTCGATGGCTACTGGATTGGTTCTGATGGTGTCTGCCAATAGTTACTTATAGATATTGATAATATATGAGAACCCTAAAAGGAAGTAAGAGTACGCTTCCTTTGGCTTATTATCGAGGATATCACATAAAATAACGTATAGCACTATACGCATTTCAATGATAAAATACGTATAGTGCTTTTTTGATGATGTTTGGCAAAACAAGCCCTCTGTGAGGTTATGTGAAAGGGGTTATCCATGTGTTATATCGAGCTGTTGATTGAAGACAGGATTGTGAAGATTCCCAAGGGGAATTTTACTTTTATGTATATGCTGACTGATGAGGAAATCTTTGAAGAGTTTTTCAAGGCTGAGAAGAATCTTGGGTGGATTACGAGCTTTTTGCTTTGTATATGAGACGAGCATTTGAGGCTTTTGTTACATTTGAAGAAGGTAAAAGCCGTTGCAAGAAGGCGGGTAAAGATACGCATGATACTGAGGTTCTTAATCAATATATCAATGCGGTGAAGAGTGAGGCAAGAGATAATGATATCTCATTGAAAACCACTTTGTATCGGCTATGCCAGGATAGACGGAATATGGAAAATGTGCTGGTTCAGTTCAGAACCTTGTCCGGATATAGCGAGGTTAAAACTGTCAGGGATTATATTGATATTGACGAGAAGAAGTGGAATAAGATGAAGAAGGTTATGGAGATTGTCCACGAGGAAGAGGATTAGATTTTCTGTTTTATTGAGAGAATGGCATAAAAGACAATAAAAACCAAACCTTCTTTGTAAATTTGTAGTATAACTTTTGCAAATAATTTGTTATACTTAGCTCTGTGAATGCTTTTTTCTGCCGGAAATTAGTCATGGAAATATATGGCTCGGATTGAAGGGGTGGAAAGTATTCATGAGCAATATGATGACGGTTACATTATAAAATTGTAGCTTAAATCAGTTAATTGAATCACGAAAGTTGATTTAGGAAAATAGTGGAGGGTTAAAAGGAATGGCAGAGTTATCGAACTACAAATGTATGAATTGTGGTGGTTCACTTCAGTTCAGCAGTCAGAAGCAGAAGCTTGTATGTACAAGTTGTGGTTCTGAATATACGGTGGCAGAGTATGAGGCTATGCTGGCACAGAGTGGTCAGGCACAGTATCAGGAGAAAAAAGACGAGTGGAATATCAATGAAGAAGGTCTCGTGGTTTATGAATGTAAGAACTGTGGCGGTGAAGTAGTTGGAGATCAGAGTATGGCATCTACCAAGTGCCCATATTGTGATAATCCTATTGTTATATCCAGCAAGTTTGCAGGTTCGCTGAGGCCTGATCTGATGATCCCATTTAAGCTGGATAAGAAAGCTGCACAGCAGAAGCTGAGCGAGCATGTCAATAAGATTAAGCTGGCTCCTGCAGCATTTAAATCAGGAAATCATATCAGTGAGATAAAGGGTGTATATGTTCCTTTCTGGCTCTTTGATGCCTATGTTCATGCCGGGGCGCAGTATGAAGCAACTGTGGAGAGGAAACATTCGGATGCTCAGTATGAGTATAAAGAAACCAGCTACTATGATGTAATGCGTGAAGGTGATATGCAGTTTATGAATGTTCCTGCAGATGCATCAAACAAGATGGATGATGCGCTCATGGATTCTATTGAGCCTTACGATGTAAGTGCTGCTGTTCCTTACAGCTCGGCTTATATGGCTGGTTATCTGGCTGACAGATATGATGTTACACCTGAGCAGTGTGTAGGACGTGCAGACCAGAGAATGGAACAGACCGCAAAGGATCTTCTTCGTGGACAGGTTAAGGATTATTCAAGTGTTCACGAGAAATTCAGTACATTTAACAAGATGAGCAGTGCATATAAATATGCATTATATCCCGTATGGATTCTGAATACGGTATGGAATGGAAATAAGTATGTATTTGCCATGAACGGTCAGACAGGAAAGCTGGTTGGGGATGTTCCTTATAGTAAGGGCAAGTTCTTTGGGGTTCTGTTTGGACTGCTTGCAGTGCTCTGGGGAATACTTATAGGTATTATTGCAGCAACAGGTCATCTGGCAGCCACTGGAATTATTGGAACCGGAATAGTCTCTCTTATAGTTGCGCTTATAGTTGCATTTACTCTGAAGGGTGGAACCAAGAGTGTCCATAAGGGAAGTAAGGCTCTGGACTTTGTTGTAAAGGGCAGCTTCAGGATTACTAATCGATATGATAACTTCCTTAGAAAGACTGTTGATAAGAAGGCTAAGCAGCAGAATTCATAATAACTACAGCTTCAAAGCTTAAAAATATTAAATGGAATCAGGATATTATTTGTGGAATATATTAACCAGTTATTATCTAATAAAATACTTGTAAGTGGTCTGATTGGCTGGGCTTCGGCTCAGATTCTCAAGACGATTATATTTTTGATCGTAAATAAAAAGCTTCAGCTAGAGAGGCTTTTTGGTGATGGAGGTATGCCGAGCGGACACTCTGCGACAGTTTCCGCTGTTGCTCTTTCGGCAGGACTTGAGTGTGGATTCGCATCTCCGGTTTTTGCTATAGCTACTATAATGGCTATAGTGGTAATGCATGATGCGATGGGAGTGCGTCTGGAAACCGGAAAGCAGGCGAAGGTGTTGAATGAGATGACGGAGCTTATGGAAAAACTCAGTGGTACTGAGTTATCCAATGAAGAGAAGCTTAAGGAATTTGTAGGACATACGCCATTACAGGTGGTTATGGGGTGCGTGCTCGGACTGCTGGTTGGATTTGTATTACATCTATAAGTATATCCACGCAGCTTTAAGCTTTATCCTGCATGCATGAAGTCTTATTCTGCGTGATTGGACTTGCTTGTTAATATACGATGTACTGGCACATTTTAAACTGATATAAAAGCGCGTCTGTTTTCATTTATGGGGAGCAGATGCGTTTTTTAGCTAATAATCTAAGAAAAACATTTTGCGAATAATGAATGTGCAGCTAATTACGAAACATTGTACTAGTTTTGGGAAAGAAACCCGGGAATGAGTTGATTTACAAGAATAGATGAATCTGGAGAAAAGATATGATTATAGGAAAACAGGAATTTAATATGAATACAGGACATACATATATTATGGGGATACTTAATGTTACTCCTGATTCATTTTCAGATGGCGGTAGATTTCTCGATAAAGACGCGTCACTCGCGCAGGCTGAGAAAATGCTTGAGGAGGGAGCGGATATTATAGATGTGGGCGGGGAGAGTACCCGTCCGGGATATACTAAGATTAGTGTGGAAGAAGAAATAGAGAGAGTATGCAGAGTGGTGGAGCTGATCAGGTCAAGGCTTGATATTCCAATATCTGTAGATACCTATAAGAGCGAGGTGGCAAAAGCCTCTCTCGAAGCTGGCGCAGATCTTATCAATGATATCTGGGGACTTAGATACGATGACAGGATGGCAGAGGTTATAGCAAGGTATAAGGCTCCCGTTGTTATAATGCATAATGACCATATGGGGAGAACGCTTGAAGAACGTGGTGCAATAATTGAAAAATATGCCGGATTATCTGAAAATCGTAAAGCTTCAAGTATGTATTCATCCGGAGAAAGTTATGCAGATGCTTCAAAGCAAACTACGGAAAGGTTTATCATTTCAAGATATGCAAAAGAAGAAGAGGTTGCTCTAAGGGTGGTCGAGGGACTTACTGACAGTATAGGAATAGCCTTGGATGCCGGTATCAGTTGGGATAAAATCATAGTAGATCCGGGCGTTGGCTTCGCCAAAACCCAAAGAGAAAATCTTACAGTACTGAATAATCTTGCATTAATAAGAGAAAGAACCGGAATGCCGATGCTGCTCGGTGCTTCCAGAAAGTCTGTTATAGGAAATGCACTTGGTCTTCCGGTGGAAGAGAGAGAGGAAGGAACCATTACCACATCTATTGTTGCAGCAATGGCAGGATGTTCAATGGTAAGAGTTCATAATGTTAAGGCTAATCGAAGAGCACTCGATATGTACGAAGCAATAAAAATGTGACAAGGTGCCTGTCCCCCTGTCACAAATGTGACAAGGTGCCTGTCCCCTTGTCACATTTAATTAATATGTGATATAATAACTCTGTATGACTTAAATGCATGCGTTACTCCAAAAGCATTGCGTATTGTCATACAGAGTTTTTGCTTTGTAATAGTAAAACGTCAGTAGAAATTATGAAGAAGGGAAATGAGGAAAATTATGAAGAAGAGTTTTGACGATCTTTTTGAAAGTCTGTCGCAGATTTCCAGAAAGAAGGTTTCTGTTGCTGTTGCTCAGGATACAGAGGTGCTTCTTGCTGTTAAGGCTGCGAAGGAGAGAAACATAGCTGATTCTATTCTTGTTGGTGATGCGGATAAGATCAGTGAGATAGCTGCCGGACTGAACATGGACCTTAGCGAGTATGAGGTTGTGGATGTAAAGGATACTATTGAGGCATCCCGTGTGGCAGTCAAGCTGGTCCATGATGGTAAGGCTGACATGTATATGAAGGGGCTTATAGATACAAAGGATTTCCTGAAGAGTGTACTTGATAAGGAGATCGGACTTCGTTCCGGAAGACCGCTTTCACATGTGTGTGTATTTGACATGGAAGGCGTGGATCAGCTTTTGTTCCTGACAGATGTTGCATTTATCCCATATCCTACTCTTGAGGATAAGGTCAGCATCATCAAGAATACTGTTGAGATATGTAATGCCTGCGGTATCGAGAATCCAAAGGTTGCCCCGCTTGCGACAGTTGAGGTCGTTAATCCCAAGATGCCCGTAACAGTTGAGGCTGCTGAGCTCACCAGAATGAATGAAGAGGGAGAGATAACAGGATGCATCGTTGATGGACCTCTGTCACTGGATCTTGCTATATGCCCTGAGGCTGCAGCGCATAAGGGTGCTACAGACAGAAAGATAGTAGGCGATGCGGATATACTTCTGTTCCCTGATATTCATGCCGGAAATATACTCTATAAAGGTCTGGTACATTTTGCAAAGGTAAGAAATGGTAATCTTATCACAGGTACAGCCGCACCGGTTATTCTTACCTCCAGATCTGACAGCTTTGAGGTTAAGGTCAATTCACTTGCACTCGGAGCGCTTGTTGCAGATTCGCTTAAGAAAAATGCGAATGAATAAAAATATAGAAAGGATAACCTTCTGATCATGATAAAATCACTTATTATTAACCCTGGTTCTACATCCACTAAGCTTGGAATATTTGAAGATGAAACACTTATATCCGAGGAAACTCTGAGACATACAACCGAAGAGATTTCTCGTTTTGATAAAATAGTAGATCAGCTCGAATTTCGTAAGAAGATGATACTGGATTTTCTTGCAGGTGCAGGTCAGGAGCTGGGCACCTTCGATGTAATAGTTGGAAGAGGCGGACTACTGAAGCCTATTCCAAGCGGTACCTATTCAGTTACAGATAAGCTTATAGAGGATCTGAAAAATGCAGTAGGTGGGGAGCATGCTTCTAATCTTGGCGGTATTCTTGCCAGGACTATTGCAGATGAGATAGGAGTTCCTGCCTTTATAGTTGATCCTGTTGTAGTTGATGAGCTGGATGATGTGGCAAGGCTTTCTGGCGTACCGGAGCTTCCAAGAGTTTCTGTATTTCACGCACTTAACCAGAAGGCAGTAGCCAAGAGATATGCTGCTGAGTCAGGAAAATCTTATGATGAGCTCAGCCTTATAGTTGTTCATATGGGCGGCGGAGTGTCCGTTGGTGCTCATAAGAATGGGCGCGTAGTAGATGTATTTAATGCACTTTCAGGAGATGGTGCATTTTCACCGGAGAGAGCTGGGGCTGTGCCGCCGGCTGCACTCGTAGATATGTGCTTCTCAGGTAAATATACTCATAGTGAGGTGAAGAAGAAGCTTATCGGAAATGGTGGCTTCAATGCCTATCTTGGTACTAATGACGCCCGCGAGGTATATTCCAGAAGTCTGGAGGATAAGCAGGCAAAGCTTGTATTTGATGCATTTGTTTATCAGGTAAGTAAGGATATCGGCGCTATGGCTGCTGTTCTTTCAGGAAAGGTTGACCAGATCATTCTGACCGGAGGTATAGCATATGGCAAGCAGGTTACTTCTGATATAACAGACAAGGTAAGCTTTATAGCACCTGTTACAGTATATCCGGGAGAGGATGAGCTGCTTGCTCTGGCAGAGGGAGCACTCCGCGTGCTTAGAGGCGAAGAGGAAGCAAAGATTTATTGAAATGAGGACTGGCATTTATGTTGTATGGTTTACTAAGTAAAGTGTTGACGGACAGGTACATCATACTGATAGGATCTGTTCTGGCATTTATCGTTACATATATAATACTGGCGAAGCCTCCGAAGTTTCTTCCGACAGATGGTGGAAAGTTCGTATTTACGCCGGATGGTAAAAAGGTTGAAGTTAACAAAGGATCGAATGGCAAGACAACAGGAGTCGGACTGATATTTATATGTATATACCTGATTGCAGCATTTCTTTTTCTGCCCGTTTCGGTGGAAATGGTGATATATATGCTGCTCAGTATCACCATGATGCTAACAGGCTTTATGGATGATATTTCCAAGGCTCCTTGGGGAGAGCTAATCAAGGGAATACTGGATCTGATACTTGCAGTAACTGCGGCAATCGTATTTGTTAAGTTTAATGGAACAGATGTTATACTCTTTAAGATGCATTTTCATATTCCTGTAGTGCTGTATGTTATTCTTGCAGTAGCTCTGATATGGGCATCTATAAATGTTACTAACTGTACAGATGGAGTTGATGGGCTCTGTGCAAGTATTTCTGTAGTTGAGCTTTTCGGCTTTTCAGCTATATTTGGACTGGATCTGGGTAAGTATTCGGGACTCTCACTCATAATGGCATTTGTACTTGCAGCATATCTGGGATATAACTGGAATCCCAGTACAGTGCTTATGGGTGATGCCGGTTCCAGAACGATAGGGTTTACCCTGGCACTGCTTGCTATGAAATGCAGGCATCCATTCGCATTTATCCTTCTTTCGCTTGTATTTATCTTTGATGGAGGTGTTGGTCTCCTTAAGCTGGCGATAATGCGAGTGACCAAGAAGTCATTTCTGAAAAATATAAGATTTCCATTCCATGATCATCTTAGAAAGAATAAGGGATGGAAGATACCTAAGATTGTAATAATGTTTGTTATAATAGAGATAGTTATGGTGATTGTTACCGGAGTTATAGTTAATCTTTGCAGATAGGTTTTATGGAGAAGACTATGGAAAGTGATGGCAGTAGAAGACGGTTTACGATCAAGGGATATACCTTTGGCGATGGAACTCCACGTATTGTAATCCCTATAATGGGACTTACGGATGAGGAGCTTTTTGGGCATGCTGAAAAGGTTCGTCAGGAGATAGACCGGCTGGATGTACTGTATCCGGAGAACCCGGAGCTGCATGTAGCTGTTATCGAGTGGCGGGCTGACTATTATATAGATATTCTGAAACCGGGTAAATTAACAGAGGTTCTCGGCAAACTGAGAGAGCTGTTTAATGACAGGGTTCTTCTGTTTACATTCAGAACAGAGGAGCAGGGAGGATATCTCAGACCGGACAGGGCCATGATGAAGCTCTATGAGATAATGCCTGTGGTTATACAGTCCGGATGCGTGGATCTTGTGGATGTAGAGGCTGCTACCGGAAATTATAATATTGCCAGGGCAACTATGAAGTCGCATGAGCAGGGAATCAAGGTTATCATATCGTATCATGATTTCTATACGACACCTCATGACAGCGATATTATAGAGAAGCTCAGAAAGATGGAAATCCTGGGTGGCGATATTCTCAAGATTGCAGTAATGCCGAAAAATGAATTCGATACCAGAAGAATGATGGAGCTGAATACCCGTATGACAGCGGAGTGCTTCAGACCGGTAGTTATCATATCCATGGGCGAGACGGGAATGATTTCGCGTATGAAAGGAAAAGAGACGGGAGCCTGTCTGACCTTTGCTTCCATAGGTCAGGAAAGTGCTCCGGGACAGATAGAAGCAGAAGATCTTATGGCATTACTTAAGAATCAGTAGATTATGGGAGGCGTGGATGACTAGAGGTGAAAAGAAAGCAAGACCTCTTTGGCAGAAGATACTTAAAGGGCTGGGGATATTCCTGGGAGTAATAGTTCTGGTTGTTCTTGGTTTCTTTGGGTGGCTGACAATCGAGGAATATAAACCCGAAGCTGTTGAAAAGGTGGATATTGACACGGCAGCCGGTGAGGGTGATAAGCTTACTGTTGGTAGTGAGCTAAAGGTGATGACCTGGAATATAGGCTATGGTGCGCTGGGAGATAATGCGGACTTCTTCATGGATGGAGGAGAAGGAGTTATAACCGCAATACCGGAAAGAGTAGATGTAAATCTTGCGGGAGTAGCCGGGAATATATCATATAATGATCCGGATATACTGTTTTTGCAGGAGGTCGATCTGAATTCCAAGCGTTCCTACAATAAAGACGAGCTTATATATCTGAAGGGCGAAATGGTACGTCTCAGCACTTTTGACTGGGAGCAGAGTCAGAATCCTGACTATCTTGTGGCAGAGGCTGAAGAGGAAGAAGATGCTGAGGAAGAGGAAAGCTTTGTAAGTACATTTGCCTATAATTACAAGGCAAAGTTTGTTCCGTATCCATTGCCGGAAACACTGGGACAGGTGGAAAGCGGTATATCGACCATATCCAAGTATCAGATATCAGATGCTGAGAGGATAAGTCTTCCATGTCCTTTTTCATGGCCGGTTAAAACGGTTAATCTGAAGAGATGTCTTCTGGTAAGCAGGGTTCCGGTATATGACGCGGATGGAAATGATACAGGCAGGGAACTGGTGCTGGTTAATCTTCATCTTGAAGCTTATGATGATGGAGAGGGAAAGGTAGCCCAGACTAAGCAGCTCCGCGACTTTATTCAGGCGGAATATGACAAGGGGAACTATGTAATAGCGGGAGGTGACTTCAATCAGTCATTTTCCAGTATTGATACAAGTATGTACCCTGAACAGCCCGGGAAATGGCACTGTGGAAGTATAGATCCGAATGATTTTGGTAATAATTTTCAGTTTGAGATGGATAATGCCACTCCGACCTGCCGCTCGCTCGATCAGCCATATCAGTCTGCAGACTGGGATAATTTCCAGTACTATATGATAGATGGCTTTATAGTGTCGGATAATATCAAGGTTGAGTCCTTGCAGACAATGAATTATCTGTTTATGGCAAGTGACCATAATCCGGTAATCATGAACATTGTGCTGGAGTAATATAAATGTTATTTAATGGAGGAATTGAAGTATGGCAGAGTTATTATTTAAGCAGAGAAAAAGAAACTGGTGTGGACTTCCGTGGTCCTTTACTGTATATAGCTTTGATGCAGAGAGATTATTTATCAAGAGTGGAGTCTTCAATATAAAAGAGGATGAGATAAGACTTTACAGAATACTTGATCTGTCCCTCAAGAGAAGCTTCCTTCAGAGAATCTTCGGACTGGGAACCATAGTGGTAGATAGCTCTGATAAGACTATGAAATGCTTTGAGATAAAGAATATAAAGAATTCCAAGGAGACCAAGGAACAGCTTTCGCAGCTTGTGGAAGAGGAAAGACAGAGAAAGAGGATTACGGGACGTGAGTTTATGACGGATCATGATCATGACGGATTCGGAGATGACTATGAGGATGGTCATTATAACTAAAATAATCATCAAATGGGCATGGCTTTTTGGCTGTGCCTGTTTTTTGTTTTTGGTTTTATTTTTTGTCATAAGATGTTATACTAAATGGTGTGCGCGAACTAGAAGGCGCATGGTAGCTAATTAATTATATTTTTATTACGGGAGGTAACTATTATGCCGGATTTAAATGATATCAAAAATATCGCTGATAAGGCAGGAGACTTGGCTAAGAAGGCAGAGGATGCAGCTAAGAAGGCTGGAGTAACAGAGAAGGATATTGAGAAGGTTAAGGATAAGGCTCTTGACATAGCTAAGGACGTTATTGATAAGAAGACAGGAAAGTAGTTCTGCTGCTTCATGTGTCTTATATTTACATGGGAAGATCGGAATATCCGGCACCATGTTTAAGCTCTTGAATAGTAGAGAGGTATATTTATATGATTCAATGTCCAAATTGCGGTGGGGGGCTTAAGTTTGATATATCATCGCAGCAGCTTAAATGTGAATCCTGCTCCAGTCTTTTTGATCCATATAGCGTGAACTACGGAAGCGGAGCGGAGGAAAGTACAGAATATGATGTTACTATATTCAGATGTCCTCAGTGCGGAGGCGAGATTGTTTCAACTGATGAAACAGCGGCGGCTTTCTGCAGTTATTGTGGTGCCTCAAACTATCTTGAAAGTCGTATCTCCAAGGAGAAGAAGCCGGAACTGATTATTCCGTTTAAAAAGACTAAGAAGGATTGTATTGATGCGTATGCCGGTTTTATGAAAAGGGCTATCTTTGCACCGAATGTATATAGAAGCTCCGGGCTTGCTGATTCCTTTAGAGGTATCTACATGCCATACTGGCTTTATGATATGTCACAAAGAGGCGGTATAGCAGTCAGATCATCAACCTCTCACAGAAGCGGTGACTATATTATTACTGATCATTATAGATTATCCGGAAATATAGATAATTATTATAACGGAGTATCCTATGATGCATCTTCTTCCTTTGCTGATGATATAAGCACGGAGATTGCTCCTTTTAATGTTAAGGATATTACAGGCTTTAGTCCGAGCTTTCTGTCGGGCTTCTATGGAGATATAGCTGATGTGGGAGCTGAGACCTACAGGGATACTGCTTCTGAGCTTGCACAGGAGGCGACATATAATTATCTGATGAAGTCAACTCCTATAAAGGGCAACGGTCTGGAGGACTCAAAGGAGAGCATTAAGAACAAGATCAGAACCAATGTAAATGTGGTGAGGTCTGCTATGTTTCCGGTATGGTTTATGTCCTACAGACAGAAGGACAGGGTTGCCTATGCGACGATTAATGGGCAGACAGGAAGAGTATCTGCGGATCTTCCTGTAAGTATTCCCAAGTACTTTGTGTGCGCTGCTATAATTGCGGCTGTTCTGTTTCTGATACTGCAGATGTTTGTTACATTGACTCCTGATATTCTTATGGTGGCAATATCCGTAGTCGCACTTATAAGTGTTATTTTATATAACTATGAAATGGGTAAGATTCTGGCAAAAGAGAACTATGAAGATGATAAAGGTATGCAGGACCGGATGGAGCGAAAACGTCAGGAGAGACTGAGAGCTCAGCAGGGTGCAACCTTTTCTCAGGATAATGCTGCCGGACAGGGAGCTTATGTCATAACAGAAAATGATATGAAGCAGTCTGTATATAGGAATACGAAGAAAAAGACAAAAGTAAAAAAGAAGAATGGCGTCCATTTTGGACTTGTCATGTTTATAGTCTTTGTTGTGTTTATGCTTATGCCTCTTTCGCTTGACGTGGGTTCAGCATTGCTTGCCGGACTGGGTATTGATAAGATATGTGGTTTCGTTGCACTTGCGGTTCTTATAGTAGCGGTTCTTGTAACCGGCATGGCAGGTAAGAAGATAAAAATGATGAAGGCTGAGAAGCATTTTTCAAGTACAATCTTTACAGTGATTGCGATGGTGCTGGTAATGGTAGTCAGCTTCTGGGATCCACCACAGGACATAATATATTATACTGTAGCGGTTGTATCGATGATATGTGTGTCGGTCAATCTGATCGATCTTATGGCCAGCTATAACTATATAGCCATGAGACCGCTTCCTCAATTTGATATGTACAGAGGAGGTGACGACCGTGGAAATTAGAAGATATACATCCGGTAGTACAGATAAGCGCTGTAACCGGCTGATACCAGCTATGGCTATAGTGCTGCTGATTGCATTTTTTATGTCGGTGTCATTTCCTTTTGTTTTTTCTATGCAGCTACGTGCAGAGGGAAGTAAGGATGCAGATCAGATATATACTAATCCCGATTCGGGCTATGATGCAGTGATATATGACAGGGCTGATAAGCTGTCTGCTTCCGAGGAAAAAGATCTGATAGAGGTGATGCAGCCACTTACCGACTATGGAAATGCTGTATTCTATTCTATAAGTGAAACAGATATGCAGCCGGCAGCAAAGTCGGAAAGTCTTTATGCTGAGCTTTATGGCGGCAAAACCGTTAGTGGAACTTTGTTTCTGATTGATATGCAGAACAGGGAACTGTATCTCTATAATGCCGGTGCCGAAGGGGATGATTTTTCTTATAAGATTACATCATCAAAGTCAAACACCATTATGGATAATGTATATAGATATGCCTCTGATGGGGATTATTACAAATGTGCCGAGAATACCTATAGACAGATTCTCAGGGTGTATGGCGGCGGTAAGATAGCTCAGCCAATGAGGATAACAAGTAATGTATTTCTTGCTATAGTTTTGGCACTGCTCATATCGTATTGGGTTGTAATGGCATTTTCCAATACCTCTCCTCCTTCAGAGAGGGAAGTGCTGGCGGCTATACAGACAAGACAGAGCTTTACAGATTATCAGAAGGTGTTTACGCATCAGACCAAGAGGTACGATCCTCCAAGCAGCTCCGGTGGCGGAGGCGGCGGAGGCGGCGGAGGCGGTGGCGGAGGTGGCCACTCATCCGGCGGAGGTCATGGCTTCTAGGTGATATTAAGCATTGATCGAAAGAATAACTGTTTGTGATATGACTTAGAGATTTATACGAAAAGTGACGTGGATTTCTTATATGAAAGATGACGTAGATTTTTCATACAAAAGTGACGTGGTTTTTTATATGAAATGTGACGTATAAAAGGGAGAATTATGAGAAAAACTAAAGTAATATGCACCATAGGACCGGCATCAGACAATGAGGAGACGCTTAGAAAGCTTGTTGAGGAAGGAATGGCGGTTGCCAGACTGAACTTCTCTCATGGAACACATGAGGAGCATAAGAAGAAATTTGATCTTATCAAAAAGGTTCGTTCAGACCTCAGACAGCCTATAGCCATCATGCTTGATACAAAGGGACCTGAGTACAGGATAAAGACCTTTGAAAATGGCTCGATAACCTTAAAAGAAGGTGATGTATTTACCTTTACTACTGATGAAGTGGTTGGAAATCAGGAAAGAGTATCTGTCAGCTACAAGGGACTTATTGATAATCTGGAAATCGGGGACAGAATACTTGTTAATAACGGACTTGTAATATTTGAAGTCAAGAAATTGGAAGGAAGTAACGCTATCTGCGAATGTCTTGCGGGTGGGGTGCTTTCGGACAGAAAGTCCATGAATTTTCCTAATAAGGTTCTGGATCAGCCATTTCTTAGTGAACAGGATAAGAAGGATCTTCTGTTCGGAATACAGAATGGTGCTGACTATGTAGCTGCTTCGTTTGTTTCTACGAAGAAGGATGTTCAGGAAATGAGAGACTTTCTGGATGCAAACGGCGGCAAGGAGGTCGAAATCATTGCCAAGATAGAGAACCGTTCAGGTGTTGATCATGTAGAGGAAATCTGTGAACTGTCTGATGGTATAATGATTGCCAGAGGTGATCTGGGAGTTGAGATACCCGGAGTGGAGGTTCCTCCGGTTCAGAAGTATCTTATATCCAAGTGCCGTATGCTGGGTGTAAGAGTTATAACTGCTACAGAAATGCTGGAATCCATGATCAAGAACCCCAGACCTACAAGAGCTGAGATATCCGATGTGGCAAATGCTGTTTATGACGGTACTTCTGCGGTAATGCTTTCCGGCGAGACAGCTTCGGGCAAGTATCCTGTTCAGGCTCTTCAGACTATGGTTCAGACTATAGAGTTCACGGAGTCCAAGATCAATTATAAGAAGAGATTCAGAGAGGCTGATTTTGAAGTAAGAAGCACACTTGATGCTATATCTCATACAACCTGTACTATGGCTATTGATGTAGATGCCAAGTGTATCATAGTTAATTCGCTGAGCGGAAGAACTGCCAGAATGGTAAGCCGTTTCAGATGTCCTGTAGATATAATAGGAATGACTACATCTGCGAAGGTCTGGAGAAAGCTGAATCTTTCCTGGGGACTTACTCCTGTTATGTGTGGTATGTATGACAGTCTGGAGGAGATGTTCCGTAATTCTGAGAGGGAAGCTGCTGCGGCACTTGGACTTCAGAAGGGTGATAATGTAGTTATCACCGGCGGAGGAACCAATGGTGAAAGTGGCGATACTAATCTTATCAAAGTAGAAGAAATTGATCAGGTATGGTAAGAGATGTGTCAGATTAGAATAAAAGAAATCAATCAGGTCTGGTAAAGGAAAATATTAGGTTTAATAAAAGAGATTGATCAGATCTGGTAAAAGGAAAAGCCGGATTTAGATAAAAGAGATTGATATAAAAAGGTGGTGACGTAAATGGAATATGACGCGCAACAGGGTATAGATTATCACTTGTGTCATTTGAATAAAATAATAGACAGAATATCTGGTGTTCCATTTGCGTGCATATGTGACCTGGCATTAACAGAAATGTAGTGCCGCCGGAGCTTTCTGTCTAAATATGATAGGAGGTTCTGAAATGGATGAGAAGAAGATAGACATAGAACTGGTGAAAGAGCTTCTGACCGGTAGAAAGTTTGCTGAGCTGAGACATTTGCTGAGTGAGGCAAATCCTGTAGATATAGCGGCGCTTATGGGCGAGGTTCCGGAGGATAAGCTGCTGCTGTTTTACAGAATGCTTCCGAAGGGCGAGGCTGCGGATATTTTTTCGGAGATGGATCCGGAGGAACAGGAGACTCTTATACGAAGCTTCAGTGATCGGGAGATCAGAGAAGTAATAGAAGAAATGAATATTGATGATGCGGTTGATCTTGTGGAAGAGATGCCTGCGGTGGTAGTTAATAAGATACTTCGGCATGCTGATCCGGAAACAAGAAAGGAGATAAATGAACTCCTTAAGTATCCGGAAGACAGTGCAGGCTCTGTAATGACTACGGAGTATATGAGTCTCAAGAGTGATATGACCGTATCGGATGCATTTGAAAGGATTCGCCGTACGGCTGATGAAAAGGAGGATATCTATACCTGCTACGTTATAGATCCCTTCAGACAGCTAAAGGGTACGGTAAGTCTTAAGGACATGTTTCTGGTTCCCAAGGATACAGAAATCGGTGATCTGATGGAGACTCATGTTATATCTGCCAGGACTCTGGATGATCAGGAAAAGGTCGTTAAGGATATGGCTAAGTATAATCTGACTGCCATTCCTGTTGTCGATCAGGAGAATCGTCTGGTTGGTATAGTAACAGTCGATGATGCTATCGATGTCCTCCAGGAAGAGAATACCGAGGATATCGAAATGATGGCAGCTATCACTCCTACAGATAAGCCTTATATCAATACGAGTTTTTTTGAAACCTACAAAAAAAGAATCCCCTGGCTTCTGCTGCTTATGATATCTGCGACATTCACAGGTGCAATTATTACAAGATACGAAAGTGCGCTGGGAAAATATGTTATACTTACGGCATATATTCCGATGCTTATGGATACCGGAGGAAATGCGGGGTCGCAGGCTTCCGTTTCGATAATACGTGGTATATCTCTGGATGAGATTGAATTTGGGGATATATTCAGAATACAGGGAAAAGAGTTTCTGGTGGCGCTTCTTTGCGGTGTTACCCTTGCGGTTGCAAACTTTGTAAAGCTTCTGCTCTTTGATAAGGTAAGTATGGTGATTGCACTGGTTGTGTGCTGCACACTTGTGCTTACTGTTACAGTGGCAAAGCTGGTTGGATGTACGCTGCCGATTCTTGCCAAAAGGATCGGATTTGATCCGGCAGTCATGGCGAGTCCGTTTATTACTACTATAGTGGATGCTATTTCGCTTATGATATATTTTCAGTTTGCATCACATATACTTGATATGTAGTGATTAACGGATGACCTGAAGAGCTATGGCAGAATTATTAAATAGGGGACAGATTGAAGGTGAATCAAACGGAAAAAGATACAAGACAAAAAATAATAGATGCGGTTAGAGAGATAGCAAAGACCTGTCCGGTGGATAAAATTACTGTAAAGCAGATATCTGAGCTTGCAGGTGTTACAACGCAAACATTTTATAATCATTTTTCAGACAAATATGCTCTGGTTGTGGGAGCATACGAGGACAGAATACAGAAGCTTTTTGACTTGCGTCATAATGATGAGATAACCTGGAAAGAATTTATCGAGCTTTTTATTGACGATTATGCCCAGAATGCGAGATATGTTATGAACGCATCCAAGAATACCTATGGCGAGGATTCTTATGTGTCCAATACTTCAAAGTTTTTGTGTGAATGTATGGAGGAGGAGTGTAAGACACATAAAGGCGTGGATACTTTACCTCGTGATATCAGAATGTTGATAAAGCTCTATGTTGGTGGAGTGGTAAATGTAATGCTTCTGTGGCTATCCGGGAAAACGGACTTTTCCAAGGAGGAAATGGTGGATATCCTTTTATCGGGTGTTCCGGAAAAAATAAGAGAATAATATTTGAGCTGATAAGTTAACAGGTTCGGCGGATTATGAGAGGAGCCGGTTTCTCATAAGACTGATTATAAATCGGAGGACATGCTTTACGGAGTATGTCCTTTTTATTTTAAAGCAGGCTTTCCCGGCGATATGATAGTCATATCTGTGTGACTTAAGCGGATATTAAAAAAATATTAGCACTCACTATTGACGAGTGCTAATAAATGTGATATAACATATACATAACAAACATAAAGTAGTTTACAGGCTCCGGCTGCAGCCCTCCTGGAACAAGAGCAGGCGGTTTGGAGAATGTAAACGCTGGATAGTTGGAAACATAGTAAAAGTATTAGAAAAGGTATAATGAGGTTAATAGAAAAGGAGTGAATGTTATGTATTATCCAAGTATTTTTAATGAAGATTTTGCAAATAGTTTTATCAATGAGTTGTTCGGACTTCCGGTTGATTACGGCAAGAAGATCAGAAATGATCTGGTAGATACCAGGAGATGCACAACGGATATCAAGGAATTCGAGGACAGATATGAATTCGATATGGAGTTCCCTGGATTCGAGAAGGAAGAAATCAAAGCAGAGCTTAGAAAGGGTTATCTTGTAGTCAGCGCAGAGCATGCTGAAACCAAGGAGGAGCCAAAGAAGCAGGAGGGTTCTGAGGCTGAAGCAGGAACGGAAGAAGGAACAGAGGCTGCTTCTGTAGAGAAAACTGAACCTATCAAGTATATCTGCAGAGAGAGATTCCACGGAAAGACAGAGAGAAGCTTCTATGTTGGTAAGGAGATAACCAAGGAGGACATCAAGGCTAAGTATTCCAATGGTATTCTTACACTTCAGATTCCAAAGAAGCTTGAAAGACGTGAATCAGAAAATGAGACTATCTCGATTCTGTAGTGATTTGTATATCATGTTGGTGTCGGGGCGCGGATAAGCGCTCCGGCATTTTTATATTACAAAAATATTTGTAAAGTTTGACTAAAAACTTACGTTAAAGGTTATCAATATAGACTATTTTTGTTTGTAATTTACTACTATAAATGATAAACTATAAATACTTGGGTTTGGGAGTGAATGAAACTAAGTCATGGAAAATAGACGTTTTATAAAAAAACTGGAAAAGAATATTGGAATCAAAAAGATCAAGACACAGATCAAGACCATTAATCTGCTTTTTGTCTTCCTGATAATGGGTGGTGCCTTTGCTATCTATCTGAACCATACAGGCCTATGGCTGTCCTATGGTGTTATAGTAGCTGCGGTTTCCATGATTGTACTTGCTCTGTTTCTGTCCTACAGGATCAGGCTTCAGGTTCGGCTTGAGAATATGAAGCTGGATTACAGAAATTATATTGTTAAGCCTTATGCGGAGGCATATTTTATTTGCGGAAGCTTTTCCAAGAATGGAAGCCTCACTGAAAGGGAGATAGTAAGTACCAATATGTTTTCAGATATAGGGCAGTATAAATATTCTTCCTGTAACGAGCTGAAGGGCGAGCATAAAGGGGTGTCGTTTTCCAATTCGGATGTATTTGAAGATTGCGAAGAGAACAATATTCATATGCATGGAAGATTTTTTGAATTCAATATTACAAATGACTGCATCAATCCGGTTGTATTTGTTACAGCATCTGCTCCGCCGCTGGAGTGTCAGAATACAAGAGTTCATCAGATCAATACCAAGAATGATGTCATCAATCGTATGTTTAAGGTATATGCCTTTGATGAAAATGAAGCTAACAATTTTCTGACAGAAAATATGATATATAAGCTTAGACAGATAGCAAGTCTTCAACTTGGCAAGTTTATCAGAATGTGCTTCCATGATAACAGAGTATATATTTACTTCACTACAGAAACACATACCTATGAGGAAGTTCTTACTAAAAGGCATGACGTAGGAACAGAGCTTGACAAATTAAAAGAAAAGTTTAAGATAGTCGGTATGCTTATAGATATCCTGTAAATGAGGCGATAAACATTTGACAGGTGTGATATAATAGACCTCGGTTGCGAAGCAATCAAGGACCATGAGTGAAGCGTGAGATATAACAGGGGGAAGAGCTTATAGATATCAGTTTGTAAGACTTATATAGTCTTTGCAGATGAGTGGATTTGTATAATAGAAAGAGGAAACAAAGTGACAGAGGAAGTTTTTAATGCAGGAAATGCAGATATGAATAATATCACAACTACTGAGATGGGCCAGGAACCCCAAGGCCAGGAAGCTGGATTTACAGCTTATACAGAAAAGGACGCAGGCGCTGTTTATGGAGGGAAAAGGGAGAAACCGGATCCTTCGACACTTGTACCTGATGAGGATGGAATAAAGGAATATGTTACAAAGGATATGATAATTGGCGATATCATAAGCTGGTATCCTGATACAGCACTTGTCCTTATGAAGTGCGGCATGCATTGTATTACCTGTGGTATATCTCAGTTCGAGAGCCTCGAACAGGCATGTGAGGTACACGGGCTCTATGTCGATGATGTGGCGAAGGTGGTAAATGATTATCTGACACAGACACTTGAGCCAAAGCAGGAGGGCGAGTAAGAGCTGTCCTCAAATATAGCAATATAATCATATCAAAATGAGAGGAATAAATTATGTACGACAAGGTTTCAAACAAACTGAACTTTGTGGAAAATGAAGAAAAAGTCCTGAAGTTCTGGAAAGAAGAAAATGTGTTTGAGAAAAGTATAGACGAGAAGCAGGAGCTTCCTACCTATACTTTCTATGATGGCCCTCCAACAGCAAATGGTAAACCCCATATTGGCCATGTGCTGACCAGAGTCATCAAAGATATGATTCCACGTTATCAGACTATGAAGGGGCATAAGATCATCCGTAAAGCCGGATGGGATACTCATGGACTTCCGGTAGAGCTGGAGGTTGAGAAGGAAATCGGAATAGATGGAAAGGAACAGATCGAAGAGTACGGTATTGATCCTTTTATCAAAAAGTGTAAAGAATCAGTCTGGAAATATAAGGGTATGTGGGAGGAATTCTCCGGCAAGGTCGGCTTCTGGGCTGATATGGACGATCCTTATGTAACTTATCACAATAATTATATTGAATCAGAGTGGTGGGCACTTAAGAAGATCTGGGATATGGGACTTCTTTATAAGGGCTTTAAGGTTGTACCTTATTGTCCTCGTTGTGGTACTCCTCTTTCATCACATGAGGTGGCCCAGGGATATAAGTCAGTCAAAGAAAGATCTGCAGTAGTGCGTTTCAAGGCAAAGGTGGCAGAAGGAGAAGAACAGTACTACTTCCTGGCCTGGACAACTACACCATGGACTCTTCCTTCCAATGTGGCTCTTTGTGTTAATCCGGAGGAGAGCTATGTAAAGATAAAGGCTTGTGATGGATATACCTATATCATGGCAGAAGCTTTGGTTGAAAAGGTTATCGGTGGACTTCTCGAGGCAAAGGATGGAGAAGGGAATGCTAAGTTCCAGCCTCTTGCTGACGGTAAGGCATATGAGATTCTTGAGAGATATGTTGGTAAGGAGCTTGAGCACAGAGAATATGAGCCTCTTTATGCAGCAGCAGGTGAGGCTGCAGCAAAGCAGAGGAAGAAGGGACATTATATAGTAGCAGATGACTATGTAACTATGTCAGATGGTACCGGTATAGTTCATATCGCTCCAGCATTTGGTGAGGATGATGGACGTGTTGGCCGTAAGTATGATCTTCCTTTTGTACAGTTTGTAGATGCAGAGGGTAATATGACCCAGGAGACACCATTTGCCGGTCTCTTTGTAAAGGATGCGGATCCAAAGGTTCTTGTGGATCTGGACAGCCGTAGCCTTCTCTTTTCAGCACCAAAGTTTGAACATGATTATCCTTTCTGCTGGAGATGCGATACACCGCTTATCTACTATGCAAGAGAGTCCTGGTTTATAAAGATGACTGAAGTAAGTGACCGTATGGTTGCTAACAACAATACTGTAAACTGGATTCCTGAGGGTATTGGTAAGGGACGTTTTGGTGAATGGCTGAAGAATGTTCAGGACTGGGGACTCAGCCGTGACCGTTACTGGGGTACACCGCTTAATGTCTGGGAGTGCGAGGAAAATGGCAATAAGATAGCCATCGGCTCTATAGCAGAGCTTCGTGAAAAGGGATATATCCTTAAGGATGGTGAGAAACAGCCGGTTCCTGAAGATATTGAGCTTCATCGTCCATATGTAGATGAGATTATTATAGATGACCCTGAAAGTGGACTCCCTATGCACAGAGTTCCTGAGGTTATAGACTGCTGGTTCGACTCAGGTGCCATGCCATTTGCACAGTGGCATTATCCATTTGAGAATGAAGATATATTTAATGACAACTTCCCTGCAGACTTCATATCAGAGGCTGTTGATCAGACCCGTGGATGGTTCTATTCACTGATGGCAATATCTACACTTCTCTTTGACAAGGCTCCTTATAAGAATGTTATAGTTCTGGGGCATGTTCTGGATGAGAATGGTGAGAAGATGAGTAAGTCCAAGGGCAATGCAGTGGATCCTATGGAGGCTCTTGGCAAGTTTGGAGCTGATGCTATAAGATGGTATTTCTATACCAACTCACAGCCGTGGCTTCCTAACAAGTTCAGTGAGACAGCAGTTACAGAAGGCCAGAGAAAGTTCATGGGAACACTCTGGAATACATATGCATTTTACACCTTATATGCAGAGATAGACCAGTTTGATCCTACCAGGTATTCACTTGATAAGGCTTCACTTTCTGTAATGGATAAGTGGCTTCTGTCAAAGCTGAATACTACCGTAAAGGTATTTGATGAGAATCTGGGAGCCTACAAGATTCCTGAAGCTGCTGCGGCACTTACAACCTTCGTAGATGATCTTAGCAACTGGTATGTAAGAAGATGCAGAGAAAGATACTGGGCTAAGGGCATGGAGCAGGATAAGATCAATGCTTACATGACTCTTTATACTGCAATAGTTACTATCTGTAAGGTTGCAGCTCCTATGGTGCCATTTATTACAGAATGTATCTACCAGAATCTGGTAAGAAATGTTGATAAGGATGCGCCTATCAGCATACATCTCTGTGAATATCCTGAGGTAAATGAGGACTTCATCGATGAGAAGCTGGAAGAAGCTATGGATGAGGTACTCAGCATCAAGACCTTTGGTAGTGCAGCCAGAAATGCAGCTAATATCAAGAATCGTCAGCCGGTAGCTAATATGTATATAAAGGCTGCAGTAAAGCTGGATGATTATTATATAGATATCATCAAGGATGAGCTGAATGTAAAGAATGTTGAATATAAAGACGATGTATCTGAGTTTTCAACATATTCATTTAAGCCACAGTTAAAGACAGTTGGACCAAAATATGGTAAACTGGTTGGTGGAATCAGACAGTATCTCAGCTCAGTTCCGGATGGAAATGCACTTTATGCTGAACTGAAGGAGAAGGGTTCCATAAGCTTTGAGGTTTCAGGAGAAACAGTAGAGCTTGCAGAGGAGGATCTTCTTATCGAAGTGGAACAGAGTGAAACTCATGTAACATTTGGTGATAATAATATTACTGTTGTTCTTGATACAGAGCTTACACCGGAGCTTATCGAGGAAGGCTTTATAAGAGAAATCATTTCCAAGGTGCAGTCAATGCGTAAGGAAGCAGACTTTGAAGTTACTGACAGGATTACTCTTTACATTGATAACAGTGACAAGATATCTGAAATCGTTGTAAAGAATGATGATAAGATCAAGCAGAGCGTACTTGCTGATCATATTATGCTGGGTAAGATGGCTGGCTTCACTAAGGAATGGAATATAAATGGCGAGTCAGTAACGCTTGGTGTTGCAAGATAGTCAGATACATACTTTCAATAAAGTATAAAAAAACAAAGGAGGACAACCCCCAATGAAAAAAATTGCAGATTTTGATAAGGAAAGTTTCAAGAAGCAGATAGCTTCAAATGTTAAGAAGCTTTATCGTAAGACGATAGATGAGGCTTCTCCTCAGGAGCTGTTTCAGGCTGTCAGCTATGCCTGCAAGGATGACATTATAGACAGATGGATCGCTACGCATAAGGTGTATAAAGAGAAGGATGTCAAAAAGGTTTACTACCTTTCTATGGAATTCCTGATGGGACGTGCTCTTGGCAACAATCTGCTTAATCTGGGTTACTATGATCAGGTTAAGGAAGCTCTTGACGAGATGGGACTTGACATCAATTTTATCGAGGATCAGGAAAGAGATCCTGCGCTTGGTAATGGTGGTCTGGGAAGACTTGCTGCATGCTTCCTCGATTCCCTTTCAACACTTGGTTATCCGGCTTATGGCTGTGGTATCCGTTATCGCTATGGTATGTTCAAGCAGGCTATAGTTGATGGATATCAGATTGAGGAACCGGATGACTGGCTTAGAAATGGATTCCCATTTGAGATAAAGCGTGCTGAGTATGCCGTTGAGGTTAAGTTTGGCGGGTATGTTCGTGTAGAGAATAGAGATGGGCGTAATCACTTCATTCAGGAAGGCTACAGCTCAGTTCGTGCTGTGCCTTATGATATGCCTATCGTTGGTTATGGTAATAATGTAGTTAATACACTTCGTATGTGGGATGCAGAGGCAACTCAGGAGTTCAATCTTACCTCATTTGATAAGGGTGAGTATGAGAAGGCTGTTGAGGAGCAGAATCTTGCCAAGACAATCTGCGAGGTTCTTTATCCTAATGATAATCACTACTCAGGTAAGGAGCTTCGTCTGAAGCAGCAGTATTTCTTTGTATCTGCTTCACTTCAGAGAGCTATCCTTAAGTTCAAGGAGAACAATAAGAAGATAGAGGATCTTCCGAAGAAGGTTATCTTCCAGATGAATGATACTCATCCTACACTTACAGTTCCTGAGCTTATGCGTATCCTGATGGATGTTGAAGGTCTGGAATGGGATGAGGCATGGGATATCACAACCAAGTGCTGTGCATATACAAATCATACTATCATGTCAGAGGCTCTTGAGAAGTGGCCTATCGAGCTGTTCTCCAGACTTCTTCCTCGTATCTACCAGATAGTAGAGGAGATCAACCGCCGTTTCGTGATAAGGATTCAGGAAGCTTATCCCGGAAATCAGGAGAAGGTTCGCAGTATGGCTATCCTTTACGATGGACAGGTTAAGATGGCTCATCTTGCTATCGCCGGTTCTTTCTCAGTAAATGGTGTTGCAAGACTTCATACTGAGATACTGAAGAAGAGAGAGCTTAAGGACTTCTATGAACTAAATCCAAAGCAGTTCAACAATAAGACCAATGGTGTTACACAGAGAAGATTCTTAGCACATGGTAATCCACTTCTTGCCCAGTGGTTAAATGAGAAGATAGGTGGGGAATGGATCACAGATCTTTCCCAGATAAAGCAGCTTGCTACCTATGTGGATGACAAGAAGTATCAGCAGGAATTTATGAATATCAAGTACCAGAACAAGCTTCGTCTTGCAAAGTACATCAAGGAGCATAATGGTATCGATGTAGATCCAAACTCTATATTCGATGTTCAGGTTAAGAGACTTCATGAATATAAGAGACAGCTTCTTAATATCCTTCATGTTATGCACCTTTACAGTGAGCTGAAGGAGAATCCGCAGTTTGATATGTATCCAAGAACCTTTATCTTTGGTGCTAAGGCGGCTGCCGGCTACAAGAGAGCTAAGCTTACTATCAAGCTTATAAACTCTGTAGCGGATGTTGTAAATAACGATCCGACTATCAAGGATAAGATCAAGGTAGTATTCATCGAGGATTACAGAGTATCAAATGGTGAGATCATCTTTGCTGCTGCTGATGTATCAGAGCAGATATCTACAGCTTCCCGTGAGGCTTCAGGTACAGGTAATATGAAGTTCATGATCAATGGTGCACCTACACTTGGTACTATGGATGGAGCTAATGTAGAAATAGTTGAAGAGGTTGGAGCTGAAAATGCATTTATCTTCGGACTCTCAGCAGATGAAGTAATGAAGTACGAGAAGGATGGCGGCTACAATCCATGGGATATCTACAATAATAACCAGAATGTCCGCAGAGTATTAACCCAGCTTATAAATGGTACATATAATGATGATACAGAGATATTCAGAGATCTCTATGATTCACTTACCAAGGAAGATGTTTACTTCATACTTAAGGACTTTGATTCCTATGCTCAGGCTCAGGCAAGAGTTGATGAGGCTTATAGAGATAAGTCACGCTGGGCACGTATGGCTATGATGAATACAGCCTGCTCAGGCAAGTTCTCATCAGACAGAACTATAGAGCAGTATGTAAAGGATATCTGGAAGCTGAAGAAGGTTGAGGTAAGTCTCGACTAGTGTCGGCTACTATGTGCTTGATATTGGAAAGTTATTGTGTTAGGATAACGAAATAGTAATTATTAAATATGGAGGATATAAAGATGGAGAGAATTAAGACTCTGGATACAAGAGATCTTTGCGAGAGTGCTGTAACAGGTGGATGTGGCGAGTGCCAGACATCCTGCCAGAGTGCCTGCAAGACAAGCTGTGGTGTTGCTAATCAGAAGTGTGAGAATGCTTCAGAGCAGTAATCGGTAATGCAGAGACAGCGCCGCCTGATGATGGCGGCGCTTCTCTTTTATTGTGTCACAGTAATTGTAAACCTCCTGCTATGCAGGTGGAGGGAAGCTAAGTAAAGATATAAAACAGAAGGATGAATTATGGTACATCAGTATAAATTAAATGGCTACAATATAGTTCTTGATACATGCTCCGGCTCGGTGCATAGTGTGGATGACGTGGCTTATGACATTATAGAAATGTATCCCGATAGAACCGAGGATGAGATAGTAAAGGTTATAATGGATAAGTATGGTGACAGAGAAGATGTTACCGAAGAGGATATCCGCCTGTGTCTCGAGGATATCCGTGCTCTTGAGAAGGCTCATAAGCTATATACACCGGATACCTTTGCCCCTCTTGCGGGGGAATTCAAGAAGAGAAGTGGAGATGTGATAAAAGCGCTATGCCTTCATGTGTCCCATACCTGCAATCTAAACTGTGAATACTGCTTTGCCAGTCAGGGCAAATACAACGGCGAGCGTGCGCTTATGTCCTTTGAAGTAGGGAAGCGTGCGATAGATTTTCTTATCGAGCATAGTGGCAGCAGACATAATCTTGAGGTTGACTTTTTTGGCGGTGAACCGCTTATGAACTGGGAGGTATGTAAGCAGATAGTTGCCTATGCACGTTCTATCGAGAAGGAAGCCGGGAAGAATTTCCGTTTTACACTGACGACCAATGGAATGCTTATAGATGATGATGTTATAGATTTCTGTAACACGGAAATGAGCAATGTGGTTCTTAGTCTGGATGGACGTAAGGAGGTTCATGACAGAACCAGAGTGGATTATCAGGGACGTGGAAGCTATGATACTATAATCCCTAAGTTTCAGAAGCTTGTGAAGGCAAGGGGCGGAAAGAATTACTACATACGTGGTACATTTACTCACCTTAATACTGACTTTACAGAGGATATACTTTCGATGGCAGATCTTGGATTTAAAGAGCTGTCCATGGAGCCTGTTGTAAGTAAGCCGGGTGATCCGCTGGCTCTTACGGAGGAGGATCTGCCGATACTTAAAGATCAGTATGAGAAGCTTGCCTGTGAGATGCTGAAGCGTGATATAGAGGGAAATGGCTTTACCTTCTATCATTATATGGTGGATCTTAAGTCAGGCCCATGTATATATAAGAGAATATCCGGCTGTGGATCGGGAACTGAGTATATGGCAGTTACCCCGTGGGGTGACCTGTATCCCTGCCATCAGTTTGTCGGTGACGAGAGCTTTAAGCTTGGAGATATCTGGAACGGCGTTTCCAATCATGAAACCCAGGAGGAGTTCAGGTCCTGCAATGCTTATGCCAGACCTGACTGCCGCGACTGCTGGGCTATGCATTACTGCTCAGGTGGCTGTGCGGCAAATGCTTATCATGCGACAGGTGATGTAAAGGGTATATATGAATATGGTTGTGAGCTTTTCCGCAAGAGAATGGAATGTGCCATAATGATCCAGGTGGCACATGATGCTCTGGGACTTGAGCCTGTCAGTGGCGCTACCGCGGGAGGAACCGCAGATTGTGGAGATTGTAATGATTGTGATGCCGGTTAAGGTTATACAGATGTGACCATCATATCGCAGTGAAAGCCTGCTTTAGAAGGCGATTATGATAATGCAAGGATTATAGTGATAGTGTTTGAATAGAAAGATCAGTATGAAAGCAACCCCGATAAAAAACTTTATAGATGAATATAAGCTGCATGGGGCTGACAGACTTCACATGCCGGGGCATAAGGGTGCATTTGGCTATGGTGATGATATAACTGAGATACATGGCGTCAGCAGTCTCTATGAGGAGGAAGGCATCATTCGGGAAAGTGAGGAGATAGCCGGCAGTATTTTTGAAACCGGAAGAACCTTCTATGGTACAGAAGGATCCTCTCAGGTAATAAAGGCGATGTGCTATATGGCTCTTCTGTATCACCGCGGAATCAATGAGAGCTTCAGGAATCATGAATGTACCATAGTGGCTTCGAGAAATGCACATAAGGCATTTATTCATGCGTCCATGCTGCTGGGGTTTAATATAGCGTGGCTTCCGACTGAGTCAGATGCCTATAGCCTGTGCGAATGTAAAGTAACCCCGGAGGGCTTGAATAGATTTCTTGTACAGTACAGGTCGGATCACAGGGATGAGGAAATAGTCGGGGTATATATAACAAGTCCGGATTATCTTGGAAATATACTCGATATTCGTGGACTTTCGGTTATAGCTCATGAAAATGACCTATTACTCATGGTAGATAATGCACATGGTTCGTATCTGAAGTTTATGGAGGAGGACATGCATCCTGTCTCTGTCGGTGCGGATATGTGTTCGGATTCTGCCCATAAGACACTTCCTGTTCTGACAGGAGGCGCATATCTTCATATTTCAAAGACCGCTCCGGGCGAACTGAGGAGTATGGGAAAGAAAGCGATGCTTATGTTTGGTTCCACCAGTCCTTCCTTTCTTATACTCAAATCGCTGGATGAGGCAAATGAAAGACTCGATGTAGAAGGCTACAGAGAATCGGCTTCTATCCTGTCTCAGCTTAAGAAGAGACTCACTTTAGAGGGAAGGCTGCAGCGGTTAGGAATCAGCCTCGTAGGAAATGAACCGCTTAAGCTTACATTTTCATTTTCAGATAGCTGTATAACCGGTTCGTGGTTTATGGATGAGCTTAGAAAATATAATATTGAGTGTGAATATGGAGGCGTGGATTATGTTGTAACAATGTGGTCTCCATATATGGACTGCTGGAAAACTGCGGACAGGCTTTATGATGCGTTGTGGAAAATATTGGATGAGGAGTATCTGCGCCTGAATGCGGGAGCGGATATAGCATCCGGACAGAAGCAGGAGAGGCGCGGCTTTATATCTGAAAGGAGTTTTAATCTTCCGGAGGTAGTATATAAACCATATGAAACAATGTTTATGCCACATAAAAGAGTAGAGGTAGGAATGGGTATAGCAGGACGGATTGCTGCTGATTCGGTGCTGGAATGTCCTCCTGCAGTATCGCCTATAGTGGCAGGCGAGAGGATAACTGAGGAGGTTATAAAGGTTCTGGAGCATCTGGGAACAAAATATATAGATATTATCTCGGAGTAATATGTAAAGCCAGATTTGGCATGGAATAGCATACAGAAACCGGCTGGGTATGGAATAGCATACAGAAACCGGCTGGGTATGAAATAGCATACAGAAACCGGCTGGGAATGGAATGGCATACAGAAGCCGGCTGGGTATGAAATAACATCAGAAGCTTTTTGAAATAGATATAGATAATAAAAGGGCTGTCCCGGATTAATCTGAGACGGTCCTTTTGTGATTGGAGTTATAATTCTATTTACTTTTCATGGCTTTAAAAGCTTTGTTTCATCCAATCAGGCATCATCCAGTCAGGCATCATCCAATAAGGCATCAAACCGGATGTTTATAAATCGGGTTTCAATAAGCAGGATTTATATAAAGCGTATCTGTGAACTACTCGGTAATTAAATTACCAGAGCATCTGATTTGCGAAACTTAGTTTCGTAGATTCAGGGTGCGTCCATGACACCAATACTGCTTTTTACACAGCTACTTTAAGGTTGTTCGATGCTTTGAATATTTTACCTGTAGAAAGACTACTCTACAGAACCTTATATATTCAGTTGTAAATAATCGCAATATTGGTAAGTAGGAGATGTAATTTCAATTACATCTTTGCGATTAGTAATTACATTATAACTGCTGTAATAACAGATAACAAGAGCTTTCATCTCGGTAATTGAATAACCGAGGATTCACGCTTAGATATCCTAAAAACAGGTTTTTAATAGATGCGTTTCTATAAATGTACCTCAAATAATCTGGCGATATCTACATCAAGACAGGTAGCGATTCTGTATAGAACAGGAATTGAAGGAGAGGCTTCGGTGTTAGGCGCTTCGATATTGCTCATGTAGGTTCTGCTGATATTGACCATCTCTGCAAGCTGAAGTTGTGATAAGCCTCTGAGCTTCCTGTAATGAGATATATTGAGACCGATATTCAGTAACAGCTTCTGGATATCACTATTATCTTCGGTAATATTTGTTTCGACATTATTGTTGCTTTTGTTAGACATATTAATATACACCATCCGCTTTTTATATTACAAATTTCAAAAAGTAAATTTATTGTATAAATATTGTCGTTTAACATAAACAATCCCAAAGTGCGTAATTGCAAACTGCCAGTTTATATAAGCTGAATGATTACGATTATTTGCATGGCATTATTGCCGTTGAAAGAGGGCGTTCACGGCGAGATGCTAGTCATATCTGCATAATCTGAACAGCCACACATATAACATCCAAGCATATAACAGCCAAGCATGTATAACAGCCACGCATATATAGCAGCCACGCATATATAACAGAAACGGATCTGCATAAAAAAACCTGTTCTATAGGATAAGAACAGGTCAGATATAAATATCAATATGAATATAAGTATAAATAAAATATAAATAGAAATAGAAATAGAAATATAAATATAAATATAAATAGAAGGAATAACTGCTTATATATTAAGCTTTGGAATCAGTCACCGATAGCTTCGGTATTATCAAGCATGCTGTCGGCATCGCCGGCCTGATCCTGATATGTATCCACGGCATCCTGCGCCTGATTCTCAAGCTTTATGCCAAGCTCTGCCTCCTGAGAAACGGGATCCTTGACGGCCTTTTCCTTGCCGCAGGAGGTAATGCCGAGAAGGCATAAGGATAATATGCATAGCAGAAATATTTTCTTCATAATTAGAACCTCTTAATTAAAATCCCATCGTTTATATAAATGGGCACCCTAAGGTTATACAATCTCCAGTATAGTATTTACCATCAGATCATTCTGCTTTGGATTCATGAAGCATATACGGAAGAACTTGCTGTCCAGTCCTCGTATGTCATCACATTTACGGATGATGATACCACGCTTATTACAATGGGCGGCAACATCGGCGGCATTGAGATCGTCACGAAGTATCTTTACCAGCATGAAGTTGGCATCCGGTCTGTAGAGCTTGATGGTCTTGCTGGTTGACATAGCCAGATATACAAGTGATCTCTCTGTATGGATTATGGATCTGGACTGTTCTATGTATTCCGTATCCTTAAACATGTTGGTAATAGCAATAGCAGAAAGTGATGCGATATTATTCTTGGTTGTTATGCGGTCAATGATTTCCTTATGAACAGGATTGTTGATTATGGCATAAGCAAATCTGAGACCGGGAACTGCGAAGAACTTGGAGACGCTTCTCAGAACAGTAATGTTGTCAAATTCATTTACAAGCGGAATGGAAGTATGTGTCTCGTAATCATCCAGAAATTCGATATACATTTCATCTATCATGAGAAATATATCTTTTTCCTTGCAGGCTGCTGCCAGCTTTCTGATATCGGATACTTCCATCTTCTTTGAAGTAGGATTGTTGGGATTCGCCAGAATGACCATATCCAGATCCGTGGTCAGTGCGCTGATAAGATCTTCTACATTTACCTTAAATTCCTCTTCCTCACTTAGGGCATAGAAGCAGAGCTCTGTGTTATAAGCCTTCAGGACAACTTCATATTCGGTTGAGCTGGGGGTAAGAAGCAGAGCCTTTTTCGGCATGATCAGTGAAGCAAAAAGCTTCAGAAGGTCAGTTGAACCATTTCCCATTACAACCTGATCTATAGGCACGCCTGCGTACTCTGAAACTGCGGTACGAAGCTTATTGTAGTATATATCGGGATAATGGACTATCGACTCAATGCTTTCCTCGATAGAGTTTTTTACTGTTTCAGGAATGCCCAACGGGTTAAGATTTGCATTGAATAGAACAGTGGCATATTGTTCAATCCTAAGTGGGTCTTTGTTCATGATAATTTTTCCTTTAATAACAAGATAATATTTGGTATAATCATAAATTAGGTTACTGTCATCTGATTACACCAATCAGATATATCATACAACAGATTTTATATTGGTTGCAAGTCATAAATAAGGGAGTTATTTGGATGAAAGCTATAGTTGAGCAGTATGCGAAGGGAAAGTTCAAGGTGGATCGTCCCGAAGTCATAATCTCAGAGAGTCAATTCAAAATAAATATAGAAGCAGGTACCCTGTATGAGGGTCAGTTTACTGTGGAAAGCGCAAATGGATTTCCTATAAAGGGAATGGTTTATGATAGCAGATATATGCTTCGGTTTGAGGGGCATAATTTTGTCAGCCGCAGTTATACTGTCAGATATACCTTTGACGCTACCTGTCTGGAGGCAGGGCAGAACTTTAAAGGCCACATCAACGTTATTACTGATGGTGGTGAATTCAGGCTTCCTTATGATATCAGCATAGTACAGCCTTGTGTTAAGTATCACGATGAGAAGATTGATGATCTGTTCAAGTTTGCATCTCTGGCTGAGAGAAGCTGGAATGATGCCGCAAGACTTTTTGTAAATGATGATTTCAGACGTACCTTTATCGAGAAAGAGGATACCCTTCGTAAGACCTATGACAGCCTGCTGGAAAGCCGTTCTGTCAATCAGGCGATGGAAGAGTTTCTGGTGCTGGTATCGAAGAAGAGAACTGTAACTCTGTCTGTGCCCAAGGCAAAAGTGGATATTGCTATGCCTCAGGAAACTGAAAGCATAACTGTAGATATATTTAAAAATACGTGGGGATATACATTTTCAGAGATAAGAAGTGATTCGGAATTCATTATTCCATCCAAGAAGACTATTTCTGCAAAGGATTTTAATGGAAATGTTTGTTCGCTCAAAGTCTTTATCTCTCCGGAGCATGTTCCGGAGGGCGAGAATTCGGGTAAGCTTATAATAGAAAACATTTATCAGAAGATAGAGGTGGATATACATCTGTCGAAGCCTCTTACCTCGCGTCCTAATCAGGAGCTGAGAAGGAGGACCAGGGAATACAAGAAGAACAGGATAGCCATAACTCAGGCATATCTTGATTTTCGTATGGATAAGATTAATCTGGATGAGTATGTTTCCAGAAATATCGAGGCATTGAAGAACCTTAGCGAGTTTGAACCGGAAGAAGATATGTATCGTCTGGGAATCATGCATATGAATATACTCGTTGGAGAGTATGCCAAGGTAGAGCAGGAGTTCCTTAGAATAGAAGCAGATGTTGATAAGGAAAGCATGGGCAATCAGCAGCTATGCTATTATAACTATCTGAAGGCTATGATGCTGAAGGAGCCTGAAACCACGGAAAAGACAGCGAATCTCATAAGACGCTACTACAGAACAGAGGAACCGAAGATGTTTTATTTCTGGCTTCTCCTGTTTGTGGATTCTACATATTCAGAGGACAGCTCGGCGCTTTACAGGGAGCTTGCCCAGATGTTTGATGAGGGAGAGACCAGCCCGATAATGTATTTCGAGCTTATGAATCTGCTGAATTCCAATCCTATGCTGCTGAAGAGGCTGACGCCATATGAGATAACCGGAATCAAGTGGGGACTCAGACATAAGTATGTATCCGATGAGGTTCTGCTGGAGTTTGTTAAGCTTGCAGGAAAGAATAAGGAGTTTGACAAGCAGATATTCGAGGTTCTTCGTGAGATATATGATAAAAATGAATATGAGCTGAGAGCTGAAAGGCTGAGAATGGTCGGTGGACAGAGTCCGGATCATGAATACAGTCCCGCCGGTTCCAGAGGAGAAAAGAGAAGAGGTATATCTTCCATTCATGATTATGATGATGAATCCCTGGAGGATATATCCTTTGAATTCGGTCAGCAGGGAGAAGCAAGGCTTGGACTTACCAGATTTAATGATAAGGATGAAGAAAAGCCTGAGCAGGAGGAGGAACCGGAGGCGCTGGCTGACGAGGATGACGAATCAGATGAGGAGTCCGGGTTCTCTGCAGATGCCGGAGAGGATGAAGGAATATATGATCCTGCGGCGGAGAGAGCCAGCTTCATCAGTTCACTTAGTGCATCGCTTCGTCAGGGAGCAACAAAGATAGACAGTGTTCCGGTAGATGAAAATGAAGGCGGCATAACCGAGCTGGATGATTCGACAGATTCCAGATTTGATGCTGCGGTTCGTGCTGATGCTGCTGAAAAGCTCAGCCGTAAGGAGAGTGAGAATCAGGAGGTACTTTCCAGTATCTGCTCCATGCTTATATCAGCGAATATGCTGGATCATAAGTATCACCGTTTTTACAAGGCTGCAGTTGCTAGAAGCCTCAAGTTTATAGGCTTGAATGAATGTTATATCAGAAGCATGAATATGAACAGATATGATCTGATTCCTACTTCAGTTCTGATGTACCTGAACTATAAGAATACCCTTACCGAGGATGAGCTGGCATATCTGTATGCAAATGTCATCTTCAACAAATCGGAGCATATGAAGATATATCATGAATATGCCCAGACCATGGAAGACTTCATGGAAAACATGATTATAAAGGGTAAGGTAAATGATGACCTGACTGTAATATATGATGAGTTCCTGGAGCCGGAAAATGTCAGCTCCATCTATGCCGGTAAGCTTATCAATATTATTTTCAGACGTAAGATAGTATGTAACAACAAAAATGTTGTCGCAGTAATAGTAAGCCATGAGGAGCTGAAGGATGTTCAGAGAGTTCCGCTCCATAATGGAGAGGCATATATAGAGATACTTTCTGATAATGCTTCCATAATATTTGAAGACAGAAATGGTAACAGATATGCAGGTTCCATACCGTACCATTTTGAAAGAATAGTTGATGAGAAGGCATATATGCATATCTGCAGGGAGTACAGTCCGAGAGATTACAGAGTGCTGCTCTTCAATTATGAGAGCATAGGACAGTTTACCTATAAAAATGCCAAAGAGGTAAATGCCGCAAGAGAGATTATCCAGTGTGATGAAATATCATATAATTACAAGCAGCAGGCATGTCTCAATATCATAGAGTATTACCATGAGAATCTTGATACAGATGTGCTTATCAAGTATCTGGGCAAGCTGGATATAGAATATCTGACTCATGCAAATGCCAGAACCATTATTACATATCTCATTGATATGAATATGTTTGATAAAGCTTTCCAGGCGGTTAAGCTTTATGGCTTTAATGAGCTGGATGTAAATGAGCTGTATCGTCTGGCAGACTATGGTGTTACGGACTCGGAGGGCTTTGTAAATGAAGACCTTATGGGAATCTGTATAAACCTTTACAAGACCGGAACCATCAATCCAAATATTCTGGGATATCTGGTTTCGAATTTCAAGGGAAGCATTGACGAGCTTGCGGATCTGTTTAAGCTGGCGAAGGACAGAGTAACAGATATCGGACCGCTGGCTGAGAATACTCTGGCTCAGATGATGTTTGCCAATACATTTATAGAATATATATATGATGTATTCTCTACATATTATTCAGGCAGAAGCAGAGGACTTGTCGTAAAAGCCTTTGCAAGACTATCTGCCAGAAATTATCTGATAAAGGAAACACCTGTACCAAACTTTATCTTTGATGCGCTGTTCCAGGAGATCAGAAAGGGCAATATAGATGATGAGATATCGATAATGTCTCTGCTGCTCTATTTCAGCAAGCTGGAAAGATTCTCGGATGACCAGAAGAACTGGATAGTGGATAATGTAGAGAAGTTTGTGGATGCCGGAAAGATACTTCCGTTCTTCAAGAACTTTGCATCCTTTATCAGACTTCCGCAGGATATATTCCTTAAGACCTATCTTATATATAAAACTGAGAATGAACGTCAGGTATATGTAAAGTACAGCTTTGATACCGGAACAAGATCCAGAGAGAAGACTGAGAGAAGACGTCTGGAGGAAGTGGTCAGCGGAGTATATGTACTGGAATTCGTGGTATTCCATGGAGAGAGACTGGTTTACTCTATAGAGGATGATCCAAATGGCAATACCAAGATTGTAGAAAGTGAAGTGCTGAAGAAGAAGTCCTTTGGAGATACAAGCCTGAGCAGGTTTGAACGTATCAACTCCATGCTTGTAAAGCAGGAAATGAGAAAGGATAAGGAACTGCTGGAAGACCTGGATGTCTATATCAATACAGTTCATTTGTTCGAGGAAACACTTAAGATACTTTAATAAGATTCTTTATAACAGGAGTAGAAAATGACAGATTATTTCTACATAGGAATGGACCTTTGTTCGGATTTTACACAGGTCTCATATTATAACGATATAAAACGTGAGCCGGAATCAGTCAGCCAGCTTAACAATAAGGAGACATATCTCATGCCAAATATCCTGTTCTACAGTATGGATACAGAGCACTGGTATGTGGGCGGTGAGGCTTCCGAGGCTCGTTTTAATGAAAATGGTACTGTGGTTGATGGCATATTTGAGAATCTGGAAAGCGATACTGTGCTTACGATTGCCGGTAAGGAATATACCTATCAGCAGCTATTTGTTATGATGGTTAAGCTTCATATTGATTCATTTTTATATAGATATGAAAATGCTGTAGTTAAGAAGCTGGTAATATCTGTGGATGAATATAACGACCTCATATTTGAACTGCTCAGTACGCTATATACAGAAATGGGTATCGACAAGGAATGTATCGAGATCACCTCCCATCTTGACAGTGGCCTGTATTATATCTTCAATCAGCCATCAGAGCTGTGGAATAACAGTGTCGCACTGTATGACTATAGTGCGGATGGACTGAATTATTACAGGGTTGATATTTCAAAGAATAAAGATCCTAAGAATATAGTTGTTATTCATGAGGATTACACTAATCAGATGTCTATAGCGAAGTTTGGAAATGATACATATCAGATGGATGTTGACTTTGCGAAGATAGCTGAGTATGAGGGCAAGAAAGCCTATATCTCGTCGGTTTTTCTTACAGGCGTAGGATTTTCCAACAAATGGATGAAGAAATCCACTAATGTTCTCTGTCAGGGACGCAGGGTTTTCGTAGGGCAGAATATATATACCAAGGGAGCCTGCTACAGAGCGGTAGGTGGCGAATATGGTGCCTTCTACGAGGATTTCTTTGTGGAGACCAGAGAAAATGTCCTGTCGGATATAGGAGTCACTCTGGATGATGAGCATGATACATTTGTTCCTATTGTTAAAGGTGGGCGTCAATGGTACAACACTCATGGTAAACTGAATGTGATACTTGACGATACGGACAAGATTACTCTTGTATATAAGAGCAGGAAGACCGGAGTAGAAAAAAGGGAAATGGTACAGATTCATGGTCTGCCCAAGCGTCCCAATAAAACTACCAAGGTCAGTCTGGAGGTGGAGTTCGACAGTCCCAGTGCCGGAGCGGTAATCATCAGGGATCTGGGCTTTGGAAAGCTCTTTCCTACCACAAATAAAATTTATAGAAAGGAGTTTAGTGTCTGATGTCGCAGTTAATACTATGTACCTCAAAGGTGGCTGAGACTCCTTTTACATTTCTTAATACAAAGGTTGAGATATATACATATGAGGAGCTCTGCTTCTATATCTATAACAATACCATTCTTATCAGTAAGTCCACTCTTTCTGAAAAGCTTTTTGAATGGATAAGGGACGAACTGGGGATGAATGAACTGGCGGATAAGCTGATAGGTCTTGCCAATAAGGCTACGTTTGTTCAGGATCTGCTTATTGAGATACTCAGTGCCGGAAATTATTATACTATTGAAGAAATCAAGACCTATGCAGAAGCCTGGCAGAAGTATCGTAAGCTGGACATGCTTCACCGTGAGAAGATGCGTGCTGATGGATATCTGGCTTATAGAAGATATATTAAAGCGGCTACATTTTACGATGATATAATAGAAAAAGCCGATGCTTCAGCTGATCCTGTATTTGTTGGAAATATATATCATAACAGAGGTGTTGCGGCGGCAAATAATATGGACCTGAATGCTGCAAAGGACTTTTTTATGGAGGCATATCGCCTTAATGATAATCCGGACTCGCTTAAGAGCTATTTCTATATAGTAGCAATAACCTCAGATACTGCAACTCTCAGAACTGAGATAAGAAATCTTGGGCTTCCGGATGAATATCTGGAGGAGATAATGACTGAGATAGGAGAATCCAAGGATGACGTCAGGGAGATGACCATCTTTGCCATGCTTCAGAGAGCTGCTTATAATAAGATGAATAAGGATATGACTGACTACGACAAACGTATGGATATAATCCTTAGTGAGCTTAAAGACGACTTTAGGAGTCAGGCTATATAGAAGTGTGATTTAATAAAAGATTTCAGGAGTCAAGCTATATAGAAATGTAATTTTAATAAAAGACTTCAGGAGTCAGGCTATATAGATTTTTAATTTAAAACATTAATTTGATGGAGGATATGATAAAACATGAGTAAGGAACTGGAGAAAAATTACAGCCCTGAACAGATAGAGGGCAGACTTTACAGGAAGTGGGTTGACAAAGGCTATTTTCACGCAGAAGTAGATAGGAGTAAGAAACCATTTACTATCGTGATGCCACCTCCAAATATTACCGGACAGCTTCACATGGGTCATGCTCTTGATAATACAATGCAGGATATACTTATCCGAATGAAGAGAATGCAGGGATATAATGCACTGTGGCAGCCGGGTACAGATCATGCGGCTATCTCAACAGAGGTTAAGATCATCAATACCCTAAAGGAACAGGGGATAGATAAGGAAGATCTGGGAAGAGAAGGCTTCCTGAAGCGTGCATGGGAGTGGCGCGAGGAGTACGGCGGACGTATCGTAAACCAGCTTAAGCGTCTTGGTTCATCTGCCGACTGGGATAGAGAACGCTTTACCATGGATGAGGGTAACAATAAGGCTGTAAATACAGTATTTAAGAAACTGTATGACAAGGGCTGGATATATAAGGGCTCCCGTATAGTAAACTGGTGCCCGGTATGTCAGACCTCTATATCAGATGCAGAGGTAGAGCATGAGGAGCAGGAAGGACATTTCTGGCATATCAACTATCCTGTAGTTGGTGAAGAGGGAAGATTTGTCGAGATAGCAACTACCCGTCCTGAGACACTTCTGGGAGATACAGCAGTAGCTGTAAATCCTGAGGATGAAAGATATGCAGATATAGTTGGAAAGACTCTTCTGCTTCCACTGGTTAACAGAGAGATTCCGGTTATTGCAGACTCATATGTTGATAAGGATTTCGGAACAGGCTGCGTAAAGATAACTCCTGCTCATGATCCTAACGACTTTGAAGTTGGAAAGCGCCATGATCTTGAAGAGATCAATATCATGAATGATGATGCAACCATCAACTGTCCTCAGACGAGATATCACGGCATGGACAGATATGAGGCAAGAAAGGCTGTACTTGAGGATCTTGAGGCTGCCGGACTTCTGGTAAAGACTGTTCCGCATACTCATATGGTAGGAACACATGACAGATGTGGTACAACTGTTGAGCCACTGGTAAAACCACAGTGGTTTGTAAAGATGAGCGATATGGCTATTCCTGCCAGGAAGGCGGTTGAGAATGGAGACATCAAGCTGGTTCCGGAAAGAATGAACAAGGTTTACTATAACTGGCTTGATAATATCCGTGACTGGTGTATCTCCAGACAGCTCTGGTGGGGACACAGAATACCTGCCTGGTATTGTCAGGATTGTGGAGAGACCATGGTTGAGATGGAAGCACCATGCAGATGCTCCAAGTGCCAGAGTGAGAACCTGAAGCAGGACGAGGATACTCTGGATACCTGGTTTTCATCAGCCCTTTGGCCATTTTCAACATTGGGCTGGCCGGATACAGAGTCAGAAGATTATAAATATTTCTTCCCTACCGATGTACTTGTAACAGGATACGATATTATCTTCTTCTGGGTTATAAGAATGGTATTCTCATCACTGGAGCAGACAGGCAAGATACCTTTCCATACCGTACTTTTCCATGGTCTTATCCGTGATGATCAGGGCCGTAAGATGAGCAAGTCTCTTGGAAATGGTATTGATCCTATCGAGGTAATAGATAAGTATGGTGCGGATGCCCTGAGATTTATGATCATAACAGGAAATGCACCCGGTAATGATATGCGTTTTATCTGGGACAGACTTGAGGCAAGCCGTAACTTCGCCAACAAGATATGGAATGCTTCCAGATTTATCATGATGAATCAGTCAGAGCTTTCTGAAGAAGAGCTGGCGGCTGTAGAGAGTGTTACTCTGGATGACCTCACTATGGCAGATAAGTGGATAGTGGCAAAGGCGAACTCGGTAGTTCGTGATGTTACAGACAATATGGAGAAGTACGAGCTGGGTATAGCAGCAGACAAGATTCATGACTTCCTCTGGGATGAGTTCTGTGACTGGTATATAGAGATGGTTAAGCCAAGACTCTGGAACAAGGAGGATACCACACGTGCCGCAGCGCTTTGGACACTTAAGTATGTTCTCACTACAGGACTTAAGCTGCTGCATCCTTATATGCCATTTGTAACAGAGGAAATCTACTGTACACTTACAGATGAGGAGTCCATCATGATATCCTCCTGGCCTGTATATGACGAAGCAAAGAACTTTGTTCAGGAAGCAGAAAATGTAGATGTTATCAAGGATGCTGTTCGTGCTATCAGAACGCTTAGAACAGATATGAATGTACCTCCATCAAGAAAGGCTGCAGTATATGTAGTATCTGATAAAGAGGATGTGCGAAATATATTTGATAACAGCAAGGCATTCTTCGGTGCACTTTCCTATGCCAGTGAAGTAAAGGTTCAGGCTGATAAGAGTGGTATAGAGGATGATGCTGTTTCAGCCGTTATCCATAATGCAGTTATCTATATCCCATTTGCCGAACTGGTTGATGTGGATAAGGAGCTGGAGAGACTTGGTAAAGAGAAGACCCGTCTTGAAGGCGAGATAGAACGTGGCGAGAAGATGCTGGGAAATAAGAACTTTGTAGATAAGGCTCCTGAGGCAAAGGTTAATGCTGAGAAGGAGAAGCTTGCAAAGTATAAGGAAACTTATGAGCAGGTATGCGAAAGAATTGCAGCACTGGGGAGCAGGAACTAATACAGAAACTAACTATAAAAGCGGCAATGTCTTCATAGACATGCGGCTGTAAGGATTATGATATGAACAACGCTAAGAAGCTTAAGAGAAGAATTCAATATATCATAGTAATACCTATATTACTGACGCTTATACTTCTGGGCTTTACTATTTATGACAACGGCTTTACCAGTATGACAGGTATGGTCAGTGTGATACTGATGATACTATATATCATTATAGTATTGATACTGTATTTCAGAAGCACTATGGCACTGAACAGTGTCATGGTGGATTACTCACTGGAACAGGGAAAGATACAGAAGGAACTGCTGCAGGAGCTGGAGATACCATATGCCATACTTGATACATCGGGACATATAATGTGGGCAAATACAGTATTTCACGAGGTGGTGAATGTAGATCCTGAAAAGCGGATACGTAAATCAATAGATACGTTTTTCCCGGAACTTGTGCCGGAGGTGATAAATGTTGCTGAGGATCTGAATACAAGCCTGAGCTTCAGCGGACGTACCTATACTGTTTCTATCAAAAGGATAGATCTTTCAACTGCCTTTGATGAGGAGAAGAAGGAAAGCAAGGATGATGATATAGTTCTTGCCATGTACCTCTTTGATGAGACAGAGCTTAGAAGGCTGCAGCAGATGACTTCTGATCAGAAGCTTTATGCCGGACTTATCTATCTGGATAACTATGATGAAGTCATGGATGCTCTGGAGGATGTAAAGCATTCCATCCTTACTGCACTTATAGAGCGAAAGGTTAATATGTATCTGTCCAATATCGATGCTATCGTAAAGCATGTGGAGAACGATAAGTATTTCTTCGTATTTAAGCAGAAATATATGCAGACTCTCAGAGATGATAAGTTTTCTATACTTGATGATGTAAAGAATATCAACGTAGGAAATCAGATAGCCATGACCCTTAGTATTGGTATAGGCTCTGATTCTGATGCAGATATAAATGGATTTGCAAATGCATACGAGAGTGCCCGAACTGCCATAGGAATGGCTATGGGACGAGGCGGTGATCAGGCTGCTGTAAAGATAGGGGATCAGGTTACCTACTACGGAGGAAAGAGTGCCGGAACGGAAAAGAATACCAGAGTTAAGGCGAGAGTAAAGGCACAGGCATTTGAAGAGCTCCTTATGAGTAAGGAGAAGGTTCTCATTATGGCACATAAGAGACCGGATTCGGATGCATTTGGCTCGGCTGTCGGTATATACAGAATGGTTACAGCTATGGGTAAAAAGGCATATATAGTTCTGAATGAAGTAACAGATGCCATAAAGCCTATAGTTAATACCTTCCGTATTGGCAATCAGTATGATGGTGTATTCTTAAAAAGTAATGAGGCAGTGGCAAAGGTTGACCAGAGTACGGTGCTGGTTGTGTGCGATGTTAACAGACCAAGCATGACCGAGTGCGAGGAGCTGCTGGCGCTTGTGCCGACTGTAGTTGTATTTGATCATCACAGACAATCTAATGAATCTATAAAGGGAGCGACTCTTTCATATATCGAGCCCTTTGCTTCTTCGGCATGCGAGATGATAGCTGAGATGTATCAGTATATGTCCAAGGAACCGAAGCTGAAAACTCAGGAAGCAGATGCAATGTATGCCGGAATACTTATAGATACGGATAATTTCCTTACCAAGACCGGAGTGAGAACCTTTGAAGCGGCTTCATTCCTGAGAAAGAGTGGAGCGGATGTAACGCGTGTACGTAAGATGTTCCGCAGCTCTATGGAGGAGATGAAGGAGAAGGCAGAGGGAATAAGCCACGCCGAGATATATATGGAGCATTATTGTCTGTCATACGTTCTTGCCGATAAGGATGCTGAGGATGCTCCGACGGTAGCTGTTGCGAAGGTTGCCAATGAGCTGCTGAATGTGGATAATATAAAGGCTTCCTTTGTTGTTACTGAAGCAGAAAACGGAGTCCTTTATGTATCTGCAAGATCCATAGGTGATGTTAATGTTCAGATAGTTATGGAACGTTTTAACGGCGGAGGACATGCAAATGTGGCAGGTGTCCAGCTTCCGGGCAAGAAGAAGGAAGAGTTCTTTGAGGAGCTGAAGGCAGTGCTTAAGGAAATGGATGAAGCCGGAGAGATATAAATATCAATCACCGTCAGGTTCTGTTGTTTGTGAGAAGTGTCGGCTTCTCAAAATATAAAAATCAGAAAAGAGGATAAAATTATGAAGGTTATACTTACACAGGATGTAAAATCTCTTGGAAAAAAGGGAGAGATTGTAGAGGTTAATCAGGGCTACGCAAGAAACTATGTTCTTCCTAAGGGACTTGGTTTGGAAGCGACACCCAAGAACCTGAATGATCTGAAGCTTAAGAATCAGAATGATGAGAAGGTTGCTGCTGAGAATCTGGCAAAGGCAGAGGAACTGGCAGCTTCACTTAAGGATAAGAAGGTAACTGCCAAGATGAAGGTTGGAGCTGGTGGCAAGACATTTGGCTCCATATCTACCAAGGAGGTTGCCGAACTCATAAAGAGTCAGCTTGGACTGGAGGTTGATAAGAAGAAGATCATCATGAAGGAAGCGGCAAAGGCTCTTGGCGGATATGATATAGGTATCAAGCTTCATCCGCAGGTTACAGCCCAGATCATGCTGGATGTTGTAGAAGAAAAATAGTTTTGGCTGCTTACATGTTTTTAATGGATTCAGACTGGAATAATACAGATATAGAGGGAGTATAAGTAATGGCAGACGAGGTAGCAAAAAAAACACCGCCCCATGATCTAAATGCAGAAAAAAGCATAATCAGTTCCATGCTTCAGGACCGTGATGCCATATCAGATGTAAATGCTATTATCAATAAGGACGATTTTTATAATGCTGAATATGCTCTGTTATTTGAAGCAATCCTTTCACTGTACGACGAAGGAAAACCTATAGATGAAACCATCCTGAAGGAAAAGCTGAGGTCTATGGGTGCTCCTGAGGAGATCTGCAGTCTGGGTTATCTTGGAGAAATACTTGCCAGCAACAGTACGGCTGCATTTGCTGTGAATTATGCAAATATAGTTAAAGATAAGTCATATCTCAGAAAGCTGATAAAGCTTTCAAATGGAATACTTGGAAGTGCTTATGATGGAACAGATTCTGTAGATAAGATAATGGAGGATTCGGAATCTTCCATCTTCAAGCTTATGCAGAACAAGACTGGTTCAAAGGGCTTTGATGATATATCTGATGTAATCATAAATGTTATCGAGGAAATAGAAGAAGCGGTAGCGACACGAGGACAGATAAATGGACTGAGAACCGGCTTCAGAGATCTTGATAATATGCTAACCGGTCTGCATGGTGGAGAGCTTATACTGGTTGCGGCAAGACCATCTATGGGAAAGACTGCATTTGTCCTTAATATAGCGCATCACGTAGCGGTAAAGGAGCATGTGCCTGTTGCCATGTTCTCACTTGAGATGAGCAGTGAGCAGCTTGTTACAAGACTTGTGTCTGTTGACTCTATGGTTGAAGCCAAGAAATTGAAAACCGGAGAAATATCAGATTCTGAATGGACTAATATTATCGAAAGTACGGATAATATGGCGAAGGCTCCTATATATATAGATGATAATTCATCTATTACGATGCCTGAGCTCAGAACAGAGTGCAGGAAGCTGAAGCAGACCAAGAATATTGGACTTATAGTAATCGATTATCTGCAGCTTCTGAATACCAGTGGTAAGGTTGAGTCCAGACAGCAGTTTGTATCTGAGGTGTCCAGATCACTCAAATCCCTTGCCAAGGAGTTAAATGTACCTGTAATAGCTTTATCGCAGCTTAACCGTGCGGCTGATTCCCGTCCGGATCATAGACCTGTACTGGCTGACCTGAGAGAGTCGGGTTCTATAGAGCAGGATGCGGACGTTGTAATGTTTATATATAGAGATGAATATTACAATAAGGAAAATTCCGAGAAAAAGGGTATAGCGGAAATCATTATCGCTAAGCAGAGAAATGGTTCTACCGGACCGGTTGAGCTTGTATGGATGAGCAGATTTACCAAGTTTGCCAGCATCACACATGAGGGCGAAGCTGATGGTGGAGCGGCAAGAGCATACGGCTCGTCCGGTGGTACAGCTAACAATACAGGAAATGCTGGTGGCACAGCTAATAATTCGGGATATGCTTCGAACTCCTCCGGTGGTGCAGCTAATAATGCCGGAAATGTATCGTCGGGTACGGATGCGGCTATTTCTGCAAATCCTGCGGAGCAGATGGCACATACATCAGATAATCCGGGATCATCTTCAACGTCTTATTACGACGATGATGAAGAAAAAGACTATTCGGATGAACCGGAAGATCCTGATGATGAAAGTGCTTATAATGTATCTGATGATAGTGATAATATGGATGATTAGACTATTCTATTGCAGCTTGCACAGCTTTGATAACAGTTCTTCATCTGTCATGGAATAGATATCATCTATTACCCATATATGCATCTCCTTGGCTCGCTGCTTGAAGAAGGAGGTGCCGCTGGCAGACTTGTCACAGGGCATAGCCATAGCCAGCGCCTTATGGGCGTATTTCCCACCGAAGCGGCTGGTGACAGTCTGAAGCTCGTGAAGGGAATTACTGCTGGCCTTTCCGCTTTTGCAGGATATAAATATAGGCACAGAGGAACGCATGAGTATAACATCTATCTCGTTGATGGTGTCATAACTTGCGTTCATATATCTCTGATAATCATTTGCAAATTCTATTTTTTCGGCTTCGTTTTTTTCACCATTCCAGTCGATCATGGCGCCGATTATCTCATCTGTAAAAAGCTCCGGTTTTCTGGATGCGACTTCATATACATGCAGTTCCAGTATGTTACCGGTTTTAGTAACGATATGTCTGATGGAATCATTTTTAAAGTAAAATCTGATCTTCTTACTGTCTTTTTTGTAATTTCTTAACATTCCCTTTGAGTTTAACATATCGAATAAGGCGACAGCTTCTCCCAGCGCTGACATAGATATAACATAGTAGCCTGTGTCATCTGGCGGATTAGCCTTGATTACATCCTCCACCACAGAGCAGTATCTGTTCCATCTGTGTCTTAGGCGCTTGGCTATACCCCAGATAGTTCGGATGTCGGCCTTGAATTCATCAGTAAAGTTCCAGGTGGAGTAGTTTCCTGTCTGTCTGGTCAGAAGTCCGCCGTGCAGTATAATATTTTCCTGAACGGATATATGGATATCGTCCTTGTCCTGAACAGGCTTCTCTCCCGGCATCATGCGTACCTCGATACCGGTGTATGGATCTATACGTATAGTTTTAACTTCTCTTGTTGCAGTCAGATAGCCAAAGGCAATAAGCAGCATTTCACCGCCTCCGGTAAGCTCGAAAAGAGCATCAGGGTATCTGTCTGCCACATCATTTAGCGCATTGATGCATTCCTCCAGATTATTTCTTGGTACTTCAATGAATTCGAGTTCTGTATCCGGTGATTTTATCTTCACAAAGTTTGTGAGGCTATTCATCTTTCGTGTCAGCATGGTGTCCTTGTGTCCGAGATAGACAACCTTATCGGGATGATACTGCAGGACACACATAACATTTTCCAACGCTTCATCTGAGAAAAATTCTACAAAAACATCTGCCATGATTCCACCTCTCTTAGTTAGTGCGGTATATACATTATTTCCTGCAAGCAGGAATGCATTTTGACTTTCGATGCTTATGTCACATATTTACATCCAGCATCCATCTACTGTAATTATCTGCCCGTTTAGATAATCAGGCATATTTACTATCTTCATTATTGCTTCTGCTGCCTCGCCGGGGGAAAGGACATAACCGGCTGGAATATCCTCCCTTATGGCTTCAATATCTTCGGCTGTAAGGTTACTGTTCATATCTGTATCAACCATTCCAAAGGATATGGCATTTACCTGAATATTGCTGGGAGCAAGCTCCTTTGCAAGAGCTCTGGTAAAAGAGTTAACGGCTCCCTTTGTGGCGCTGTACGCCACCTCGCAGGATGCACCTCTCTCGCCCCAGACTGAAGATATATTGATGATCCTGCCACTCTTACGTCTTATCATATCAGGGGCGAAAGTATGGCAGGTATTATATAATGAAGAAATATTGGTGCTTAGGATATTCTGCCACTCGGCGGGGGACATATCAATCAGTAGTCCGGTGTAGGATATGGCGGCATTATTTATCAGTACATCAACACTGCCTGCTTCTCGGTAAATGCTTTCGATAAAGCTGATATCGCCCACATCACCTATATAAGACAGACATTCAAAATCTTCGCCATAGGTCTGTTTATCCATTATTTCGTCTCTTACACTGAAAAGCTTATCCTGATTATTAAATCCGGTTATGATAAGCCTTCTGTATTTACCGGAGGCTGCAGCATATATTGCTGTGGCGGCACCTATACCGCGGGAAGCTCCAGTGATCATTATCGTACTCATATTATGACCTCTTATAAACTGATGCATTTTTGATATATGATGAAATGTAAAATAGATTAAAGAAAACTATGATTCAAAGAAGACTATAATTCAGAGAAAATAATAGTAGTTCAAAATGTTTTCATCATATGAAATATAGTATAACATTTTAACTATCCGCCCTCAACTTTAAACTGTGTATGATATGGAATCGATGGAGGGGGATATAGAGGTAGTGGAAGAGTGAATAAGAGATAACAGAGGTATAACATAAGAATAAATAAGGGATAGCAGAGGTGTGGTATGGGTATAGCATAAGAGTAAATAAGAGAAAACAGAAAAATGATATATAATAGAAGGGTGGTATAGAAATAACGGAATGGTAATACAGAGAAAACTGACAGTGATAGTATTGGTTCGTGATTGCAGAACTTGTTTTTACGTGCTATCATAAAAAACGTAGTTTTTCAAAAGGGTTCTGACATTTTGAACATTTTGAAAAGTTTTAAAACAAGGTTTAATAATAAATTTGATTATAACGGACTTACTATATAGATGATAAAGCAATAACAGGAGATATAGATATGGCAAAACAGAAGAAAAGGGCTAGTGCTGCGAGCCTGTTTTTTCTTTTCTTTTTAAAGGCTGTAGTAATAATACTCGGTCTTGTAATACTGGCAATGAGCGCTTATCTGATCAGGTTTTATATATACCAGAAGGGCGCTGAAACAGAAGAGGTTGCTAATGAAAACGCATTTGAGGATGAACAGCAGGACGAGCTTCTGACGGCGGAGGCGGTTGCGGAGGAGGAGCTGCTGTATGAAGCAGATACACAGGCAACTACCGAGGAAACCGAAGATATATATGTTTCTCTTGATACTCCGATAGCTGTAATAAATGCAACAGAGATAGGCGGACTTGCGGGAGCCTGGAAGACAAGGCTGGAGGAAGAAGGCTATACAAACGTTCAGGCGGGCAATTATATAGGAACAAAGCTTGACGTATCCAAGATCATTATGACAGAGGAGCTGGGAACCGTAAAGGGTGCTCCGGATGGGATAAGTGTTGAGATAGCCGGTGCTGAAGAAGCATATTGTGACATACAGGATGAAACGGTTAAGGTGTTCATCATAATAGGAAGAGATAACGATATCGTATCCGGGAACCAGTAGAATGACAAAACAGAATGATGGTATAAAATAATAAGCAGGATCATAGATAGAATCATAAATATAATAATAGATAGTGCTTCCGGTCTTGTTTTTGTTTAAAATGATGTGAAAAATCGATAATAAACGACCAAAAATATTGTCAAAATGTAGAAAATGTGTTTCAGATGTTTAACATTTTTGTAATATGTTCGGTAAAACTAACAAAAAGAATGGGAAAATAACAAGTTCATGCCCGGGGTTTTTTGGTAAAAATTCATAGAATCAGGAATGGAATATGCAATTTGACCAAAGTTTTCAAAAATTATTTATGCAAGACATACATAGTTTAATCAAGGGAAAAGTTATATTATATACAAAGTTGGAAAAAAGAAGAAAACTATAACTTTAAGCTATTTAGGAGGATATTTAAGATGGCAGGTTTACAGTTAAAGAACATTTATAAGATTTACCCAAACGGCTTCAATGCTGTTAAGGACTTCAATCTTGATATCGAGGATAAGGAATTCGTTATCTTCGTTGGTCCTTCAGGATGTGGTAAGTCAACTACTCTGAGAATGATTGCTGGACTTGAAGATATCAGTTCTGGTGAGCTTTGGATCGGTGACAAGCTTTGTAACGATGTAGAGCCTAAGGACAGAGATATCGCCATGGTATTCCAGAACTACGCTCTGTATCCACATATGTCAGTTTATGATAACATGGCATTTGGACTTAAGCTGAGAAAGGTTCCAAAGGAGAAGATTGACAAGCAGGTTCATGAAGCAGCTAAGATCCTTGAGATCGAGCACCTTCTTGATCGTAAGCCAAAGGCTCTTTCCGGTGGTCAGAGACAGAGAGTTGCCATGGGACGTGCTATCGTTCGTGAGCCAAAGGTATTCCTTATGGATGAGCCTCTTTCAAACCTGGATGCTAAGCTTCGTGTACAGATGCGTGTTGAGATTTCCAAGCTTCATCAGAGACTTCAGACAACTATCATCTACGTTACACATGACCAGACAGAAGCTATGACACTTGGTACTCGTATCGTAGTTATGAAGGATGGTATCATTCAGCAGGTAGATACACCTCAGAATCTTTATGATCATCCATGCAACCTTTTCGTTGCAGGTTTCATGGGAATGCCACCTATGAACTTTATCGACTGCAAGGTTGTTAAGTCCGGTGCAGACGTACTTCTTATGTTCGGTTCTCACTCAATCAAGGTTCCAGAGGCTAAGGCTAACAAGCTTATCGCTGGTGGATTCATTGATAAGGATGTTGTTCTTGGTATCCGTCCTGAGGATATCCATGATGAGCAGCTCTTCATCGAGTCATCACCTGAGTCAGTTATCGATGCTCGTATCAATATCTACGAAATGCTCGGTGCTGAAGTTTATCTGTACTTCACAATCGATCAGTTCGATATTACAGCTAGAGTTAATGCTCGTACAACAGCTAGACCTGGCGATACAGTTCAGTTTGCATTTGACCTTTCAAAGATTCATATCTTCGATAAGGAGTCAGAGGAGATAATTGTAAACTAGTCTGATAGCTTATAGATTGGACATTGGATAAGGTCCATAATTATGCTGATTATAAATGTGCCAAAGTAAGCATGCTTTGGCACATTTTTTGTTAATAATAGTAACAGTGTTGAAATAAAGGATAATCGTATAGGGGTGGAAAATGGCTCTTCAATTAAAAAATGATAATGATGAAGTAAAGAAGGAAAGCAGTTCAAAAGCTGAGTTTTCTGATGATATTGGTTTGGGTGATGCTGGCTCATCAGAGGAGTATTCCAAGTTTCGTGGAGGACTTGGAGATGGTACTGTAGATATAGATAAGATAAATGATCTTCCGACATATACAGGACCGACTGTAATAGACCCGAATGGTGCCGGAGTAGCATCAGGAGCAAAAACCAGAGGGCTGATAGTTAAGATAGTGGTTGGACTTATCGTGCTGGCGGTAATACTTGTTGGTGCGAATGTAGCCAGATCCATGCTTGGTTCCAACGGAAAGGATATTACTGAGTATCTTACACTTTCAGAAGAAGAACTGGGGAAGAAGCTGTCTATAACCTTTGAGGATGATGCTTCAAAGGTTAAGTCGGTTCAGCATTATTCTGCCGGTACAATAACTGTAAGATCCGGTAAAGAATTAAATGTCATATATATAGACGGCAAGCAGTGCGGAATAGGAACCAACAGTAAGAAGTATAAATTCTTTAATATAGGAATAAATGATGCGGAGCAGACTGCGCTTAAGAACACAACCTATCAATATGATGATTCAATGATAGTCATAAATGATGTAATGAATGGACAGTCAGATACCTATTATTACTATAATAAGAAGAATAATGACTGTCTGGTGCTTTCGATAAATAATAAAACGAACCGTGTTGTAAATATGATATATTATACTAATCTGAAAAAGGCAACAGAAACATTATCAGGACTCGGTGATTAGACAATTGTATAGACTATGAGATCGTCCCTGGGGATAGGTTTTGAGAAACTGAAGCTCTGTAGATAATCTGTAACGGATTGTCGGCAGGTTTATATGAGCTTCAGCCTCTATACCGTCAACATGGACTTTTTCTTTTTTTATTTTCAACCGATGTACTAGGTATAATAACAGGATTTCTATGAATAATGAATGAAAGATAGCATTTCCTCTTTGTTGTTTGTAAATTTTTTGTTATAATAGCTTCGTATGTTTATTTGCCGTACCTTTTAGTATGCAAAAGTGATGCCGCAAAGGTTCATACTTATGGAGATTAAAGACTGGGTAAAGAAAGTGGGAGTGATAGCATGATTTCAAATCAGATTTTACAGGAAACGTTGGAAGGTATTCAGGCAATCACAAAGGTTGATCTGATAGTTATGGATGTCGAGGGGAGACTTCTGGCTAAGACAGTTGGCGACGGTCCGCTGGACTATGAGGATGCAGTGATAGCATTTGTCCAGTCACAGGCAGAGAGCCAGAGCCTGCTCGGATATCAGTTTTTTAAGGTCATGGACGATAAGCAGTTGGAGTATATAGTTCTGGCAAAGGGAGATACGGATACTACATATATGGTAGGTAAGATGGCGTGCTTCCAGATACAGAGTCTTCTGGTTGCCTATAAGGAAAGATCTGACAAGGATAACTTCATCAAGAACCTTCTCCTGGATAACCTGCTTCTGGTTGATATTTATAACAGAGCCAAGAAGCTTCATATCGACACAGATGTTAAAAGGTGTGTCTATATCATAGAGACAAAGTCCGAGAAGGACAATAATGCTCTTGAAACAGTAAGAAATATATTCTCTGTTAAGACCAGAGACTTTATAACTGCTGTTGATGAGAAGAATATCATACTTGTTAAAGAGGTCAAGGCTTCTGATACTTATGAGGAGCTGAATAAAACAGCCAAGATAATAGTAGATATGCTGAATACCGAGGCAATGATCTCAGTTCATGTAGCATTTGGTACTATCGTAAATGAGATCAAGGAGGTTTCCCGTTCATATAAGGAAGCTAAGATGGCTCTCGATGTAGGAAAGATATTCTACAGCGATAAGAATATAATCGCCTACAGCAATCTGGGAATAGGACGTCTTATATATCAGCTCCCTATTCCGCTCTGCCGTATGTTCATCAAGGAAATATTTGATGGCAAATCACCTGATGATTTTGATGATGAAACTCTTACAACTATCAATAAGTTCTTTGAGAACAGTCTGAATGTATCTGAAACATCTCGCCAGCTTTACATACATAGAAATACTCTTGTTTACAGACTGGATAAGATTGAGAAATCCACAGGCCTTGATCTGAGAGTATTTGAGGATGCAATTACCTTTAAGATTGCACTCATGGTAGTTAAATATATGAAATATATGGAAAGCATGGACTTCTAAGGAAGACCTGATGAGTTATGTTTTTACATCTCAGATATCCAGCTAGTTTAAAACGCATTTTGCGTTAAATAATATACATAGAGGAACGATACTCATGATTAAAATGGAACATGTGACGATGAAATATCCAACAGGCACTGTTGCCTTGAATGATGTTTCTGTCGAAATTGAAAAGGGAGAGTTTGTATTTGTTGTTGGCTCTTCCGGTTCAGGTAAGACTACATTTATCGAGCTTCTTTTGAGGGAACTTGTACCTACAAAGGGTAAGATAACGGTGGCAGGATATGATTATTCAAAGCTTAAGAAGAATCGTATTCACAAGGTAAGACGTAAGATAGGTGTTGTATTTCAGAATTTCCGTCTGCTGAAGGACAGAACTGTATATGAAAATGTAGCCTTTGCTCAAAGAGTTATAGAAACTCCTTCCAGATATATCAGAAGGCAGGTGCCGGCAGTGCTTACACTGGTGGGGCTTGCTGAAAAGTATAAGTCTTTTCCGAGACAGCTTTCTGGTGGTGAGCAGCAGAGAGTGGCTCTGGCAAGAGCGCTGGTCAATAAGCCTGAGATAATTCTCGCCGATGAGCCTACCGGTAACCTGGATCCTAAGAATTCCTGGGATATCATGAATCTATTGGATGAGATTAATTCTAAGGGAACTACGGTGGTTGTCGTTACCCATAACAAGGAAATCGTAAATGTCATGAAGAAGCGTGTCATAACCTTGAAGAAGGGCGTCGTAGTAAGCGATGTGCAGAAGGGAGGTTATGTAGATGAGGATTAGTTCTGTTGGTTACAGCATGCGACAGGGAGTGAAGAATATCAGAAGAAACCTTCTCTTCTCTCTGGCATCTGTAGGAACGATTGTTGCATGTCTTTTTGTGTTCGGACTATTCTATATAGTTCTTGTGAACTTCAGATCAGCCATTCATAAGATCGAAAGCAGTATCTCAGTATCCGTGTTCTTTGAACCGGGGCTTTCTGAGGAGGGTATCAATCTTATTGGAGAACAGATAAAGACCAGAAAAGAAGTAAATACTATCGACTATATATCTGCTGACAGAGCATGGCAGGAATTCTCGGAGCAGACCTATGATGATCCGGAAGCTGCAAGAGCGGCATTTGGAGATGATAATCCTCTGGCTCAGTCATCCTCCTATAAGATAACCCTGAGTGATGCAGGTAAGCAGGCTGACTTTATACAGTTCCTGGAAAGTATTGATGGTGTCAGAAAGGTCAGCAGTTCAGCTTATACGGCTGACAGTATATCGGCGATAAATGCATTTGTCGGCTATGCATCCTTTGGTATTATATTCATACTGCTTCTGGTCTCCATATTCCTTATAAATAATACTATTACCATAGGTATTACTGTAAGGCGTGAAGAGATCAAGATCATGAAGCTGATTGGTGCAACAAATGGTTTCGTAAGAGCACCATTCATAATAGAGGGAATACTCATAGGACTTCTTGGTTCTATTATTCCTCTGGTTCTTCTGTATTATCTATATGATATTGTTATTAATTATATAGCAGGCAGATTCACGATACTTAACAGCCTGTTTGATTTTGCAGCTCCTATGGAACTGTTTAAGCTTCTGATTCCTATCACGCTTGCGATTGGAATAGGAATAGGTTTCTTTGGAAGTCTTATCACAACAAGGAAGCATTTGAAGGTTTGATACAAACTATTAAAGGGACCTGCGTTTTCGTAGGTCCTAAGTTAACTGTAAAAGGAAACTCATGATGCGTAGGGTATTCAATAAAGAATATATTTACAATTTCATACTTGCTTCATTTTTCCTGGCATTAATGATAATAACGCTAAATGTTGCAACCAGACCATCTTCTGAGGTTTCTGATGCGAAGGTAGTATATGCTACTGCGACTGATGCAACTGATACTCCGCAAAGTGATGGACAGGGCGGAACACTTCAGCCGACATCAGAGCAGGGCAGCACAGAGCAGGGCAGCACAGAGCAGGGCAGCACAGAGCAGGGTACTACTGAGATCGAAAGTGGTGCAGAAGTAGATGACAGCCTGAAAAATGATACAAACGAGGTTAAGATAGAGAGTAATTCCACCCAGAATAAGACTGAAGGCGATGGAAGCGAAAAAGAGGATACCATCAGCAATGCTGAAGCCGCATATGCAAATGCGACTAGTGGTATATCTGCCGTGGAGCTTGCAGAGCTTACTAATGCTTATAGTAATACTCTAAAAGAGAAAAATGAACTCTCAGCGACACTAAACTCAATCATGGAAAGCCAAAACGATTTTATATCAAGACTTCATGATCTGGACGATATGATCATTGAATATCAGGATAAGATAGAGGAATTAAATGTCAAAATAGATGAAGGATATAATCTTCTCTATGAGATGCAGGTTTCGGTAAATGAGGCTGAAGAAAAGCAGAACCAGCAGTACGAGATTGTGAAGGCTCATATCAAGGAAGAATATGAAAACGGAAAATATACATATCTGGATGCGCTGTTCAGTGCAGTTGACTATATAGATATAGTTAATAAGGCTGAATATATACAGTCTATCGAGGCTTATGATAAGGGACTGCTTGATGATTATACCAGTGAGAAGCAGACTCTGGTAGATAAGAGAGCTCTTCTGATGGCTGTAACATCTGACATGGATGTTCTGGAGGGTGCATATCAGGATAAGCAGGATTCTCTGGAAATCCTGTCTGCTGAAAAGGAAAAGCAGATAAACAGTTATCAGGAATCTATAGATAATCTGAAAACCTCCATAGAATATCTGGAGGCCAAGGAGGCAGAACAGTCCGCCCGTATAGCATCTTTGGAGGCAAGCTCAAGCGTTACATTTACAATTTCCGGAGATTCCAGCTATACATATAATGGCGAGCAGTTTGTATGGCCTATGCCTACTTCCACATATATTACTTCAAACTTTGGATACAGAACAGCACCGACAGCAGGCGCAACCTCCTATCATAGAGGAATAGATATAGCCTGTACTCTGGGAAGCGAGGTAAAGGTTGCTGCATCCGGAGTGGTTATATATACAGGCTATCTGGGAAGTGCAGGAAATGCTGTTGTAGTAGATCATGGCAGTGGTATCTCAACCTGTTATTACCATCTGTCTTCCTTTGCATGTTCAGTTGGAGATTCTGTTACTGCCGGTCAGACTATATGCTACTCAGGTAATACCGGAGTATCTACCGGCCCGCATCTGCATTTTGCTGTAAGAGAGAATGGAGAATATGTTAACCCACTTAACTACTTCTCAACTATAGCAGATGATCAGAATGTCTCTAATACAGAGGGAAATTGATGTTTTTTTAAAACTGCACTCTCAGCCAGACATTCTAAGCTTTGGTCCGGTTGTTTTGCGACTGATGTATCATTGTCAAAATGAGAAATGAATAGTTGGAGATAATACTCTATTAAGAGTGGAAAATATGATAAAACAGAGGAGATGAAGGATATGAATAACAGTTATTCAGAGAACGAAATCACTCCATTTGAAGAATTAACTGAAAATGATGGTGTCGAAAAGCTTTCAGGAATAAGTGAAAGTAATCATAGAGCTGGTAAAAGCACAGCTCGTAGTTCTGCAAAAGGATTTCTGAAAAGAGCTGCGGCAGCAGGTTTAGCCGGAGCTATGGTGCTTGGAGCAGTAGGTGGCTGTGGGTCATCCCAAAAGACCGATGTTTCTTCCAATGACAGTCATGATTTTAACCTTTTTGGAAATTCCGATAAGGAGGATGATAATGCTGGTGCCGGAGCTGGTACAACGGGAGAATTTGATGCTGAATCCAGTGATGTGATTAAGAAAACTCAGGAGATAGAAAAGTATATCGATGGATATTTCTATTTTGATGAGGATGATACTAAACGGGAAGAGAGTTACTATGATGGCCTGATGAAGGGGCTGGATGATCCTTACTCTGTTTATTATACAAAGGAAGAATATGAGAAGATGATGGAGGACGATTCCGGAGAATTTGAAGGAATCGGTGCAACTGTATCGAAGAATCGAGACAATGGTACAGTTTATGTAGTAAAGCCTATAGCCGGCAGTCCTGCTGAAAAGGCCGGTCTTCTTCCAAATGACATAATAGTTTCCGTAGATGACCTTGAGGTTACTTCAGATATGGAGCTGGACTATGTTGTAGATCATATCAGAGGTGAGAAAGGAACTGAGGTGGTTCTCAAGATTTACAGAGAGGGCGAAAGCGATTATATCGATATTCCTATTATCAGAGATACGATAGAGAACAAAACTGTTGAGTACGAGATGCTGGATGATAATATCGGTTATATCAGTGTTGAACAGTTTATCGAGAATACGCCGGAGCTTTTTGAGGAGGCACTGGATGATCTTCAGAGTCAGGGTGCAGAAGGTGTGGTTATCGATATGAGAAATAACCCCGGTGGACTTCTTCGTGCAGTTATCGAGATGGTTGACTATATAGTCGATGATAAGGAAGTGGCAGAAGGATCAGGTGAACCCGGACTGCTTCTTCAGACCAAGGACAAGGATGACAATATCCTGGAGGAATACAAATGTTCAGATGGTCATAGTGTGGATATTCCTATGACAATTCTGGTTAATGGAAACAGTGCCAGTGCATCAGAGATATTTACCGGATGTTTAAAGGATTATGGTAAAGCGACTGTTGTTGGTACTACTACCTATGGTAAGGGAATAGTTCAGTCTGTCATAAAGCTTTCTGATGGTTCTGCTATCAAGATTACTATAGCTCAGTATTTCCTTCCTTCCGGAACAGCAGTTCATAAGGTTGGAGTAGAGCCGGACAAAGAGGTTGAACTGGATGATGATCTTAAGCAGAAGGTAACAATAGAGCATGATGAGGATAATCAGCTTCAAGAGGCTATAAAAACATTTGACTAGTTTATCGGTCGAAAAATAACTGCTTTATTTATAATGTTTATAAGAATCACTGAGGTACCAGATGAATAAGGAAATGATAGTTGTCCTTGATTTTGGAGGACAATACAACCAACTGATTGCAAGGCGTGTTAGGGAATGTAATGTATATGCCGAGGTTCATCCATACACTCTTCCTATCGAGGAGCTGAAGGCTATGAACCCTAAGGGAATCATTTTCACAGGAGGCCCTAATAGTGTATATCTTGACACTTCTCCTGCCTATACACGGGAAGTATTTGATCTGGGTATTCCGATACTGGGTATCTGTTACGGCTCACAGCTTATGGCTCATTTACTTGGTGGTAAGGTAAAAACTGCTGAAGTCAGCGAGTATGGTAAGACTGAGGTTGAACTGGACTGTGATTTTGAGAATAAACCTGTGACGGATAAAGCATATTCATCAATGCTGTATGCTGGCACTGCCCGCAATATGACGGTCTGGATGAGTCATACAGACTATATAGCTGAGGTTCCTGAAGGCTTTACAGTAACTGCTCATACTGCGAACTGTCCTGTAGCATCGATGGAATATAGTAAGGATGATAAGAAGCTCTATGCAGTACAGTATCATCCTGAAGTTCTGCATACAGAATACGGAAAGCAGATATTAGAGAATTTTGTATTGAAGATATGCGGCTGTTCCGGAGACTGGAGAATGGACAGCTTTGTTGAATCAGCTATTCGTGATCTTCGTGAAAAGATAGGAAATGGCAGGGTGCTCTGCGCACTGTCCGGCGGTGTGGATTCTTCAGTTGCGGCAGTTTTACTGTCAAAGGCAGTTGGAAAGCAGCTTACCTGTGTGTTCGTAGATCATGGTCTTCTTCGTAAGGATGAAGGAGATGAGGTTGAAGCGATATTCGGACCGAAGGGGAATTATGAGCTTAACTTCATCAGAGTAAATGCCCAGGATAGATTTTACTTAAAGCTTGCCGGAGAAACGGATCCGGAAAGAAAGCGTCATATTATCGGCGAAGAGTTCATAAGAGTATTTGAGGAAGAAGCGAAGAAGATAGGAGCTGTTGATTTTCTTGCTCAGGGTACTATCTATCCGGATGTGATAGAGTCTGGACTTGGTGAGTCTGCGGTTATAAAGTCTCATCATAATGTTGGCGGGCTTCCCGATCATGTTGACTTCAAGGAAATCGTTGAACCGCTCAGAATGCTTTTCAAAGATGAGGTGCGAAGATGCGGCCTTGAACTGGGAATTCCTGAATATCTGGTATTTCGTCAGCCATTTCCGGGACCGGGACTTGGTGTCCGAATAATAGATGATATAACCAAGGAAAAGGTTCGGATAGTTCAGGAGGCTGATGCCATATTCCGTGAAGAGGTTGATAAAGCAGTTCAGCAGTGGAAATGTGATGAGCTGGATAAGATATGCGAAGAAGCTGAAGAAGAAGGAATACATGTCGGAGGAATAGTTGACCCCGATAAGGCTGTGGGGCTTCCGGACTGGTATCCTAATCAGTACTTCGCTGCCCTTACCAATATGCGATCCGTTGGAGTAATGGGCGACTTCAGAACCTATGACTATGCAGTGGTTCTTCGTGCAGTAAGTACATCGGATTTCATGACAGCAGACTGCTGCAACATACCGTTTGAGGTACTGCAGAAATGTATGAACAGGATTATTAATGAGGTTAAGGGGGTTAACAGAGTAATGTTTGACCTGACTTCAAAACCACCGGGGACTATAGAACTCCTATAGTAAACAAGAGCTCGCAGAAGCCCTAAATTAGGGCATTCGCGAGCTTTTTTGATGCCTTGTGGTACTAATTTGGTACTA